>Ga0075418_10001132_pt1 | contig 29898 bp, 23 predicted proteins | sample SoiMetdeltSBSDD2_FD_81776 | JGI IMG/M metagenome (GOLD analysis project Ga0075418, IMG submission 81776) | Bulk soil microbial communities from a Populus tree surrounding site in Tennessee, USA - Soil MetaG P. deltoides SBSDD2 | ecosystem: Environmental > Terrestrial > Soil > Tree plantation... | reverse complement strand
CCCGAGATCCTGGCGCAGATTGAAGAGATCGGAAAGGGTCTGGGTCCGGACGGTGTCTCCTTCGTCCTGGATGGCGCCCCCCTCGAATCGGAGTTCGATCCGGACCGCCGCACGGCGAGGCCATTCGCGGCGCCCGTCCTGCAACCCGGCTGGCACCACCTGCGGGTGGTCGCGACCGATCGCGCCGGCAACGTGTCCACGCCTTTGGAAGCGCGCTTCGAGGTGCGCTGAAAAAGCCGGCCTCACGCCGGGATCAGGGTTTCGTAGGTCGTCCGCACGCCGCGCATCCTCTCCTCCAGGCTCCGATCCAGGTCCTCCGCGGCCCTCGTCGCGTCCGCCGACGGGTCGAGTGCTGTCGCCAGCTCACGCAGGCGGGCCTGATCGGAGGGGACGGGGCCCACGGGCTGCCCATGGATCAGCCTCAGGGCGTGGTCGATGGAACGCAGGACGAGATACCCCTCGTAGAGCGAACGGAGCGCCCCGTCGTCCAGGAGAGCGCGTTCGTGGAGGAGGGTCAGGAGCCTCAGGGTGTCCTTGTCGGGAGGGCCCGGGATGCCGTGGCGCAACTGCAGGTACTCGACGATGAAGTCGATGTCGGCGATCCCCCCGGCGCCGTGCTTCAGGTGCCGGGTCACGGTGGCCTTCCGGGCGGCGTCGGCGAGCCGGCGGCGCATGTCGCGCACCTGTGCCCTGAGATCGGCTTCTCCCAGGGATCCCGCGCGTTCAAGGATGGCCCTCTCGACGGACGCGACGACGCTCTCGCCGAGCGATCGGTCGCCGGCGACGGCCCGCGCCTTCAGGAAAGACTGCATCTCCCAGGTGTCGGCTTCCGTCTGGAAGTAGGCCAGGAGGCCCGCGGGCGAGAGCACGAGCTCGCCCTTGCTCCCGGAGGGCCGCAGGCGCAGGTCGACCCGGTAGAGCTGGCCGTCGCGGCTCAAGGTCGACAGGACTCGCACCACGGTCTCGCAGAGCCGGCTGGCCTGCGCCCGCTCCTCAGCCGTGTCGCGCCCGCCGGGATCGTGGACGAACACCAGGTCGACGTCGGACCCGTAGTCCATCTCCCGGTAACCGAGGCGGCCCAGCCCGAGGACCGCGATCGGAAGCCCGGCCCGCTCCGCGGAGGCGTCGGAGGCGCGAGCCAGCTCGAGGGCCGCCTCGACCGCGGCATCGGCCAGGCTCGACAGGCTCTTCACCACCTCGCGCACGGTCGCCTGGTGGTTGATGTCCCGGAGCGCGATGGTGGCGAGAGCCGCCTGATGGCTGCGACGGAGCGCGCCGGATCGGGCGCGGAGATCCCCGTCCGAGCGCGCCGCCTCGAGGAGCAGCGCGCGGTGCTCGGAGGGGCCCGGCGTGTGCACGAGACGGGCCCGGTCCTCGATCGTCCTCAGGATGCCGGGCTGGCGGATCAGGAGACCGGCCAGAAGATCGCTCCGGCCCAGCATCCTGACGGTCGGCGACAACAGCTCGCGATGCTCGAGGAACCGGCGCAGGCTCTCCGGCTCGGCCAGAAGCGACGAGAACAGCCGCTCGAGATTGGCCAGGGCGCGACGGGGACTCCCGCTCTTAAGCGCCGCGAGCATCAGGAGGGGCCCGGCGCGGCGGAGAGCGTGCGACAGATCCCCGCTCAGGAGGGCCGGCTGCAGCAGCCGCCGCAGCGACTGGACGGGCTTGAGGAGCGTTTCCGGATCCGGAAGCCCGGCGTGCCGCAGCCGCCGCAGCAGGGCGGGCTCGTCGAGACGGTCGAGCAGGATATCGGTCGTGTCCTCCTGGAACGCAACCTGGGCGGCCCGCCCGATCACCGAGTCGTAGAACGAGCGCACGGTCGCCCGATGGCGCTCCAGGGCGTCGGCCAGAGCCTGCACCTCGTCCCCGCGGGGCGGGGCCGTCAGCCACTGCGCCCGGGCCAGGCCCCGGCAGCCCGCGAGGTCCGCGGGCAGGAGCGCCGTCTGACGGTTCTCGCCGATCTGCAGCCGGTGCTCGATGTCGCGCAGGAACACGTAGGCCTCCGCGAGCGTGGCGTACTCGGCGAAGCCGACGAGCCCACGCTCCGTCACGCGGTGCAGGGCCAGAAGCGTGTTCCCCTGCCGCAGCCACGGGTCGGCGCCGCCGCGCTGCAGCTGCAGCGCCTGCACGGAGAATTCCAGCTCGCGGATGCCTCCCCGGCCGAGCTTGACGTCCCGCTCGGAATGTCCCTGCTCGCTGAGCTGTGCGTCGATCCGGTCCTTCATGGCGCCGATCTCGACAGCCAGGTACGGATCCGGCTGCAGCGAGTAGACCAGCGGCTCGATCGCCGCCACGAAGCGCCGGCCGAGATCGAGATCCCCGGCGACGGGACGCGCCTTGAGGAGGGCCTGGCGCTCCCACGGATCGGCCCAGTTGCGGTAGTACGCGGCCGCGGCTCCGAGCGACAGGACCAGATCGCCGTCCCGTCCTCCGGGCCGCAGGTTCAGGTCGACGCGGAACACGTCCCCTTCGGATTCCTGCCCGCCGATGAGGCGCGTCACCTCGGCGGCCAGGCGGGCGAAGAACTCGCGGTTGCTCACTCGGCCGGCTTCCCCGGAGCCGCCTCCGAGCGTCTCGCCGTCGCGGCCGAAGAGATAGAGGATGTCGATGTCGCTGCTGTAGTTGAGCTCCTCGCCGCCCAGCTTGCCCAGGCCGATGACGACGAAACCCGCCTCCTCCAGGTCGCCGCGATCGTTCCTGTAGGCCGGCCTTCCGTGACGCGCCTCGAGCGGCGCGCGCGCCTCGCGCACGGCCTTGTCCAGCAGGACATCGGCGAGCAGCGACAGCGCCCGCGTCACCGTCGGCAGGTCGGCCGTGCGCTGCAGATCGGCCAGGGCGATGCGCAGCAAGGCCCGCTGCTTGAAGCGGCGCAGCACGACCGGCATGGAGCTCTGCGAGTGGCCGAACTGGAACCGGGCCAGCTCCTCCTCCAGATCCTCGCGCGACGGCAGCCCGCGGGCCGGATCGGAAGCGGACACGGCTTCGAGAAAGTCCGGGTGCTGTCGGAGCAGGCCGCCGAGGTAGGGACTGCAGCCGGCCAGCGTGGCGAGAGCGTGGAGCGACTGGGGATCGCGGGGCAGATCGCCACCCGCGGCCAGGCGCTCGAAAGCGCGCAGCGCTCCTTCGGGGTCGGGGAGGCGCTCGAAATAGGCGGCCAGCCGGGCCGCCTCCTCGGGCGGGAGATGCGCGGCCAGCGCCGCCTCGGCACCGGGAGCCGTCACGCGCCCCTCCTTGGGGCCCATCCCCGGCGCGCGGTCGGCGGGCGAGCGCCGGGTCCCGGACGGGTTTCTAGATATCGAAGTAGAGGGCGAACTCGTAAGGGTGCGGGCGCAGGCGCATCGGATTGACCTCCCGCTCCCGCTTGTAGTCGATCCAGAGGCTGATCAGATCCTCGGTGAACACGTCCCCCTTGAGCAGGAAGGAGTGGTCCTCCTCCAGATGCCGCAGCGCCACATCGAGCGAGCCCGGCAGCGAGGGCACGTTCTTCAGCTCCTGAGGTCCCAGGCTGTAGATGTCCTTGTCCAAGGGCTTGCCGGGGTCGATCTTCTTCTCGATCCCGTCGAGACCCGCCATCAGCATGGCCGCGAACGCCATGTAGGGGTTGCAGGACGGATCGGGCGGCCGGTACTCGAGGCGGATGGCCGCCGGATTGGCGGAGACCATCGGGATGCGGATGGCGGCGGAGCGGTTGCGGCGCGAGTAGGCCAGGTTGACGGGGGCTTCGAACCCGGGCGTGAGTCGCTTGTAGGAGTTCGTCGTCGGGGCGATGATCGCCGCCAGCGCCGCCGAGTGCTTCAGCAGGCCCCCGATGTAGTGCATCCCCATCTCCGAGAAACCACCGTACCCCTCCCCCGCGAACAGGTTCTTGCCACCCTTCCAGAGGCTCTGGTGGCAGTGCATGCCGCTGCCGTTGTCGCCGAACAGCGGCTTCGGCATGAAGGTGACGGTGTGTCCCTTGCGGATTGCCGTGTTCTTGACGACGTACTTGTAGATCGTGAGGTTGTCGGCGGAGCGCGACAGGCTGTTGTAGCGCACGTCGATCTCCATCTGGCCCCCGGTCGCTACCTCGTGGTGGTGCGCCTCGACGATCATGCCGCAGCGCTCCAGATTCAGGACCATCTCCGAGCGCAGGTCCTGGAAGTGATCGTGGGGCGCGACCGGGAAGTAGGCCTCCTTGTGGCGCGGCTTGTAGCCGAGGTTCGGGCCCTCCTCGCGGCCGGAGTTCCACTGCCCTTCCACCGAGTCGACGTAGTAGTAGCCGCAGTTCGCCTTCTGGTCGAAACGCACGTCGTCGAAGATGAAGAACTCCGCCTCCGCGCCGAAGTACGCCACGTCGGCGATGCGCGCGTACTGGAGATAGCTTTCGGCGCGCTGCGCGATGGCGCGGGGATCCCGGGCGTAGCGCTGCTTGGTGATCGGCTCGAAGACGTTGCAGATCAGATCCAGGGTCGGGACCTCGGTGAACGGATCGAGGAACGCCGTCTCGGCGTCCGGCACGACGAGCAGGTCGCTCTCGTTGATCGCCTGGAAGCCGCGGATGCTGGAGCCGTCGAAGCCGAAACCGTCTTCGAACGACCCCTCGGTGAGCTGATGGGCCGGCACCGAGAAGTGCTGCCACAGTCCCGGCAGGTCCATGAACCGCAGATCGACGATTTTGACGTTGTTGTCCTTGACGAGCTTCAACACGTCGGCCGGCTTTTTCATGTGCGTGAGCGTCTCCTGTGAGGATGAAGGGTGACCGCTAGCGGCGATCGCTCGAGAGCGGCTTGATGTCCGACTTGAAGGTGTCGATGAGGGCGCTCATCTCGGCGGAGAGCTGGGCTTCCTTCTCCGGGTTGGGTGTGGCACTCGCCTCCCCGAGGGCGCGGCCGTGCGTCAGGCCGAGGACGTAGTACTCGACGTCCTCGTAGGCGCCGTAGAAGACGTGCGCTTCGAGCGGCCCCTCGCCGAGCCGGTTCTTGATCGTGTCCTTCCAGCGGCCGCTCACGTGCCAGGTGTCCGAGTATTTCTTCCACTTGACCTGCTCGACCTTGAGCCCCTCCTGGAAATCGAACTCGCCGCACCACCGGAGGTAGTTGCGCAGGTTCTTCAGGAGGGCGTCCTGGCTGGCCACCCTGTCTTTCTTCTCCGTCTGGTTGTAGACGACCAGGAGCTGGATGGTGTCACCCGGCGGCCCCGTGCGGATGCGGAAGTAGCCGCTGTACTGATCCGAACCGGGGAAGGTCCCGATGACCCCGGTCGGAAACCGCCCCTTCGCGCTCGCGGCGATCGGCGCGAACTCCCATTCCTTGCGGTTCGGCGCGGCCTTCTCGAAGTCGAAGACGATGTTGTTGTATTTCGTCAGGAAGCGCTTCAGGCCGCCGACGACGTTCGAGTAGATGAACAGGTCTTCGGTGTTGTCCTGGAGCCTGGTCGTCTGGCGCTGGCCCTGAGCATCGGTGTAGTTGACCTCGATGCCCGGGAAGGTGATCTGGTTGAGCCGCCGGGCCATCTGCAGCTCGTTGAAGATGACCACGTACTGCCGGTGCTTCCAGGTCTGGATGCTTGCGAGGAAGGCGTTGCCTTCGACACGCCGCGCCGAGGACTGCTCCCCCGTCGCCTCCGTTCCGACGTCGCGCTGGTAGGTCTCCTTCACCGACACGCCCTCGGGATAGGTTTGCTTGAAGGTCACGTCGGTGACCGTCGTCCCGCTGATGTTGTAGACGAGCATGTTGGTGATCAGGGAGAACTTCTCGGTGCCGATGTCGAACTTGGCGCCATACGAGGGATAGGCCGTGAACAGGGGCGCCCCCTCCTGCGGCGCTTCCTGTCCCGGGATCACCGTGACGGCGCAGAGCGCCAGGATCGAGGCGAGGCAAACAACACGCGGCATCATGATGAGAGAAGTCCTCCTGGCGGCTCGTCGATCGGCGAGACCTTCGTCTCCCGTCCGAACGGGGGCGGATTATAGCACGCTGACGGCGGAGTCTCTGGGCGGCCGTCCGGGTCGCAGCAGCAGCGGCGCAGCGCCCACGAGCAGGATCGCCACGACGGCCGTGAGGGCGGATCCGGGCACCCGGCCCTCCTCCAGGCGCCCGGCCGCCGCCAGGCTGACGGACACGATGTTGTTAGTGGCGTGCGCCACGACGCAAGGCAGGAGGCTCCCGGTCGCGTGGCGCAGGTAGCCGAGAAAAAGCCCCAGGACGGTGATCCCCACGAACCGCCAGGGGTCCAGATGGAACAGGCCGAAGAGGACGGCCGAGGCGACGATTCCCATGCCCGGCTTCTCCAGGAGGTGCACCAGTCCGCTCTGCAGAAAGCCTCGGAACAGCATCTCTTCGCAGACCGCCGGCAGGAGCGCGAAGACGGCCAGCAGCAGGACGAAATCGATCGGACCCCGATAGACGAACAGGCCGTCGAAGAGCGTCCGCAGCACGTCCGGGGTTGGAAAGACCCGATCCTGCCACGCGCCGTAGAGCGTCAGGAGATGGTTCAGGCCGAGGGTCCCGACGAGCGCCGCCGCGATCTCGGAGGCACGCGGCCGGCGCCACGGCAGGACCGCGGCCGGATCGAGGTAGAACCAGCGGATGCCTAGCGCCGTCGGTCCGGCGATGAACAGCGCCTGGCTCAAGGCCAGACCCCATCGGGCGCTGGCCCACTGCAGTCCGGTCCCCGGGACGAGGTTGAGGAAGAACGCCAGGCCCGCGATGAGGAGCATCTCCCGTTGCTCCGGCGCCGGCCGGAGGGGCGACCGGGGCGACGGCACGGGTATCCCCCGCTCCGCCGATCCCTGCAGCGCGCCGGAAGCGGGTGCCTCGGCGGAGGAACCGGAGGGCATCAGGAGAGTCGGATCTTGAGCCTGAGCTGGATGGTGAGGGTCCTGCCGTCGATCTCGACGCGCATCGGCACTTCGATCTCGCGCTCCTGGCCGGGTCGCAGGGACGCCGCCGACACGGCCTGCGGGACCGCGGGCTCCTCGTCCTCAAGAGGATCACCGAGGTCGATCGGATCTTCCTCCAGAGGGTCGGACTCGATGGCGAGCGCCCCCGAGGCCACGACGGCGCGCGGGCCCGGCGTGGGAACGGGCAGCAAGGGCGGGCGGTGCGGGGTCTCGCGAACGGGCTCCGGCCTGCCTGCTATCCGGACCGGCTCCTCGTCGATCTCCTCGAGGATCTCGTCGTCGAGCGTGATCGGCTCCACCTGCACCGGCTCCTCGGCGGGAACCTCGTCGACGAGGTCGATCACCTCCTCGTCGTCGGATTCGCCAAAGCCCGCTGAATCGAGGGCGTCGAGGGCCCGATCTTCCGGCGGTGCTGTGGCGCGGTGCGGGTGGTCCGAGGCGCGCCGGGCCGGGGATTCGGACCGGGCGGGCGGATCCGCCCGTGAGGAGGCGGTCGCGCCGGCGGTCGCGAAGGGTATCGCGGCCGACGCCTCTTTCGCTCCGGATGCCATCGTCGCGCCCTCGTCGAGCCGGTACTTGGCGGACAGGTTGTTGAGGACCAGCTTGGTGATCGCCTTGAGGGTGTCTTCGACGCCGATGCCGGTCATCGCGACCGCCTCGTAGAACGGGGCGTTGTGGCGGTTGATGCGCGTGTTCATCTCCTCGATCGAGGAGAGTCCCGGAAGGTCCCGCTTGTTGAACTGCATGACGAGAGGGATCTCGTCCAGACGCAACCCCATCTCGCGCAGGTTCTGCTCGAGGTTCTTGTAGCTCTCGACGTCCGCGTCCAGCATCTTGGACTGCGAGTCGGCGACGAACACGACTCCGTCCGCGCCCTTGAGCACCAGCTTGCGCGTCGAGTTGTAGAACACCTGGCCGGGCACGGTGTAGAGCTGGATCCGCGTCCGCATCCCCCGGATCGTCCCGAGCTCGATCGGCAGGAAGTCGAAGAACAGCGTCCGATCGGTCTTGGTCGCGAGCGACAGCATCTTCCCCTTCTTCACCGTGTCCGGCAGGGAGCTGTAGACGTATTGCAGATTGGTCGTCTTGCCGCACAGACCGGGGCCGTAGTAGACGATTTTTGCGGTGAGCTCGCGGGTCGAGTAGTTGAAGAGGACCATCAGCCCCCCGGAGGCCGGGGAAATATAGCATCGGCCCTATCGAAGATCAATTCGACTTGCGGAACACGAGGCTCACGGGACAGCAGTCCAGGCCGAGGCGCAAGCGCAGGCGGCTCACGAGGAAGCGGCGGTAGGACGACTCGACCCGGCGGCCGTTGCCGAACACCACGAACCGCGGCGGCGTGCCCGGCACCTGGGTGATGTAGTTGAAGCGGACGTCCTTGCCCCCGTCGGAGGGCGGGTGCTTCTCCTCCAGGACGGCCTGCAGGACGCGGTTGAGCTCCGGCGTCGGAAACTGCCTCTGGCTCTGCTCGCGCACCCGGGCCACGGTGGCGAGCAGCAGGGCCACTCCCCGTCCCGTCTTCGCCGAGACCGGCACGGCGGGCACGAAGCTGCTGAAACGGAGCCCTTGCCGCAGTGTCTCGACCCGCTCCGCCTCGCGCACGCCCCCGGCCTCGAAAAGATCGATCTTGTTGATCGCGAGCACGGATGGCTTTCGTCCATCCACCAGGTGTCCGAGGAGAGCCCGATCCTGGTGCTCGATGCCGGCCACCGCGTCGACGATGGCGATGACGATCTGCGAGCGCGCGACGGCCTGGCGGGCCTTCAGGATGCTCAGCCACTCGACTCCGTCCGCTCCCGTCGTGCGCCTCCTGATGCCGGCGGTATCGACGATGCGGTAGAGCGTGCCGCCATGCTCGAACGTGGCGTCGACCGGATCCCGCGTGGTGCCGGCCTGCTCCGAGACGACCGAGCGCTCCAGCCGTGTGATGCGATTGAAGAGAGAGGACTTGCCGACATTGGGCCGTCCCAGGATGGCGATCGGCACGCCGGGGGCCTCGTCGGCGGGCTTCGCGTCCGGCAGCCTGGCCAGGAGGGCGTCGACCAGCTCGCCGAGGCCGCGCCCCTCCTCCGCCGAGATCGGCAGCACGTCTCCCAGACCCAGCCGGTACAGCTCGAATTCGAACCCTTCCTGCAGCCGCGAGTCGATCTTGTTCCCGACCAGGATCACGGGGCGCGCCGAAGCGTGCAACAGGGCCGCCACCTGCTCGTCGGCCGCCGTGACTCCGGCCCGTGCATCGACCAGGAACAGGATGACGTCCGCGGCCTCGACGGCCTTGAGCGCCTCGGTCCGCACCCTGCGGATCAGGTCGTCTGAGGAGCCCTCCACCACCCCGCCGGTATCGACGAGGGTGATCCTCCGGCCGAGCAGATCGCAGTCTGCCATCAGGCGGTCGCGTGTCACCCCGGCCTCGTCCGCGACGATCGCCTGGCGCCTTCCGAGTAAACGGTTGAAGAGAGTGGACTTGCCGACGTTCGGCGCGCCGACGATCGCCACGACGGGCGCCTCTCGCAGGTCGTCTCTGCTCATCTGGGGGAACTCCTTGCCGGACAACGAAATATATCACGGGGGGAAGTTGCGACCCGCTTGACACGGATTGCCGTAGGTCCTAGGATATCAGTCACTTACAGAAACTAAACGGGGGGAACGGGAGCGGGGTCATGATCAAGACCGATATCATCAACAACGTCGCGAAGATCGCGGACATCACCCGGGTGCGCGCCGTGGTGGCCGTCGAGGCGATCCTGGACGCCATGAAGGAATCGATGCGCCGGGGCGAAAGGATTGAGCTGCGCGGCTTTGGCGTGTTTCAGGTGAAGCCCCGCAAGAAGGGGATCGGCCGTAACCCACGCACGGGGACGGAGGTACGCATACCTCCCGGCAAGACCATCCGCTTCAAGCCGGGGAAAAACCTCAGAAACCTCAGGTAGGTCGGACACGGATCCCGCCACATCGCCGCCACTTCCAGGGTCGTCGCCGGAGGCTTCCGGCGCGTCCGGTTCCGGCGGGTCCGTACGCCCACGTCGCCCGCTGCCGCCCTCCGTCAACCTCCTCTGCCTCGCCCTCACATTCCTCACCACCCTCATTGCCGGGACCCTGATGACCGGGAACGACGCCCTCACCGGCGCGGCCCTCCTCCGGGTGATCGGGGACCCCGGATCCTGGGGGGCCGGGCTTCCCTATGCCCTCTGCGTGATGGCGATCCTCGGAGCGCATGAGATGGGACACTACGTGGCCTGCCGCTACTACGGCATCGATGCGACCCTGCCGTTCTTTCTGCCAGGACCGAACCTGTTCGGAACCTTCGGCGCCGTCATCCGCATCCGGTCCCCCTTCACCGACCGTCGGGCCCTGTTCGACATCGGCGTCGCCGGACCGATCGCCGGCTTCGTCGTGGCGCTTCCAATCCTCCTGTATGGCCTGGAGCGCTCCACGACGACCCGCGCTCCGCTGCAGCCGGGGACGATCGTTTTGACGCCCTGTCTCATCCTGGAGCTGCTGTATCCCTGGTTCTTCAGCCTCGGACCCGACGTGTCGGTCCAGCTCCACCCCACGTTCGCGGCCGCCTGGCTGGGACTGTTCGCGACCTCGCTCAATCTCCTGCCGATTGGACAGCTGGACGGGGGGCACATGCTGTACGCACTGTCCCCCCGCGTTCACGCCGTCGTGTCGCGCGCCGGCTCCCTGATCCTGTGCGCGCTCGGCCTGCTCGTCGGCGGGTATCACCTGATGCTGTTCGGCGTGCTGTTCGCCTTCCTGGGGCCCCGGCACCCCCGTCCCCTGGATGATCTCACCCCGCTATCGCGGGGACGCCGCGTCGTGGCCTTCGTCGGCCTCGTCATTTTCGCGCTCTGCTTCATCCCCGAGACACCCCGGGTGTTCTGAGGCGGCCGCCGGGCCGCCGTCTTCCCGCACGAGTGGCCACACCACCCAGGGGTGATGGCCGTCGGTCGTGGCGGCAATGGCTCCGTCACGATCGGTCCTCAGCACGCACACTCCCCTGCCCAGCAGCCGGTCGATCACTTCGGGCGCCGGATGTCGGAACGGGTTTGCCGGTCCGACCGAGATCAGAGCCAGGCGGGGCGCCACGCGCGCGAGGAAACCTGGGCTCGTCGAGCTGGCGCTGCCATGGTGGGCCACCTTGAGCAGATCGGCGGCCAGGTCGTAAGGCCCGGTCGCGAGCTGCGCCTCCACGCCGGCCTCGGCATCGCCGGTCAGCAGGACGGCATGCGTCCCGACAGCAATCCTGAGGACGAGCGAATCGTCGTTCCGGGCGGCGTTCGAAGGATTGTCCCGGGACGTCGGATGCAGGACGTCGAGACTCCCGCCGCCGAGATCGAGGTGCACGCCCCGCGCCGGACGAACGATGGGCACCCCCGCCTTCTCGGCCGCCGCCATCAGCTGCTCCACCCGCGGGTCCCCGCGAGGCATCCTCCCGAGCCACAGAGCCCGCGGCCGGAGCTGGCCCAGGACCGACAGCGCCCCTCCGAGGTGGTCGCGATGCGCGTGGGTGATCGCCAGGATGTCGATTCTCAGGAGTCCCAGTCCCCGTAGCGCCGGCGCAACCACGCGCGCTCCCAGGTCGAAGTCGCCGGGCAGGACCCCTCCGGCATCGCAGAGCAGGGTGAGCCCGTTCGGGAACCGGGACAGGATGGCGTCACCCTGGCCGACGTCGAGGGCGATCACCTCCAGGCGCCCCGGTGCGCTTGGCGTCCGGCCGGCGAGGACGAGGAGGAGAGTGAGTCCGGCGGTCGCGGCCGCCGCCAGCCGCCTCGTCCAGGTGTTCCGGGCCAGAGCCAGAAGAGAGACGGCCGAGGCCAGGGCCGCCAACAACGGCATCGGGGGTGGAAGCACGAACAGGAAGCCGCCCGGGATCGCGGCGCAGGCGCGCGCGCTGCCTTCGAGGATACGGAGGAGGCCGGAGGCGGCGGCCGCCGCCATCGACGCCACCACGCCAGCCCAGGAGGACGTCGCCTCGATCACGAACGCCAGCACGAGGGAGAGCGCTGAGAGTGGCACGGCGATCAGGTTCCCGAGCAGGGCCGCGGGGGCCAGGGAATGGAAATGCCGCGCCGTGAGCGGGGCCGTGGCGAGCAGGGCGGCTCCGGAGGCGCGGATCGAGTCCGCGAGCAGCCGCCGGGCTCCCCCGGCGAGGGTGGACGTCGGTGCTATGCCGGACGCCGGCCATCGGATGACCGACATCAGGCCGAGAGTCGCTGCGTAGCTGAGCTGGAAGCCGGCATCGGCGATCCAGGCGGGTCGCCAGGCCATGAGCAGCAGGCCCGACACTGACAGCGCGCCGAGTGGAGCGATGCGCCGCCCGAGCCAGGCGCCCGCTAGGTGGATCACCACCATGAGCGAGGCGCGTGCCATGGAGCCGCCGTGACGGGCTGTTCCCCAGTACAGCAGGATGGCCAGCAGGAGCAAAAGCCTTCTTCGCCGCCCCCCGATGGGGAGGCTGCATAGGACGGTCGAGCACAGCTGGACCACCAGGCCGACGTTGAACCCCGAGAGGGCGATGATGTGGTAGACGCCCGATCGCTGCAGGGCCTCTTCGATCTCCTGGGGGAGGCTCTGACGCTCTCCCAGAAGGAGCGCCGCGAGAAACGCCGCCGTCTCGTCGCTTTCACCAGCGGCCCGCTTCAGTCTGGCCACAGCCGACCGCCGAAGATCGGGGAGGAGCCTGCGCCAGCGCGCCCCGCGCTCCAGGCGCTCCACCAGGAGCGGGCTCTTGACCGTGCCCGTGAACTGGATCCCGCGGGCCTCGAGGTACGACTCGTAGTCGAAGGCGGCGGGGTTGCGAAAACTCCTGGGGCTCCCCAGCCTGGCCGACATCCGGACGCGGTCCCCTTCCGCCCAGGGCCAGGCAGTCCCGGGCCGGAGCGGCAGCGTCACTCTCAGTCGGGCCGGGCGCCTCGCGGCGGGACCGGGGGATCCGCCTCCGGGCAGGCTCCAGTGCGACAGCAGAAGCGTGATCCCCAGGCGATCGCCAGGCAGGTCCTCGAGATCGACGATCCGCCCTTCGACGAGGAGAGGTGTTGCCCGCTCCTCGAAGCCCAGGCGCCGCCACGCGCGCAGAAGCGAAGGCGCCGGGTCGAGCAAGCCGTGGACCTGGAGCGCGCCGGCCCCGAGCGCGAACCAGACGGGAAGGAGGAGCAGCGACCTGGAATTGCGGCGGGTCTCCGACAGGAGTACGAAAGCGGCGATCGCCGCGAGCGTGCAAGCGATCGACCGATGTGCCGTGATCCCGGCGGCGAAGGCGAGTCCGGCCGCCAGACGCGCGCGGCCGGAGGCGGAATCGAGGGGGCGGCGGGAGTCGGACCGGAGCACGGGCGCTCCACGGGCGGGCTCTCCAGCACGCGGAGAGAGGCTACACCGGCCCGGCCGCCGCGATCAACCCTGGGGGAGGATCCTCAGCCCGTTCCCGACGGCTCCTCGAACAACGTGAGGCGCGGCAGGCGGCAGCGCTGCCGCAGGAGCCGCGCCGCGGCGGCCTGGAGCGTCGTGAGGCGGGCCGCCTGGCTCATCCGTTCCAGCGCCCGTCCCGGGGCCGCCTCGGCCTCCGCTTCGATCCGGGCCACTTCCTCGGGGCCGAGTGCCGTGCGCGCCGCCTCGAGGAGTGAGGCGTCCAGGCGCGCCAGGTCCGTCTCGAGCGACTGCAGGGCCGGCGGCCCCGCCGCGAGCGCCTTTCTCAGGCGGCGCAGCTCCGCCGCCGTGGAGGCGAGCGCACCGACCAGGGTGTCGTGATGCGCAGCGGAGGCGTGAGGCATCGCCTCCTTGACCCTCCGGGCCAGCCGGCCGAGATGACGCGCCACGACGCGCGACGCGGAGGGCTGTGCTATGGAGGACCCTTCCCGCGTCGCGTCGAATGCACCCCCGTGGAGGCCGAGGTAGATCTCGAACAGCGACAGCACCTCCTGACGGCAGTAGCTCAAGGAGTTGATGCGGCGCGCGCCGGGCGCACGGCGATCGAAGGCGTCGAAGCAGTTCTCGATCCCCTGCAGGACGATGCGCAGGGGGACTCCGCGGCGCTGCCAGTCGGAGATGAGACCCCAGTCGCGCGGGGACAGCAGCAGCGGCGCCCCCCTCCTGCGGCTGAACGCCTCCTCGATGGCGCCGAAGTAGGCGTCGGGCTCGGCCCCCGCGATCATCGGTTGCGGTCGTAGAGGAGGCGCAGCCCTTCGAGCGTCAGGTTCGGATCGACCTCATCGAGGAGCCCTTCGAGCTCCGACTGGAGGGCCTGGCTGAGGCCTCCCGTCCCGATCGTGCGGACCGGCTCCCCCATCTCCTCCCGCATGCGCGAGAGGATGCCGTGGACGAGCCCCAGGTAGCCGAAGAACAGTCCCGACTGCAGGCTGTGTGTCGTGTTGCGGCCGACGACCCTGGGCGGGCGCCGGATGTCGACGCGCGGCAGCCGGGCGGCTCGCTGGAACAGGGCCTCCGCCGCGATCGACAGGCCGGGAGCAATGGCTCCCCCCAGGTATTCGCCGCGGCGCGTGATGGCGTCGAAGGTGGTGGCGGTCCCGAAGTCGACCACGATGACCGCCCCCTGGCAGCGCTCGTACGCCGCCACGCTGTTGACAATCCGGTCGGCGCCCACCTCCTGCGGGTTGTCGTACAGGATCGGCATGCCGGTCTTGACGCCCGGCTCGACGAAGATCGGCTTGAGCCGGAAATAGGAGAGGGCCATCGCCTCCAGGACCCCGTCGAGGGGCGGCACGACGGAGGCGATGATGAGCCCGTCGATGGCCGCCGCGTCGATGGCCGCCAGCGCCAGGAGGTTGCGGGCCAGGATTCCGTACTCGTCGACCGTGCGGTCGCGCACGGTGGTGAGGCGCCAGTGGGCCAGGAGGCGCGTGCGGTCGTACACGCCCAGGACCGTGTTCGTGTTCCCGACATCCATCACCAGCAGCATGGCTCAGCGGGGCATCGGCTCGACGATCTCGCCGAAGGCAATGCGGTGCCGTCGGCCCCCGGGGCCGTCCAGGACCAAGGCGCCTTCCTCGTCGATGCCCGAGAACGATCCCTCCACGCGCCCCGAGGGCGCCTCAACCGAGAGGCGGGTGCCAATCGCCGGCGTGGCGAGGGAGGTCCATTCGCGCAGGAGAGTGACCGGCCCATCCCGCAGCAGCCGTGCGTAGCGCCGCTCGAATCCTTCCAGGATCGCGGCCAGGATCGGCGCGCGATCGACCGGGATGCCATTCTCGAGGCGCACCGACGTGGCGCTGGCCGCGAACGCCGCGGGGAAATCGCCGGAGGCGTGGTTGACGTTGACTCCGATGCCGACCACCATCTCGCGGATCTCCGGGTCTCCGCCGCGCACCTCACCCAGTACGCCCGCGATCTTGCGCCCCGAAACCAGGACGTCGTTGGGCCACTTGATCCGCGCGCCGAGCGCGTGGACCTCGTTGAGTGCGTCGGCGACGGCCACGGCTGCCATCAGCGTCAGGAGGGGGGAGCGCGGCGCCGGGATCGCTGGGCGCAGGATGAGTGAGGCGTAGATGCCCAGATGGGCCGTCGAGGTCCAGGATCGCTCGCGCCGCCCGCGCCCCTCCGTCTGCTCCTCCGCCAGGACCAGCCCCCCCTCGGGCTCGCCCGCCGCCGCGAGCGCCAGGGCCCTGGCGTTCGTGGAGTCGATGGTCGGATAGTAGAAGATGCGGTGCCCGAAGACCGCGGAGCGCAGGTGGCGCTGCAGGGCGGCCGGAGTCAGCGCGTTCCCCGCCGCGGGACGCTGCCGCCCCTGCTGCGGCGCCGTCTCGGGATCCCCGTCCGGCGTCTTGCGCTCGACCGGCTCGCTCACGCGGCCTCCAGCTCCAGGGCCAGGTCCACGGCGCGCACGGAGTGCGTGAGAGCGCCGATCGACACCCGCTGCACCCCCAGCGCGGCCAGGCCGGGGAGGCGCTCGTCGCTGATCCCTCCCGAGACCTCCAGGAAGGCGCGACCGCGGGTCAGGGCCACCGCCCTCCCGAGCGTCTCGTCGTCCATGTTGTCGAGGAGGAGGGCGTCGGCGCCGGCCTCGAGCGCCTCCCGCACCTCCTCGAGGCTCGTCACCTCGATCTCGAGGCCGATGCCCGGCGCCTTGCGTCCCCCGAGCGCGGCCCGCGCCCGGCGCAGTGCTATGCCCACGCCGCCCGCCAACCGCCAGTGGTTGTCCTTGATGAGGTAGGCGTCGAACAGCCCGGCGCGGTGGTTCGTGCCGCCGCCCACCGCCACGGCGTACTTGTCGAAGGCCCTGAGACCCGGGACGGTCTTGCGCGTGTCGGAGATCTGCAGTCGCGACCCTTCAACCCTGAGAACCAGGCGCCGGGTGGCGGTCGCGATGCCAGACATCCTCTGCAGGAAATTGAGGGCGGTCCTCTCCCCCGCGAGGATGGCGCGGGCCGGCCCGCGCAGGGCGGCCAGGACCGCTCCCGTCTCGCAGGCCGCTCCGTCCTCGGCGTCCGTCTCGAACAGGATTCCGGCCCCTGTCTGGCAGAAGACCTCGCGCGCCACCTCGAGCCCGCAGAGGACCAGGGGCTCCCGCGCCACGATCGTCCCGGCTGCGAGAGCCGCCTCGTCCACGACGGCCTGCGAGGTGATGTCGCCCGCCCCGAGATCTTCCTGGAGGGCCAGCTGGACGGATTGTCGCAGGGTGGCGGCGTCGAGTCTCACTGCGACGATTCTCCCACACAGGCGCCGCGGCCGACAAGGCGCTAGCCGGGCCCCGAGAGGCTCTGGAGCGTGCTCTGGAGCCGCTCGATCTTCTCGCTCAGCTCCCGATCGATGCCCCGCACCTTGTCCACGACTTCGGGGCGCGCCCGGTTCAGGAAGTCGGCGTTCCGGAGCTTGCGCGCGTGCCCCTCCCGTTCGCGGGTCAGCTTCTCGATCTCCCGCGCCAGGCGGCCCCGCTCCGAGTCGAGGTCGAGGAGATCGGCCAGCGGCAGCGCCAGGTCGGCGCCGGAAGTCACGGCACGCGCCGCAGGCCCCGCCCCCTCAAAGGAGCCTACCTCCTCCGCCTCGGAGACCCGCGCCAGGACCTGGAGGAGCGCCCGCTGCCCGGCGAGCGTGGCGCGCGCCTCGGGCGTATGCGATCGATACAGCAGCCGCACGGGCCGTCGCGGATCGAGGTGCAGCTCGGAGCGCATGTTGCGGACCCGCCCCACCACCTCCATGACGACCGTCATGCGCCGCTCGGCCTCCTCGTCCAGCCGGGCCGGGTCGGGTCGCGGGAAGGGCGCCTTCGCGATCGTCTCTCCCTCGTGCGGCAGCCGCTGCCAGATCTCCTCGGTGAGGAAGGGCATGACGGGGTGCAGGAGGCGCAGCACCGTCTCGAGGACGGACGTCAGCACGGCGCGCGTCGGCTTCGCGAGTCCGGCCTCGGCCCCGGGCAGGAGCGCGGGCTTGCACATCTCGACGTACCAGTCGCAGTACTCGTGCCACAGGAACTGGTACAGGGCGTTGGCCGTCTCGTCGAAGCGGAACTCCCGCAGCGAGCCGTCGACCCCCTCGACGAGGCGCTCCAGCCGGCTCAGGATCCACCTCTCGGGAAGCCCCAGATCCTTCTGCGCCGGCAGTTCGCGCGGCGCCGCCTCGCTCGCGCAGTCACCGGCGCTCAAGAGCACGAACCGGGCGGCGTTCCAGAGCTTGTTCGCGAACGCGCGGTAGCCCTCCATGCGCTCCACGGACAGCGGCAGATCGGCTCCCGGCGTCGCCATCGCGGCCAGCGTGAAGCGCAGGGAGTCGGCGCCATAGCGCTCGACCAGGTCCAGGGGATCCACGACGTTGCCGCGCGTCTTGGACATCTTCTGCCCTTCGGCGTCCCGCACCAGCCCCGTGATGTAGACGCGGTCGAAGGGCACCTCCCCGGCGAGTCGCAACCCCATCATGATCATCCGCGCCACCCAGAAGAACAGGATGTCAAAGCCGGTCACGAGGGCGCTGGTGGGATAGTAGCGCTCGAGGTCCTCCGTCCGGTCGGGCCATCCGAGCGTCGAGAAGGGCCAGAGCGCCGAAGAGAACCAGGTGTCGAGGACATCCGGGTCCGGCCGCAGCCCCCCGCCGCAGGCGGGACAGGCCGCCGGCGCCTCGCGCCCCACCACCACCTCGCCGCAGGCGTCGCAGTGCCAGGCCGGAATCGGGTGTCCCCACCAGAGCTGGCGGCTGATGCACCAGTCGTGGATCCGGCCCATCCACTCGTTGTAGCTGTTGATCCAGTGCGGGGGCGTGAAGGTGACCCGGCCCGACGCGACCGCCAGGGTGGCGGTCTCGGCCAGCGGGGCGACGCGCACGAACCACTGCGTCGACAGGAGCGGCTCGGCGATCGTCCCGCACCGCTGGCAATGACCCACGTTATGCAGGTGGTCTCGCACCTCCCGCAGCAGTCCGGCGGCGCGCAGCTCCTCGACGATCCTCTCGCGCGCCTCGAATCGCTCGAGACCTCGGAAGCGCGCCGGCACGTTGTCGTTCATGCGCGCGGTCTCGTCCATGACCAGCAGGGACGGCAGGCCGGTGCGCCGCGCCGCGGCGAAGTCGTTCGGATCGTGGGCCGGGGTGACCTTCACCGCGCCGGTGCCGAACTCGCGCTCGACGAAGGGGTCCCCCACCACGGGCAGCGCGCGGCCGACCAGCGGCAGCGTCACCGACTTGCCGATCCACTGCCGGTAGCGCTCATCCTCTGGATGCACCGCGACCCCGGTGTCGCCGAGCATCGTCTCGGGGCGCGTGGTCGCGACGTCGATGCCGCCGTCTCCCTCCTGAAAGGGATAGTGGATGGTGTAGAGGCGGCCCTGGACGGCCTGCGGCACCACCTCCAGGTCGGAGATGGCGGTGCGACAGTGCGGGCACCAGTTGACGATGAACTTGTCGCGGTAGATGAGCCCCTGCTCGTGGAGGCGCACAAAGGCCTCGCGCACCGCGCGCGACAGCGCGGGCTCCATCGTGAAACGCTCGCGCGACCAGTCGCAGGAGCACCCGAGGCGCTTCAGCTGGCCGATGATCGCCCCGCCGTACTCCTCCTTCCACTTCCAGACGCGGGCCACGAACGCCTCGCGCCCCAGGGCCTCCCGGCTCGTTCCCTCCTTGCGGAGCTCGCGGTCGACCACCATCTGCGTCGCGATGCCCGCGTGGTCGGTCCCCGGCAGCCAGAGGACATCGTCGCCGCTCATCCGCCGCCAGCGGGCGAGGATGTCCTGCAGGGTGTTGTTGAGGGCATGTCCCATGTGCAGCCGCCCGGTCACGTTCGGAGGCGGGATGACCATGACGAACGGCGGGCGGCCGGACGAAGGATCCGCCGCGAACACGTTCAGGCGCAGCCAGTGCTCGTACCAGCGTCCTTCGAAGCGCTGTGGTTCGAAGACCTTGTCGATCGGGATCACGCCATGACTCCAGAGGTGAGGGGGAACTCTACAGGCGCCACCGTGGCGGGGGCAAGCGGGGCGTCACCGGCCCGGGCCGCGTCGAACGGGGACGCGGGCGAGGGGCACGTCGGCTCGGAGCGGGAGGCGCGGGGACGGGCCGGCGCCTCACGTCCCCTCTTCGAGCTCCTTGATGCGCTGCCGAACCAGCGCCTCGGCCACCGACGGAATGACCTCCCAGGCGATCTCGCGCACGACCCGATCCGCCATCTTGCGGACCACCATCTCGGCGACCTGGTCGAGCGCTTCCTGCGACAGATCGACTGGAGCCGGATCGGTGGACTGCGCCTGGACGGCGGGAGCTGGAGTGGGCGCGCTCAGAGGCTCGTGGGTCGGCTCGCGTCTCTCGCTGCGCCGCGGAGGCGTCGGGGCGAGCCCGACGCCGTCGGGCATCTCGTAGCCAGGGACGAACCCTTCCATGAATCCTGTCCGGCCGGCCGGGTCCGCCTCGGGCGTCTCCTCCTCGATCTGGACCGGCAACGGCATCGAGGGGAGCTCGTCGCGCGTCAGGCGCATCGTCGAGGGCCCCGGCGGCGGCTCGGGTGTCGAGAACGCCTCGTCCTGGCCTTCCTCGAGGCCGAGGTCGGCGAATCCGAGATAGCTGCCTCCCGGGTCGGCCGCCGGCGCCGTGAAGGCCGGCTGCGGCCCCTGCGCTATCAGCTCCTCCACGCGGGAGACCAGGACCTGCGACTCGAACGGCTTGGTGAGGTGCCCGCTGGCGCCCGCGGCCTCGGCCCGGCGGCGATCGAAGGGCTCGAACGTGCCGGTCAGCAGGAGGACCGGGATCGACGCCGTCGCGGGGTCGGCCTTGAGCTGCTCGCAGACCTCGTAGCCGCTCTTCTCCGGCATGATCACGTCGAGCAGCACGATGTCGGGCCGCAGGTCGGGGATCTTCTTCAGCGCCTGGGCGCCATTGCTGACGCAGACAACCTGGTAGTTGCCATCCGAGAACGTCAGTTCCACCACCTTCTGGATGGTGATGCTGTCGTCGGCCAGCAGGATCTTTTTCACTCCGGCTCCTCCCCCGCGATTCGCAGGATGTGCGGGCGCGGTTCCACTCCGCTCCCGGCCGTCGGCGCGCCCGCCGCGGCCGGCCCCGTTCGACTCAGCGACGCTTCGGGACGACGTTCCCGCGCACCCAGTCGATGACCTGCTGGGTCGTCGTCCCCGGGGTGAAGATGGCGCGGACGCCCGCCGCGAGAAGTTGGGGGGCGTCCTCGTCCGGGATGATGCCGCCGCCGAACAGGACGACGTCGTCGCGCTTCTGCTCCTTGAGGAGCCTGACAATCTTCGGGAACAGGGTCATGTGCGCTCCCGACAGGATCGACAGGCCGATGCCGTCGACGTCCTCCTGCAGAGCGGTCGCCACGACCATCTCCGGCGTCTGGTGGAGTCCCGTGTAGATCACCTCGAACCCGGCGTCGCGCAGGGCGCGCGCGATGATCTTCGCGCCCCGATCGTGGCCGTCCAGGCCCACTTTCCCGACCAGGAGCCGCACCCCCGCGCCCAGACTCATCAGAGGCTCACCGCGCCTTCACGGTACGCGCCGAAGACGTTCTTGAGCGTGTCGGCGATCTCCTGGACCGAGGCATAGGCGCGCACCGACTCCAGGACATGGGGCACGACGTTGTCGTCGGAGCGCGCCGCGGCCTCGAGCGCCTGGAGGGCGCGGGCGTGCCGGCCCTGATCGCGCTCGCCGCGCACCCGGCGCAGGCGCTCGAGCTGTGCCGGCTCGACCCCCGGATCGATGCGCAGGAGCGCCGGAGGCGGGCCGTTCCCCTCGGTGTATTTGTTGACCCCCACGAGCGTCTTCTCGCCGTTGTCGAGCTGGCGCTGGTAGCGATAGGCCGCTTCGGCGATCTCGCGCTGCGGGAAACCCCGCTCGATCGCCGCCACCATGCCGCCCATGTCTTCGATGGTGCGGATGTACTGGAGGGCCTCCTCCTCCATGCGGTCCGTGAGGGACTCGACGAAATAGGATCCGCCGAGCGGATCGATGGTATTCGTCACGCCGCTTTCCTCCGCGATGATCTGCTGGGTCCTGAGGGCGATCCGGACAGAATCCTCGCTCGGGAGGGCGAGCGTCTCGTCGAGGGAGTTCGTGTGCAGCGATTGCGTGCCGCCCAGGGTGGCCGCGAGAGCCTGGAGGGTCACTCGCACGACGTTGTTGACCGGCTGCTGGGCGGTCAGCGAGCAGCCGGCGGTCTGCACGTGGGTCCGGAGCATCCAGGAGCGGGGGTTCTTCGCCCCGAACCGATCCTGCAGGAAACGGCACCACATGCGGCGCGCGGCGCGGAGCTTGGCGACCTCCTCGAACAGGTCGATGTGCGAGTTGAAGAAGAAGGAGAGCCTGGGCGCGAACGCGTCCACCGGCAGGCCGCGATCGACCCCGGCCTGCACGTAGGCCAGCCCGTCGGCCAGGGTGAAGGCCAGCTCCTGGACCGCCGTGGAGCCCGCTTCGCGGATGTGGTAGCCGCTGATGGAGATCGTGTTCCACTTCGGCACCTTGGCGGCGCAGAAGGCGATCATGTCGGTGATCAGGCGCAGGGAGGGTCCGGGAGGATAGATCCACTCCTTCTGGGCGATGTACTCCTTCAGGATGTCGTTCTGGATCGTCCCCTCGAGGATGTCGAACGACACCCCCTGCTTCTCGGCCACCGCGAGGTACATCGCGAGCAGGATGACCGCCGGGGCGTTGATAGTCGTCGACGTCGACACCTGGGACAGCGGGATGCCCTGGAACAGGATCTCCATGTCGGCCAGCGTGTCGATCGCCACGCCCTCGCGCCCGACCTCGCCTTCGGCGAGCGCGTCGTCCGAATCCCGCCCCATCAGGGTCGGGAGATCGAACGCCACCGACAGGCCCGTCTGGCCGTGCTCCAGGAGGTACTGGAAGCGGCGGTTGGTGTCCTCGGCGCTGCCGAAGCCGGCGAACTGGCGCATCGTCCAGAGCCGGGCGCGGTACATCGTCGGGTGGACGCCGCGCGTGAACGGAGGCTCCCCGGGCATCCCGAGACGATCGGAGGCCTCCCAGCCCTCCAGGTCCTCCGCGGTGTAGAGGCGCCCGATCGGCAGGTCGCTGACGGTCGTGAACGACGCGGTCCTGTCCGGCTTCTGATCGAGCGCCTTCCCGAGGACCTTCTCCTCCCAGGCCTGCCGGGCGCCCGGTCGGACCGCCGCCTTGCCGTCCTTGCCGCTCATGCCGCAGCCCCTTTCAGCAGCTCCTTGGCGATGACGAGCCGCTGGATCTCCGACGTCCCCTCGTAGATCTCCGTGATCTTGGCGTCCCGGAACAGACGCTCGACCGTGTACTCGCTGATGTAGCCGTAACCGCCGTGGATCTGCACGGCCTGGCGGGCGGCGCGCATGCAGGCCTCGGAGGCGAAGAGCTTCGCCATGGAGGCCTCCACCGAGCAGCGCCCCTTCGTGTCGCGCGTCCAGGCGGCGCGGTAGGTGAGGAGCCGCGCGGCCTCGATCTCGACCGCCATGTCGGCCAGCTTCCACTGGATGGCCTGCAGGTCGGCAATCGGCTTGCCGAACGCCTCGCGGCTCCTGCTGTAGGCGAGCGCCTCGTCCAGCGACGCCTGCCCTATGCCGAGGGCCTGGGAGGCGATGCCGATGCGCCCGCCGTCCAGCGTCGCCATGGCGATCTTGAACCCTTCCCCTTCGGCGCCGAGCCGGTTCTCCGCGGGGACCTCGCAGTCCTCGAGCACGATCTCGACCGACCCGGAGCAGGTGATGCCCATCTTGTGCTCCGGCTTTCCGAGCCGCAGCCCTTTGAAGCCGCGCTCGATGACGAAGGCGGTGATGCCGCGATGCTTCAGCGCCGGGTTGACGGTGGCGTACACCAGGAAGGAGTGCGCGGCCACGCCGTTGGTGACGAACACCTTATTCCCGTTCAGGACGTAGCGGTCCCCCCGGAGGACCGCCGTCGTGCGCAGCGCCGCCGCGTCCGATCCCGCCCCCGGCTCGGTCAGGCAGTAGGCTCCGATCCTCTCGCCTCGGGCGTGCGGCAGCAGGTACCGCTGCTTCTGCGGCTCGGTGCCGAAGACCAGGAGCGGGCCGCAGAACAGCGAGTTGTTGACCGACAGGATGACGCCGGTCGAGGCGCAGGCGCGTGAGACCTCCTCGATGGCGATGACGTAGGAGACGGAGTCGAACCCCGCGCCGCCGTATTCCTCCGGGATCATCATCCCCGTGAGGTTCATCTCGGCGCACCGGCGGTAGTTGTCGAGGGGAAACTCCCGGGTCCGATCGTATTCCGCGGCGCGCGGCTTGAGCACCGACTGCGCGAAGTCGCGCACCGTGTCCCGGATCATCTCCTGCTCTCTGCTGAGTCCGAATTCGACCGGCATCTAGGTCTCCGTTTCCACGAGCCCAAACTGGCCGTCGGGGCGCCGGAACAGCACCGACACCTGCTGGGACTCCAGGTCGCGGAAGACCAGGACCTGCGGCTCCGAGTCCTGGGCCCTCAGGATGGCCTCCCGGACCGACATCGGCCGGACGGCGACGCGTCCCATCAGGATGACCTCGGGAACCCCGTCCGATCCTCCGTCCGAGGCCGGGATCTCGGGCGCCGCGCCGCGGCGCGGTCCCTCCCACGGGCCCCTCCCCTTGCGCCGATCGGTCCTGCGGCTCGAGACCTTGCGGGCCTGGGTCAGAAGCCTTTCGGTGCAAACCGCCAAGGCGTCCTCGAACTCCACGGCCTCTCCCTTGGCCGTCAGGGTCCGCGCGCGCGCCTTGACCACGATCTCGGCGACGCGCCGGTGCTTCTCGCGGCTCAGGATGACATGGCTGTCGAGGATAGCACCAAGAAACTTCTCCAGTTTCTGGAGCCTGCTCTCGGCCAGCGCCTTGAGCGCCGGTGTTAAATGCGCCTTTCGACCTGTGAACAGAATCCTCATGGGATCCCTCCGGGCCGCCTCGGACCTGTCGCGTCTCACCGGAACCCCTGGCGGCGCTCGTTCGAGGACGGGATGCGCAGCTCCTCGCGGTACTTCGCCACCGTGCGCCGGGCGATCCGGAGCCCCTCCCGGCCGAGCAGCTGCACGATGGCGGCGTCCGACAGGGGGTGAGCCGTGTCCTCCTCGGCGACCGCCTTCTTGATGCGCTCCTTGACGGTCAGGGACGACACCTCCTGGCCGTGGTCGGAGCTGAGTCCGGAATGGAAGAAGAACCGCATCTCGAAGAGTCCGCGCGGCGTGTGCATGTACTTGTGGTTGACGACGCGGCTCACGGTCGACTCGTGCATGCCGATGTCGTCCGCCACGTCCCTCAGGATGAGGGGCCGCATGTGCTCGTAGCCGAAATCCAGGAACCCCTGCTGGTGCTTGACGATGCTCTTGGCCACCTTGTAGATGGTCCGCTGCCGCTCCTCGAGGCTCTTGATGAGGCGGAAGGCGGACCTGAACTTCTCGCGGGCGTACTCGCGCGTCTCGCGCGTGGCGTCGGGGTTGTTGCGGTCGATGAGCCGCCGGTAGAAGGGGCTGATCCGCAGCCGCGGCAGCCCGTCCTCGTTCAGCACCACCGTGTAGCCCTTGTCGATCTTGAGGACGTAGACGTCCGGGATGACGTAGTCGCTGCTGCCGGAGTTGTGCTTCTTCCCGGGCTTCGGATCGAGGTGCCGGATGGTGTCGATGTAGGCCATGACCTCGTCGAGCGTGCAGCTCAGGGCGTGGGCCAGGTCGCGGAATTTGCGGTTCTGGAGCAGGTCGAAGTGGTCCTTGATGATCGCCTCGACCGGCGTCCCTTCCATGTCGTGGAATGCGATCTGAAGCAGGAGGCACTCCCTGAGGTCGCGCGCGCCGACGCCCGGGGGGTCGAAATCCTGCACCAGGTGCAGGGCCATCTCGACCTCCTCCAGAGGATAGGGGCCCATGCCGGCGAGCTCGTCGAACGACGCCTGCAGGTACCCCGACTCGTCGATGTTGCCGAGGATCGCCTCGGCGATCTCCTTCCGGAGGGGGGGCACGATCGCCATCTCCAGCTGCCACTGGAGGTGCTCGTGCAGGCTCTGGGGCCGGCTCAGGACGGCGTCCAGGGGACGCGTCTCGATCTCCTCCGACGGTCCCTGGGGGATGTAGCTCAGGTCCATGTAGTCCTGGAAGTAGGATTCGTAATCGATCTCGTCGAAGGAGTCCTTCTCGGGCTCCGGCGCCGCGGGCTCCGCCGCCGCTTCGGCCGGGGCTTCCGCCTGTCCTTCCGCCGCGGCCGTCTCGGGCTCTCCGGTCTCCCCTCCCTCGGAGCCCGTCTCCTCACTGTCCTGGCGCTCGGCGTCCGCGGGCGCCTCCTCCAGGAGGGGATTCTCGGTGAGCTCATGGGTGATCTCCTCCTGGATCTCGAGCTTGGTCATCTGCAGGAGCTTGATCGCCTGCTGCAGCGAAGGCGTCATGATCAGCCGCTGCGACAACCGGAGGTTGAGCTTCTGCTCGAGCGCCATGGCCTACAGGGCCTCCCGTGTTCTTCGCCGCGAGCGCATCGTCCGGCTCATTCCGCCGCGTACCCCGCAGGGGGCTCCGCCTCCCGCCCCAAGAGGCGGAAGTGCTCGCCCAGGTAAACCTCCCGCACCCTGGGATCCGCCGCCAGCTCGTCCGGGGTGCCCTTCCTGAAGATCCGGCCTTCGGCGATGATATACGCCCGATCGGTGATCCGGAGCGTCTCCTGGACGTTGTGGTCGGTCATCAGCAGGCCGATGCCTTTCTCCTTCAATTGATAGATGATCTTCTGGATATCCGCAACCGCAATCGGATCGATTCCCGAAAACGGCTCGTCCAGGAGGATGAAGGACGGGGAGATGGCCAAGGCCCGGGCGATCTCGGCCCTGCGGCGCTCGCCGCCCGACAGATTGTAGGCCCGGCTGCGGGCCAGGTGGGCGATGCGCAACTCCTCGAGCACCTCGCCCGTGCGCTCGCGGATCGCCTCCCGCGACAGGTTCAGCGTCTCGAGGATGGCGAAGATGTTCTCCTCCACGGTCATCCGGCGGAAGATCGACGCCTCCTGGGGCAGGTAGCTGATGCCGCTGCGCGCCCTGAGGTACATCGGCAGGCGGGAGACGTCGTGGCCGCCCAGGAGCACGCGTCCCGCATCCGGCCTCACCAGGCCCACGACGCAGTAGAACGTCGTCGTCTTTCCGGCGCCGTTCGGCCCGAGCAGACCCACGACTTCGCCGCTGTCGATCTGGAGGGAGATGTCCCTGATGACCGCGCGCCCTCGGTAGACCTTGCTCAGGCCCTCAATGACGAGTCTGTGGCTCAAGGGACGGGCCGTCCTTGCCTTCGGGCGTCAACGTGATCCAGGTGCGGGCTCCTTCCGACGTCTCGGTCAGGATCCTTTCGCCGTTCAGGTCGTAGGTCAACTCCCGTCCGCGCATGGCGTGGCCCGTGGCGGCGTCCACCACCTCGGCCAGCCCCTGGTCGTCGCGCAGGATGAGCAGGTGTTGGGCGCAGCGGAACTCCGCCGTGCTGGCGGTCGCCAGGCTCCCCCCGTGCTTGACCGACACGGAGCCTTCGGCGTCGATCCGCTCCACCTCCCGGCGGCGGCCGACGTCCTTGGCGTGGACTGTCATGACCGCGGCGGTCAGGGAGGCGTCGGGGCGGGTCAGGCGGGCGTCGTCCTCGTAGCGCGCCGTGCCCGAGGCCTCGTCGACCGAGAGGCGCCGGGCCGTGATGGTGGTCGTCACCGGGCGCGCACCGGCCCCGGCCGACGGGGCCGGCCGCTGGGTCATGCGGGACATGACGTTGCCCGTGGCCAGGAGCTTCCGGGCCGCTTCGTCGACGACGATCTCCTCCGCCTGCACGCTGAGCCCCTCCTGCCACGCCCGCGCCGCGCCGCTGTAGACGGCCCGCCGTGCCGCCTGCTCGGCGACCAGGCGCGCCGCCTGGAAGGAGACCGGCGACGCCGTGCCGAACCCGGGCGACGCCGCGCGGACCTCTCCCGTCGAGACGGTGCGCACGTCGCCCCTGGCCTCGAGGGACTGCGCCGCCGGACGGAGGTCGATCTCCTGCGCCGCGATGCGCTCGCGATCCGTGAGCACGACCGGGTCCCCGCGCAGCTCCAGCCGATCATCCGCGCGCCGGAACAGGGCGGCGCGGCCGGTTGCGATGTAGGGCCCCGACGCGAACCGGCATCCGCCGGACGCCTCGGCCGTTTCGACGGTGTCCCCGGGTCCCAGGCTCAGCGTCAGGCTGTCCGCCTTGAGCTCGCTCGTCTGCCCGGAGGCGTTGGGGCCGAGGGTGACGGTCACGTCGCCGAACGATCGGATGTCCTTCACCCGCTCCCGCTTCTCGTCCAGGACGACCTTGAGGTAATGGCCGCTGAGCCGATCGGGGCCGCGCTCGAGCACCGTCGCCTCGGTGAACACCGCGCTGTTGTCCTGCAGGCTGGCGACCAGGCTGCCGGCCGTGATCCGGACCGGCGGGCCCCCATCCTCGGGGGTGATGGTCAGGCTCACGCGCGAGGCGATCTTGATCTGGCGCTCGTTCACCAGGTAGTTCATGCCCTGGCCGCTCCCCTCGATCCGGCCGAGCTCGAAGCGGATGGCGTCGCCGGTGTGGATGATGTCGCGATCGCTGTCGTACGAGAGTTCTCCGGTCTCCAGGGAGAGTCCGTCGGGCGTCCGGATGGCCACGTTCCGGCTCAGCTGCGCCCGCCGGGCGCCAGGATCGAACTGCCCCTGCTGGCTCGCCACCTGGATCAGGCCGCCAGAGTCCTCGTGGACCGTGAGCTGCACGTCCTGCAGGACCTTCCGGTCGCCCTGGAACCCGGTCACGGTCTGCGCCAGGAGATCGAAGGCGGGACGGCCTTCGCGCGTGCCGTTGGCCTGGAACCGGTCGGACTGATCGACGACCGGCTCCGGACCGGGGACCGGCGCGCCGGGGGTGGTCATGGTGATCGCGGCCTGCGGCTTGCCGCGGTTCCCCCAGGTCAGCCCGGTCCAGACCACCACGCCCGCGAGCACCAGCAGGATCAGGCCCCGCAGCGCGGTCACCAGGCGCATCGGCCGGGTGTGGACGGATCCGGGCGATCGTTGCACGGCTAGCGCCCCCGGAACGAGGGCTTGCGCTTCTCGATGAAGGCCCGCGTCCCCTCTCTCATGTCCTCGGTCGCGCAGGTGAGGCCGAACAGGGCCGCCTCCATCGACAGCCCCTCCGCGAGCGTCATCTGCAGGCCTTCGTGCACGGCGCGCATGGCGTAGCGCAGGGCCACCGGCCCCCGCGACAGCAGCACCTTCGCCAAGCCCTCCGCCCCCTGATCGACCTCGGCCAGGGGCGCTATGCGGTTGACCAGGCCGATCCGGTGCGCCTCGCGGGCGTCGATCGGCTCCCCGGTGAGGATCATCTCCAGAGCCTTGCCCCGCCCCACGAGCCGCGCCAGTCGCTGCGTTCCACCGTAGCCCGGGATGATGGCGAGGCTGGTCTCCGGCTGGCCCATCCGGGCCGTCTCGGCGGCCACGCGCAGGGTGCACGCAAGGGCCAGCTCGAGCCCGCCCCCGAGCGCGTAGCCCTTGATGACGGCGATGCTCGGCTTGCCGAGGGCCTCGAGGCGGTCGAAGACCGCCTGCCCCGCGCGCGCGTAGGCCTCGCCCGTGACCGGAGTCTGGGTGGCCAGCTCGTTGATGTCAGCACCGGCCACGAACGCTTTCTCGCCGGCGCCCGTCACCAGGAGCACCCCGACCGACGCGTCGTCGCGCGCCGCCGCCACCGCCCCGTCGATGGCCTCCACCGTGAGGCGGTCGAGGGCGTTCAGCTTGTCGGGGCGGTTGACGGTCAGGCGACCGATCCCGTCGCGCACCTCGTAGAGGATCCTGTCCGTTGCGGCGGTCATGCCCGGCCCTCCGGTTCCCGCGCTCTCATCGGCCGACGAGGAAATCGTTGGGGCGTGGCGGCTCCACGCCGTAGTCGTAGAATCCGCGGCCGCTCTTGCGCCCCAGGAATCCCGCCATCACCATCCGCTTCATCAGGGACGGCGGCGCGAAGCGCTTCTCGCGGAACTCCTCGAACATGATGTTGGCGATGTAGTAGGTCGTGTCGATCCCAACCAGGTCGTTGAGCGTCAGGGGCCCCATGGGGTGGCCGCACCCCAGCTTCATGCCCTGGTCGATGTCGACGATCGTCCCGACTCCCTCCTCCACCGCGCGGATGGCATCGAGAAGGTAAGGCACCAGGAGGCGGTTGACGATGAACCCGGTCCGGTCGGAGGTGTGGATCGGCGTCTTGCCGAGCGTTCTGGCGAACGCCGTGACCGCGTCGACGACGCCGGGCTCGGTCCGGAGCGTGTGGACCACCTCCACCAGCTTCATGAGCGGCACGGGGTTGAAGAAGTGCAAGCCGACGAACCGCCCCGGGCGCCGGGTCGCCGCCGCCATCTCCGTGATCGACAACGAGGAGGTGTTGCTGGCCAGGATCGCCTCCGGCTTCAGATGGGCCTCCAGCGCGCCGAACAATTCGCGCTTGAGCTTCAGATCCTCCGTCACCGCCTCGATGGCCAGGTCGCAGTCCCGGGTGGCCGTCGGATCGGTAGTGCCCGCCAGGCGCGCCAGGGTCGCGCTCTTGTCCTCCGGGCGGACCTTCCCCTTGGCGACACCCGCCGCCAGAAACTGCTCGATGCGCTTCAGGCCCGACT
>Ga0075418_10001128_pt1 | contig 29921 bp, 22 predicted proteins | sample SoiMetdeltSBSDD2_FD_81776 | JGI IMG/M metagenome (GOLD analysis project Ga0075418, IMG submission 81776) | Bulk soil microbial communities from a Populus tree surrounding site in Tennessee, USA - Soil MetaG P. deltoides SBSDD2 | ecosystem: Environmental > Terrestrial > Soil > Tree plantation... | reverse complement strand
GGCATTAAGGCAGGCGACCACGAGATCTTGGGTGCCGTTTTGGTCCAGATCTCCGGCCCTCACGCAGTTTGGGTAAGCGGGTACGGCAAACGCGGTGCGCTGAGCCAGCGACCCATCGCCCTGCCCTAGAAATATCGAAATCGTGTTGTCGTCCGCGTCGGCCGTCGCGACATCGACATGACCATCTCCGTTTAGATCCGCAGCAACGAGAGAGATCGAATACTGACCGGTTTCGTAGGAGACGAACGGGGCGGCGAAGCGGAAGTTCGCTTGGACCAGGCTCGGGATAAGGAAAAGAAAAGAAACTAGGATCGAAAAGTGGCGAGATTCGAGCAAACGCGGCATGGAGCCTCCCGTGGTGACCTGCGAGAGTCGAGCGGAAGTGCACGTAACCGGTCCCGCAGGAGTCTGGTTTGCGCGACTGGGCGGCTCCATTTTAACACTCGATGCTGTTTGCAAACAGGCAAACCGCCGCTCAAGAGAAAACGAATCTATGTGGAGGGCGGGAGCGTAACCGCGCTCCCCCCTCCGTCTACTAATGAAGCCGAGTTACCCTTTGATTTTGATGGGGTACCGTGGGCGCTTCGGTGTAACCGGAGGATGCTTCTCCAGTTCGTCCATCACCACCTGGATGGCTTTTTCGAGCTGAGGATCGCGCCCCGCAATTACGTCCTTGGGCGTTTGCTCGACTTCAATGTCCGGCGGCACGCCCTCGTTCTCAACCGACCACCCGTTTTCGGTCCAGAAGGCCAGGTTGGGTGCGGTGATCTCTCCCCCATCCATAAGCTCGGGATATCCCAAAATACCAACCAGACCACCCCAGGTTCGTTTACCGATGATCGGACCGAGCTGGAACTTGCGGAACATCCACGGTAGCAAATCGCCTCCCGATCCAGCGGTTTCGTCGGCGAGCATAACTTTGGGGCCATGGATGCCGGCAATAGGCGTCTTCAGATCCGCGCCATATCGCATGGCCCAGTAGCCAACCACCGGACGGCGAAGGATATCGATGTAGTAATCGGCCACCGATCCGCCGCCATTGTGTCGTTCGTCCACGATGATGGCTTCGCGGTCGGCCTGAGGAAAGAAGTAACGCTTGAAGTACGTGTGCCCCGCTTCGGCCGTGTTCGGCACATACACGTACGCCACGCGCCCGTGGGTGGCTTCGGTGACCCGACGCAAGTTGCCTTCTACCCAGTCACGATTGCGAAGCGCGCGCTCGTCCTCGATCGGCACGACCTTGACCGTGCGCGAACCCTTGCCGTCGTGGTTGGGCCCGACGGTGATCTCCACGATTCGCCCCGCGGTGCGCTCGAACCGCTCGTAAAGATCTTCAGGATAACGAAGGGGTTTGCCCTCCACCGCGAGCAGATATTCCCCCGCCTTCACGTCGACCCCGGGTTCAGTGAGCGGCGATCGCAAATTTGGAGTCCAGTTGAGACCTCCGTACACCTTCTTGAAGCGATAACGCCCGTTCGCCACCTCGTAGTCCGCGCCCAGCAATCCTCCGGGAATGGTTTCGACTTCGAAGGGGTTATCCCCAGGGGATTGATACGAATGACCGACGGTGAGCTCGCTCAACATCCACTGGGTGACGCGGAAGAGGTCGTTCCGGGTCGAGAGATCGCCCACGAACGCTTCGTACTTCTGTCGCATGGCCGGCCAGTCGTTGCCGTGATAATGCGGGTCATAGAAATAATCACGATTGATCCGCCACGCCTCGTCAAGCATCTGCGCCCATTCGGTTGGCGGGTCCACCTTCACCTGGATTTGATCCACGTTGATCTTGAACTTCTCTAAATCAAGCTCGTCGGCTACGTCCACGATGTAATAACTATCTTTAACCTGGACCAGGGCGCGCTTGTTGTCCGCGCTGAGGGCCAAATCGTCCGCTTTGTCCAGAAGCGTATCCTCTTTGCGCTTCTCGAGATCGTAACGATAGACGGCCGCATCCGCGTCCGGGTCCGTCGATGCCGCTCGTCGATAGAAAACCTGATTCGCGGGACCGGCGGTGAGGTCGTAATACAATCCCGCTTGCATCGGCATCGCGAGCACCCGATTCGAAAGTCCGTCGGGATCGAACTTCACCATGACGGGCTTCTTGTCGGATTTTTTGGAGTCCTCGTCCTTTTTCTCTTTCTCCGGCGCAGCCGGCGTTTCTTCATCGCTTTCCCGTGCCAACGGAGAGGGAACGCCTTTGGCCAAAACCGCGAGATACACCTGTTGCACGGTGCGCATGTCAGCGTTGGCTTGGGAAAACCAATCGTTCACCGGACCGGCATCCGTGGAAACGAGGAAGTAGAGATATTTCCCCGATGCATCGAAGACGGGACGCCGGACATCGGCCAGTCCATCGCTCACCGGATATGACTTGCCTTCCGCAACTGAGTAGATGTAGAGCCGGTTGAAGTAGGTTGGCGTGTTGCGGGTGTAAGCCAGATAGCGAGAGTCAGGTGACCAGGCATGGTTGAGGACCGGATCGGGTCCATAAAGCGGATCGGTGGACACCTTGGTTTGGGAACCGCTGGCCACGTCGAGGATGTAAACGGTCCTGGAGTTGTCGGAATAGCTGAGCTTTCTTGAATTGGGCGACCACTTGAGATCCGTGTAGAACCCCACGCCGTGTAGCGGAATCCGTCGTGCCTCCCCTTTGGCGTCTTCCGGCTCCAGCACCAGACCGTACTCGCGCCCCTGGTCCGAAAAGTAAGCAATCCATTTGCCGTCCGGCGACCAAGCGGGCGTCCGCTCGTGCACTCCGGGCGTTTGAGTGAGATTACGATCGTCGCCCTTTTCGCGGGGCAAGGTAACGATCTCCCCCCGGAACTCGAGCGCCACGCGCGCCCCTGAAGGCGAAAGGCTGGCCGCGCGGATCCACTTTTCTCCCTTGGCCCACCGCGGACGTCGCTCGACGAGATCCGCCGCGACGCCGAGTTTGAGGCGGGTCGATGCCTTGGTCGCGGGATTGAGAGAGTAGATGTACCCCGCCTGTTCGTAAACGATCCTATCCGGCCCCGTTTGCGCGTTCATCACCGGGAAATCTGTGTGCGACGTGATGCGCGTAACTGTTTTTGTCGCTCGATCGAACGAGTAGATGTTGAACTCGCCGTCGCGGTCGGATCTGAAATAAAGAGTGTTTTCGATCCACATCGGATTCGTGTCGTTAGAGCGTCCCTCCGGCTGCGGCACTTGTTCCACGTCAAAGGTCGCGTTATTGAACAGGAGAATTCGTGAGGTACGCCCACCGCGATATCGTTTCCACTGATTGAACGGCTCCGCGAGCGGAACATAGGCCATGAACTGTCCTTCAGGTGAAATTGATGCCTTGCTCGCGTTCGGTACCGGCAGCTTGTTCGGAAACCCACCCACGATGGGAACGGTGAAGAGCTGGGTATACCGGGTGGTGTACACCTCACGGGCGGACGAAAACAAAACGAACCTTCCGTCGGGAGTGAACCCGAGGGCGACGTCATCGTACGGGTGATAGGTGAGCCGCTTGGGTTCGCCGCCCTGAGCCGACACGAGGTACACATCCGTGTTGCCTTCGTACTTCCCTGTAAACGCAATGAGAGAACCATCCGGAGAAAAGCGGGGGCCCGATTCAACACCGGGATGCGAGGTCAGCCGCCGCACACCCGAACCGTCCGCATTGGCCAGCCAGAGATCGTTGGCGTAGGCGAAGGCGATCAGGGCGCCGTTCGTGGCCGGGTCCGAAACGAGCCTCGTATCGTTTAGATCAATGGCGAGGCTCCGGGTCGGGTGGCAAATCGCGAACGTTGCCACGATGGTGAACAGGACAAGCCGTGGGGTTCGGCCGCTGGGCTGCATGACGTCTCCTTTTCCTGGGCGCGTGGTCGGGACAAACGCCGGGCAGGATAGCAGGCCTAGGCAGTCCGAAAAGGCAACTTTTGGGTTGCAGTAGAGACGGCCGCGGATTAATATGCAACCAATTGGTTGCATGTGGCGGAGGGACCTTTCAAGGAGTCTGGACATGGCATCTTCCACCGATCGGATCGAAAAACATGTGTTGCTCAAGCATCCCCGCTCCAGAGTTTGGCGGGCACTCACCGACTCCCAGGAGTTCGGGCGGTGGTTCGGCGTAGACCTCACGGGTGCGTTCGAGCCGGGCGCGCGCCTGCGAGGTCGGGTCACGCACAAGGGTTACGAGCATGTCACCATGGAAATCGTGGTCGAGCGCATGGAACCCGAGGGGTTGTTTTCCTGGCGATGGCATCCCGGAGCTCCCGCTCCGGGGGACGATTTCTCGGATGAGACGCCGACCTTAGTCGTGTTCGAGCTCAAGGACGCACCGGGCGGCACGCTTCTCACGGTGGTGGAATCTGGGTTCGATCATATTCCTCTCGAACGCCGGGCTAAGGCCCTGAAGGACAACGAAGGCGGATGGACGGCACAGATGAAAGCGATCGAGTCGCACCTCGACCGGAGCCCATAAACCTTGACACGAACCAACGAGCTCGCTCGCACACGCCCTGTCTTTGCCGCGTTGGGAGACGAGACACGGTTACGGCTTGTGTCGCGTCTCTCGACCGTCGGGCCCCAGTCGATCTCCCGGCTCACCTCGGGATCGAACGTCAGCCGGCAGGCGATTACCAAGCATTTACTCGTGCTGGCAGAGGCCGGTCTGGTGCGATGCGAACGACAGGGACGCGAAAGTCGCTGGTCGTTGCAGCCGGAGCGACTGGAGATCGCGCGCCGTTACCTCGAACTCATCTCGGAGCAGTGGACACAGCGCCTAGATGCGCTGGCTCGTCATCTGGATTCCATGCCCTAGGGAGTCGCTCGAACGATCTGTTGCGTCCGTGTTCCTTCTGGACCAGTGACGCGGCAGAAGTAGGTGCCGGCTGCCACCGAACGCCCGCTCGTGTCGCGGCCGTTCCAGGTCACCGTATGGGCTCCGGGGGGTAGCGTATCGTTCAGAAGGTCGGCAACCCGCCGGCCACTTAGATCGAATACGGTCACGTGCATGGGGCCGGGCTTGGCGTTATGAAACGTGATGGTGGCATCGGCGCGAAAGGGATTGGGGCGGATGGGTAACAAGGCAAAACGTAGCGTGGGATCCGCCGCGACCTGGGTCGAGGCATATTCCGTTACCGCACCAGTGGAAGCGATCCCCGCGATCATATAAGTGACCGGGCCCAAAGGTGGGGTGGGATCGATAACGGAAAACTCGTCGATCGAAATTGGGTTGGGTGTGACGAGGACCTGTGGCTCGCCAAGGGGCTGCCGGTAGATCAAGAAGCCCTGGTGATCGAAGGGTAAATAGGTCGCGCTAACTTGAATGATGGTTCTGCTTGCGTCGCGCAGGGCGGTGAAGTTTGAAAACGCCGCCTGACGAGGTCCCTCGACCCATTTGGCGAGATGAAAGGACGTTTGGCCGCCGGCTTTCGAGAACTCCCCTCCCACCCACAGCGTTCCCCGGTTTGAGACCATCGTGAGCACTTCCCCATCCACTCCGGAGCTCAGGGGAATCCAACCTTCACCATCCCAGGCAGAGATACTCCCGGCAGGGAGCCCGCCTGCATGTTGATAGGAACCACCCGCGAGAAGGCGATCGTTATGAATCGCCAGGGTGTAGATGGGACCGTCGGTGCCGAGACCCAGGGGATGCCACTCCGCACCATCCCACCTCGCAACGTAAGATGCGGCAACATCGCCTATGTGATCGAAGAACCCCGCCGCGATGAGGTCACCGTGATACTTCAGAAGGCAGGTCACAATGTCATTCGGAGAATCACCGAGCGGCTCCCATTCGGTGCCGTTCCAGGCAGCGAGGTGATGGTCACGCTCATCGTTGTAGGAAAAGAAGCCACCCGCGATGAGTCGGTTCCGATACGTAGAGAGTACTTTTATGGTTTGAACCCCCCACTCCCAATCCCCGTCTTCTACTGCGCACAGACCGTCCGCAAGAGGACTCCAGGATTGGCCATTCCAGGCCCACACCTCCGGAGTGGAAGGCCAGCAATTGGGCCACGTGGCCGCAATCAGACTGTCCCCCCAAGTGGTCAAGGCGATGGGAGGCCCGAAGGGAGGGTTGGACAGCCTCCCTGCCGAAACGCCATCCCATGTATTCAAGCCGCTGATAAGCGTTCCGTCGAAAATCGCAGTTGGATGCTGAGACCAGTAGTCCCAAGCCGGGGTGCCGTGGAATGCGTGAAGCCCATTGCCAATCGTATCGTGATGAAGAAGCTCTTCGACATCCATAGGCGCACGAGGTGAATACCACCAACTCCAATCCGGGAGAACGAGGCGGTCTTGATATGTGGTCAGGGCGTAGATGATATTTGGAAAATGAGCCAACTGTGGATAATCCCGGGTTACCCAGAGCCATTCTGTGCCGTTCCAAGCTTCGACTTGTGCCCACTCCGTTCCACCGGCGGCGTACAACAATCCGTTGTGGCTGGCCAAAGCACGAACCGGGATTCCAATGTTCATCCCTCTCCAGGACACTCCGTCCCATGCCACTACAGGTTCCCCGTCCGCAGTGAGGTTGAAACCCGTCGCGATCAAGCGGCCTTGATGCACGTCTATATCCAGAACGCCGCCGGGAAGGCCTTGGCCAAGGAGAGTCCAGGAACTCCCATTGAACGCGACGATGTGGTTGGCATTCAGGGAATCCAGCTTCGTAAAGTCGCCGCCAACGACGAGGAGGCTATCCAGCAGAGCCAGCGATGTTGCTTTTGGTTTCCCTCCGAGATACCCATCGGGGTTCATGCCCGGACCCATGGGGAGCCAATCCGACCCCGTCCAGCGTGCAATGGGTTGAGACAAGGTCGTCATGCTTGACCTTGGCGAAGTGAATGACCCCGCGGCGTACAACGATCCGCGGTACACAACTAGGTCCCGAGGTGGCCCTGACAACGCCGTGAAGTCGAAATCGTTTCCCATGGCTGTCCATTGGATTCCATCCCATGATGCCGCGTAGGTGAAGGGCCCGGGTTCGTAGTCAAGGGTATTGAACACCCCTCCGGCCACGAGCCGGCCATTCCATTCGACGAAGCACGTCGGGCTCGCTCTAAGCCCGTTACCCATCGCTTCCCATTCCTGGCCATTCCACCGGGCGACATGGGACATCTCTCTTCCGCCCGACTCGGTGAAATCGCCCCCCGCGATGAGTTGCCCTTGGTAGGTACCCAAGCAACGGACCGAGAAATTCAGCCCCTTGCCTAAAGAACTCCAATGGCTTCCATCCCAACTCGCGACGTGGTTGAGAACCACTCCACTGGCGGCATTGAATTCTCCTCCGACGATCAAAGCGTCTCCGAATTCCATGCAGGTGAGAACGCGTTGATCCATCGATTCGAAGCTGGAAACGCCCTCCCAGTGGGCGGGTGGCAGCCCAAGCTCTCGATCAACGCCCCGCGCCGAGAGAAATTGCGCGTCTACAACTAGACCCGCGAGGCTTCCCCCAATGATGATTGCAATAATGGATCTGCCCATGTCCTCGCCCACCGATCCAGAGAGAGTTTCCTGGAAATATCGGCCGCAGCGAGGGATGGCCTAAGCGCTTCCTGATCAGGCCCTCTGAACCAAGAGCGCTTTGGCCATCGCGCCATGCTGGCGCCCCACGAACTTGGCCAGGTGTAAAAGCACGATGATATCCAGAATACCGGCCAGGAACAGAAGCGGCATGGACCAAAGAGGCACGAAGTATTTGCCGAACGAGAAGTTGAATAACGGCTGATCGAACACGAGCTGGAGCACGGGCAGCGCTAGAAGCTGCAGCGAATATGCGAGCAGCACTATGAAGACCGTGAAATGAAGGATCCCGAAGGGTAGCTGAAGCACCAGATAAGCAAGCGTCGTCCAGGTGCGTCGATCCTTCAATCGGGACACGAAGCGTCTCCAGATCCCGTTCCCTGTCCGAAACGGCACTTGCCGCCGAGGCATCCTCACTCCCAGGAGCGCTTCCACGAGCCGACCTTCCACCAGCGCCAGGCCCTGTATCGAGAAAACGAACAAGCCGAAAAAGGGCAAACCGAAGATCAAGACCATGAGGCCCAGGCTGAGCGACACCCCGGTCACCGCCCACGTGAAGTAGAGGATTCCGGTCACCATCGACGTGAGCAGGTAGAGCAGGGCCGCATACGCGCGTGGCTCCCCGAGAACGCCAAAGAATCGAACGTGAAAAGGACGGGTGTCCTTGGCCTTGACCGGGGCAAAGGGAGGCGTGAGTCGTACTTCGATATCCCGATAAGCCCGCGCAATCTCCTCGGGAGTGCCGAAGTTCGCGATAATGCCGGAAAGCAACGCTTCCGGCCCGGCCTCGGGATGTTCCCGCTGCGCTTGCTCGAGAGCGCTTTGAAGGTGATCCTCCGCGTCGGCGAGCGCATCCTGGATGGTCGCCGGATCGGACCCCGACAGCCGTTCACGCAATTCGCTCACGTAGGCCTCAACGTTCGGATACATCAACTGTTCCTTCCAGAATCGCTTCGACGAAGCTCGTGTTTTGCTGCCAGATCGCAACCCACTGGGCCAGGATGTCGCGGCCGTTTTGCGTGATGCGGTAGTAACGACGCGGCGGCCCGGTGACCGATGGCTCGACATTGCTTTCGAGCAGCCCCCCTTTTTCCAGGGACCGCAACACAGGGTAGAGAGAGCCTTGTTTGACCACGGAGAGCCTGTCTCCGTGCTTCTCGAGCGCCTTCGCGATTTGATAGCCATAAAGCGGCTCTGTGCTCTGATCGAGCACGGACAAGAGCACGAGCGCCACCGCGCCCGCGTTCAGCTCTTTCTGAAATTTGCGATTGGCGTCTTGGTCGTCCATGCCTCTCTCTTTTCCAATACCCGCACCGTTCGCAGGTGCCGCTCAGAATTATGGTAATAATACTGTTAATCTAACAGTAGTCAACAGAAAAACTAGATCGATGACATAAATTCTTTAACCTATTACTAGGCTTGGAGTTTGGAACCCTGGGCATCGACGGAAAATGACAAAACCTAGTATTGTGCTCCGATGCGGCTCGCCCTCGCTCTTCTTTCGTTCCTCGCCTTCGCCGCCGGACAGGCCGCCACGGCAACGTCGCCGGTCGATTCCAAAACGCTCACCGGCGCCTGGTATGGCGCCCTGACCGTTCCCGGCGGTGTTCTCCATCTGAAGCTCACCATCAAGGAGGAAACCGGCGGCAAGATGAGCGCTGTCCTGGTCAGCATCGATCAGGGCGGAACCGTCATTCCGGTCACCACCATCTCCGCTACCAACGACAGCCTTCACCTTGCGATCGCTGCGATCAGTGGCTCATTCGACGGCATGGTCACCGGCAAGGCAGATAAGGCCGAGATCCGGGGAAATTGGGCTCAAGGCGGCATGACACTTCCCCTTGTCTTCCAGCGAACGGGCAAACCCGCGGAGCCGAAACGTCCGCAAACGCCAGCGAAGCCATATCCCTATGATGAGGAAAGCGTCAGCTACAAGAATGAGACGGCTGGGGTGACGCTTGCCGCCACGCTCACCCTTCCGCCGGGAAAAGGGCCCTTTCCGGCCGTGGTTCTCATTACCGGTTCAGGGTCGGAAGACCGGGACGAAACCCTGTTCGCCCATCGCCCGTTTCTCGTCATTGCCGATTATTTGACTCGCCGCGGTATTGCTGTGTTGCGCGCGGACGATCGAGGCGTGGGTGGATCGACGGGAGATGCGATGAGTACGACGACGAAGGACCTGGCCGGGGACGCGCTGGCTGGTGTTGCGTACCTCAAGACCCGGTCGGAGATCGATCCCAAGCGCATGGGGTTGATTGGTCACAGTGAAGGAGCAAACATTGGTTCGATTGCCGCCACCCAATCCGGCGATGTGGCCTACCTGGTCATGCTCGCGGGAATGGGTCTTGTCGGCGAACAAGTTCTTTACCTACAGGGATGGCAACAGCTCGAGGCCCAGGGAGCGCCAAAGGACGCGGTCAATCAGGAACGCGCGCTTCAGGAAGGTTTCTTTGCCGCAGTGAAGGCGGAAACGGACAAGAGCGCATTGGCGAATCGCATCCGCGAGGTAGCCAAGAGTGCGGGACGGGATATGAGCGAGAGCGAGATCACGGTCACGGTCGAGCAGATCGACTCTCCTTGGTTCCGATATTTCCTCACCTTCGATCCGGCACCCGTTCTTCAAGCCGTGCGCTGCCCCGTTTTGGTGCTTTACGGGGACAAGGACACGCAAGCCACCGCGAAAGAGAATGCTCCGGCCGTGGAGGCGGCTTTGAAAAATGGAGGCAACAAGGACGTCACCGTCCATGTGCTACCCGGTCTCAACCATCTCTTCCAGACCTGCAAAACGGGGTCAATTTCCGAATACGGCCAGATCGAGGAAACGTTCGCCCCCACCGCGCTGGAAAATATCGCGACCTGGATCACCGCGCACACAAGAACCCAAAACTGAGCACGTCTTTCGGGGCTCGGATACGCGGCCCCGAGAAACGGTCCCGAGGCCGCGTTCAGTTCTCGCTTCTATTTCTGAAGGTACATGCGCTGCGTCCCGGCGAACGAACCGGCTTGCATGTGCATGAAGTAAATCCCCGCCGACACGGGGTCTCCTGAAGTATCTCGCGCATTCCAGTTTACGGAATGAGTGCCGGCCGGATACGCCTCGTCCGCCAGCACCTGCACCACACGCCCGCCGAGATCGAAGATTTTAATCGTCACCTGGGCGGGTTCCGGCAGGTCGAAGGTGACCCTGGTGGCCCCCCGGAACGGATTGGGTGCGCTCGGATAGAGCCGGTATGCCCTCGGGTGCGAATCACCGATTCCGGTCGCAGATCGAACCGTGAACGGGCCATCGCTGGAGTCGTATCCCATCACGCCCTCCGCATCGACGAGCACGACGCGCAACCGTCCATTTTCGGTAGGCTGCTCGGACATCCCCAGCACGCAGCTTTCTCCGGAAATGTGATCTTTTGACAAAACCCAGCTATCTCCTCCATCCGGAGAGTAGTAGATCTGGGCGTAATCCACGGTCCAACCGCGGGGATTCTCCCACTCGACCAAGGCTCGGGAACCGGCTTGATACGATTCGCCACCGTTGGGATGCACGACGTGCGGACGGATGACGCGGATCATGTCCACTCCAGAGAAGGGGCAGCCGTCAAGGGTGCCCGTGATGGTGACCGGGACTTGATCTCCCTCCTCCAGAACGGCCTCCACGTCCGTCCGAGCGAACTTCACCATGAAATCCTGAATCCCGTTCGAGTTCCAATCCCCAATCTCGAAAAAGCCCGCCGAAGCGCTCACGCTGCCGTTGAGTTGTATGGACTCGAGGTCGACGTGGGTCAGATCGTATCCGTCCGTCAGCTCGATGTGCGCAGTGAGGAGGTTGCCGTGGGAGGCCGCATTCATCGTATTGGGATCGACATCGATTGCCTCTACCGGAATTTCCGGGCAGGCGATACATGGGTTGTGACCCGGCATGCCGAATCCGGCCCACCCCAGGGCGGCGGTCGAATCCAGCTCTACTGTCATTCCATTGCAATTCGCCACTGCAAGGACGGGTGGCGACAACTTTCGATTGGGGGTGATCCTCAACTGATCCGCGGAGTACGCATAGACGTAAAGAGCGCCCACCACGGCGTGGATGGCATCACCGCCAATCCGGGTGTTCTGACACCCGACCCAGGTCATGATGTTTCCCCCTCCCGATTGAGGCCACCCATTGTCAAACTGAAGATCACCGCACATGGTCCAGCTGGCTACGTCCACTCCTTCTCCAGAGTTGCCGTTGTACTCGATGCCGAAGGCAACACCGGTGATGCCGTTCACAGTTGGGGTATCAGCCTGGGCAACGACAATGTACGCGAGCTGGCCTTGGTGGAGGGGCCCCTGGACGACGTAATCCGAACACGGAATGCCTTTGCTGTTCGGGCTCCAGGTCGAGCAAATGGTGTTGCGGGTGGTGAGGCTGGTCAAGTGAAGAACGACCTTCGGCGTCAGCGAAGAACCGGCGTAACCAGTTCCCACACAAATCGCCAGGAGGATCAGGTTGGACAATAAAACGCTGCAGAGCCGTTTCATGAAACTGCCTTTCTTATGAAGCCCTACCCATCCTTAAGTTGTCGGTCATCGGTTGAAATTCAGGGCCCACTCCGGCGGCGATGCTTCATAGACGCTCCCCTTCCAGCCCTCCAAATCTTGTGTGAATAGTAGACGGCGGTATACTTCGGATTCCAGTAGGCAGTTGCCCCTATTGGTTGGCCACCTTCACCAGGAAAGCATTTTTAGGGTGCGGCCCTGGAAGAAGTTCCAAGGCCGCACGTTCGTATCCCGACTATTTTCGCAGATACATGCGCTGCGTCCCGGCGAACGAACCGGCTTGCATGTGGATGAAGTAGATACCTGCCGATACAGGGTCCCCCGAGATGTCCCGGGCATTCCAGCTCACCTCGTGATGGCCGGCGGGGTACCAACTGTCGGTCAGCACCCGCACCGCCCGCCCGTTCAAGTCGAGGATCCGTATCCTCACCTCGCCGGGCTCCGGCAGATCGAACGCGGTTCGCGTGGCACCTTGGGACGGGTTGGGCGAGTTCGGATACAGACGGTGCGCCACAGGAAGCGTGCCTTCGTCAATTCCAGTAGCCGTCCTGATCGCGAACGGACCATCGGTCGTGTCGTAACCCATGACACCCTGTTCGTCGACGAGAACCACACGCAACCGTCCGCTCTGGGTAGGTTCCACGGGCGCCGCCCACACGTAACTTTGTTCCAATACGTGATCAGCAATCAGAGACCAGGTCTCTCCTCCATCTCCGGAGTAATGCACCTGAGCGTACTCGGGTGTCCAGCCAGTCGGATTCTCCCACTCGATCAGGGTTCGGGAACCGGCGAGGTATGACTCGCCACCATTGGGATGGACGAGATGGGGGCGAATGACCCGGACCACGTCTACTCCACTGAAAGAACAAGCTCCAACGGATCCGGTAATCGTCACCGGGACTGAATCTCCCTCTTGCAGCACGCCCTCCACATCCGAGCGAGAGAACCTGACCATGAAATCCTGAATACCATTCTTGTTCCAATCGCCGATTTGGAAAAAATCCGGGAAAGCGATTACCAGCGCATTGAGTCGGATGGAGGCCGGGTTCACGAGAGCCACGTCATAGGCGGGCGGCAGTTCAATATGAGCCGTCACGTAATTTCCATGTGAGGCGGCATTCAAGGTGTTCGGATCCACGTCCATCGCCTGCACAAGCACGGGCGGACAAGGCTCGAACGCCGTACAAGGATTGTATCCGGGTACACCAAACCCAGCTCGTCCCACTGTCCAAGTTGTGTCGGGATGAATTTCAAGGCCGCTGCATTTGGCTAGCACGAGGGCGGAGCCGCTTAGCAGATTTCGATTGGGAGTGACCTTCAATTGATCTGCCGAATAGGCATACAAGGAAAACGCCCCCACGACGGCATGGCCACCATCAAACCCGATGCTCGTCTGCGGACAGTTGAGCCAGGTCACGGTGTTACCCGCGCCGGAGGCCGGCCACTCCCCTCTCGAGCCAGCATTGGGGAACTCGAGTCCATCGGCGCACATGGTCCAGCCGAAAACATCAACCCCCTCTTGGTTCGCGCCGTTGTATTCGATGCCCAGGGAGACACCGCCAACTCCATTACCTTCTACAGGCGGGTTAGGCACCGGGAACTGACCAATGACCAAATACACAAGCAGGTTCTGTCCGGTTGGCCCCTCAACGACGTAGTCCGAGCAGGGGATCCCTTGTTCATTGGGACTCCAACTTGTGCATATGGTGGTGCTCTTGGTGGTGGGGGCACTTACATGCAACAAGACCTTTGGCTGGATCTCCCCGGCCTGAGCCGATGCCGCGCTGAGAAGCAGGAGTCCGAAGAGCAATCCCGAAGGTATCCATTTCATAGAGTTACCCCCTTTACGCCCTCCACCATGTATTACGAGTTAGACGGCGCCCTCCGGCAAGTGTTACGAGTTACGGGCAGCCCCATCCCCGATCTGCCATGCGAACAATAACGTAGTCCTGCTTGACGGCTATTGGTTCGCCACCTTGATCAGCAGTGTCTTCAGCGAATCGTAGTTGGCGGCCTTGCCCAGGTCGTGCTCGGTGAGGTTATAGATGGCTGCCACATTGTTGTCGCTATCGAGCACGATCACATCTCTCCACGTCACCCTCCAGCGTGTCCAGACATCCTGAGATTTGGTGTCCTGTAACCAGGGGAGGGTGCGCCCTGCCACAACGGTGGCGTTGCCGCTTTCGTGACCAACGGCATTTAGGCCGAGAATACGGATTGGAATAGGGGTGGCGACGGAATTCAGCTCGCCTTGCATCTGGTTCAAGTAGCCAAACTGGCGACTGCAGTAGACTCAGGTGGCGTGGCCGAAATACCAAGCCGACGCCTTGCTCAAATAGTCGCGGGGAGAAATCGTAGAGTCGTGCGTGGCGGAATTGGGATTCACGTCCTTGAGCGCGAAATCGGGAGCGAGTCCGGTGAGTGGGGTGACGTTTTCATCGTCGCTGCAGCCAACGGCAACCAGTGTCGCCGACAGAACGAGAATTCCCAACCAGCCCCTTCGCTTCATGAACGCTCCTCGAGTGGTGTGCCCTGTCTCGAATAATACCAAGGTCGGGCAGGACTCATCCGAGCAAGCCCTCGTCGAGCCTGCTCGGCGTCCTTCTTTTGATTGCTAGATTATGCTCTAAGCGGCCCGGCAGAGTTCCCGACCTCAATACTTCGTCTTCAACTTTCCCCAGGTCGTGGGCACGACGGGGACATCGCCACAAGGGTTGAATCCCGTCGTTCCAAATCCAGCGCTGCCGACCGCGAGCGTCGTATCCTCCACTTCAAACTGCGGATCGAAGCAATTGGCCAAGAGTAGCTGGGGCCCCACCTGAAGGTTGCGGTTGGGCGTGATCCTCAATTTATCCAAGGAGTACGCGTATACCGTAAACGCCCCCACCACGGCATGAATGCCATCGTGTCCAATCCGAGATTCCTGGCAGTTCAGCCAGGTGATGACACAGCCGCCCCCCGAAGCGGGCCACTCCCCTCCCGGGCCGGAGTTTGGAATATCGAGCCCATCCGCGCATACGGTCCAGCGGAGGACGTCCACGCCGTGGCTTTTGCGACCGTCGTACTCGATGCCGGCCGTGATGCCGGCTACTCCTCCCGCGAAGCTCGGCGTATCCGCCCGGGCGATCACCAAGTACACGAGGAGATCCTGGCCCAGGTCCCCCCGAATGTTGTAGGCCGAGCACGGGATATTGAGATCGTTTGGATTCCAGGTGTTACAGATGGTGGCGTCCTTGGTGGTCATGGCGCTCACGTGAAGGGCAACCTTGGGGCCCAAATTAACACCGGCAAGAACAGGTCTAGTGCCGAGGAGTGCGATTACTAGGCCGAGACGAATACTCGGGTGCAACTGCTTCATGGATCAACTCCACAGAAGCCCTAACCCCATTAGGATACCTTATTTCAATCTGCCAGGTATGGCTGATTCGAGCCAACCTGCGTGAAAAATCCCCCTTTATCTGATCCCGTTCACGGAGAGCCAGGACTCAAGGCTACGGAGGCGACCAACCCCATCGACTTCACTTGGCACGGTCTCTGCTCAACAGGATGGAAGCCCACAGGGGGGCTAGGAGCAGTGCGATGCGTTTTCGCCTTACGAGGCTAGCAGCGGTGACATTCATGCTGCTCCTTGGAGCCGGTTGTAGCGACCTCAGGGACCCGGCAAGTCCACAACCCATTTCCGCGTACCAGCTCGATCCCGCCGTCAGAGCCGCCGAGGCCACAGACAGCAACTGGAACCTGGTGGCTTCGAAGACGGTCTCCCCCGGTGTTACCACAGAGGTCACCGGTTCTCGATACACCCTCAGGTTTCAACCGCTTTCTCTCGTGGATCCCTTGCCGGTGACCATTCGGGAACGAACCGCGGACGTCGTCGACGTGGAATTCGGACCGGACGGCTCCGCATTTTACAAACCGGTAACGCTCGAAATCAGTTATCGAGGAACCCCCTTCGATTCCGAATCCCCAGGCTATGGTGGTCGTCCTCCAAAGCTTTTCTGGTTCAACCCCACCACCGGGAGCTGGGTCGTCGTGCCGGGAACCGACAACCCCAAGGATTGCGTATATACCGTGACCCTTCATCACTTCTCTCGCTACGCCATGGGTGATGGAACCAGCGGCTGGGAAGATGCCGGGGATCGGGATAAGGACGCCATCAAATAACGACTCCAAGTCGAGGCGTACCCATGCCAGCAAAATCTAGAGCGGAATCCATACTCTCCTCGGGAACGCGCTCCTACATCGCCGGGGTCGTGTTCCTGACCCTGGCCGCCCTCAGTCTCACCGTGTCTCGGGGCCCCGTTCCCAGCGCCCAAGCACTCGCTGCTTGGACTGCGGCATTCTTGATCGGCGAGGTCATGCGCTTCCGGACGCCCACGGGCAAAGGCAATGTCAGCATGGCGATCACGGTACATCTCGCTGCCGTGCCGCTGCTGCCGGTTACCGTGCTTCTTCTCGCCGCCTGGATAGCCAGAATGACGGCCGATCTCATCATCATGCGTGCCCGCTGGTATCGCGCTCTTTTCAACGCGTGCCAGGTCGCGCTGGCCTGCTTTGCGGCCACGACTGTCTTCCATATCCTCTTGCCTCACTTTCGTGGCGTATCGTCCGCGCACTACCTGTTGCTCGTGGGAGCGCTCGCCGGGAGCTGGTTGGCGTATGCCCTCGTGAACCAAGGGCTCGTCTCGGGCGTGCTTTCATTGGTGACCGGAACCCGCTATCTGACCGTGTGGCGAGAGAATTTCGGCTATCGCGTGGAAATCGCCTCCAGCACCGCGCTCTTCCTGCTTGCTCCGATGATATCGCTCATGTACCAAAGCATCGGATTCTGGAGCTTTGCCTCGTTTGCCCTTCCTGTGCTGTTCGTTCGCGACGCTTGCGAACGATACATCGAGCTCCAGCGGACGCAGCGGGCCTTGATCGGCTCCGAGCGCTTGGCGGCCAAGGGAGAAATGGCGGCCTCGGTCGCCCATGAAATCAACAACATGCTCCAAGTCATTTCGGGGAACGTCGAACTGCACTTGCTTCGCTCCAAGACCATGATTCCCGAGGAGCGCACGCGATTCGATCGGGTCAAGGATGCGCTGGACAAGATGCGCGGGCTGAGCAAGGGCTTGCTCGACTTCTCGCATCAGGAGAGCAAGCCCTTGCCTACTGACATGGCGATGCTGGTCCGCGAGACCCTCATGTTCGTGCGCCCGCAAAACCGGTTCGATGGCGTCGAGTTCTCGAGCGAGACGGACGAGCGGGCCGGAGTCGTTCTAGTCGACCCGGCGCAGATGCAACAAGTGCTCACGAACCTGCTTTTCAACGCCGCGGACGCCCTGAAGGATACGGGCACACTCGCTCCGCGCATAAGCGTGCGCCTCACCTGGCTCGAATCGGAAAGCCTGATCGAACTCTGCGTCAGCGACAACGGTCCGGGGATTCCGGAAGGGGTGGGTCACAAGATCTTCGAGCCCGGCTACACGACCAAGGAATACGGGCATGGATTCGGTCTCTCCACCGTGTTCCGCATCGTGAAGAATCATCAAGGCACAATAGGGGTGGAGCGGTCCCTCGAAAACGGAGCGGCTTTCCTGGTTCGCATCCCGGTAGAAACCATGTCGAGCGTGCTCCGCGCCGCCTGAGCCTATCTGCGCTCGAGCTCGGTCCGATTCCAGTTTCCCAGCGTCGCTCCCGCGTCGTAGGTCGTCTGGAGAAACGCCATCAAATCCTGGGATCGTTGGCTCGAGCGCCGTATCGCTTCGTAGGGAAGGATGAACATACCCAGATCCGTATTGTAGTACGTAGCCGAGGGCAGAACCTTACCCTTGTCGAAACCTTCCGGCTCCGGAGCAGCATAGGCGTAAAACGCGGGTTCCGAGACACCACTTCCCCCCGGCCAGAAACCGTGGCTGATCACTTCGTGAGAATAAGACTCTCGCGTCATTGCATCGGCATCCGGGCGTTCTGGCGCGCGCCGCCCCGAGAAGCGTGTGAGCGCGAGATCGAACCCGCCCCAGAAGAAATGAAGCGGGCTGCACTTCCCCAGAAAGCCGGCGCGAAACTCCTCGAACACCGGCTTCACGTCGAGCAGGATGCGCCAGAAGGTGCCGACATATTTGGGATCGTAGGAACGGTGCGTCGTGTCCTCTTCGAATCGAATCGGGTCCGTAACTTCCGTGGGGATCGTCCGGATGTGCACGTTCACCTGCTCTTCCTTGAGCAGGTTCATGAACGTCCGATGGAACTCGGCCACGGTTTGGGGCCCCAGAGGAAAGCCCCGCGTCACTCCGTCTGAGAATTCCAGCACGAGCCGGTGCTCCACGAAATCGAACCCGATCGTGAAGGCTCGGTCCCCATGACTAATGAGGGGCATCACCAGGCCGCGCGGCCCATAGCGGAGGGTCACGTTCCAGTAATGATTGACCCGAGGGGTCAGGGCAAGACCCACCTTTCCTGGGATCTGCATCCACATGTGTAGTGTTGCCCGAGTGTCTTCCCATTCGCCGAGCGGGAGGGCCGGCCAGGTTTCGGCCGGGATGAGAGAGTTCTTCGACATATCGCACCTTCTTTCACGGGTTCCATCCCTCGAATACCATATCCCTGTCCGAGATGACCGTGAACCCCGTAGATCGAGGAGGAATCGCCGTGCGTACCCTCATCCTTTGCCTGTCGCTCCTAACCTGGCTCGTTCGTCCCGCCCTCGCGGCATGGCCTGCCCCCCAAGCTCCCGCAATTCCGGCCGCGGATGGATTCGTGGTCATTCCCGGCGCCGCTCTTCCGCCCGATCCATCACGAACCTATCGGGTGATGTGGGATGCCACCAAGGGAGCCGATCAGCCATCGCAGATCCTGCCTGCGCTCAACATGGCCGGTTCGGAGCTCAACGCATTCGAGGTGACCGGCGTTCCGGCCAAGAACGTGAAGTTCGTGGTGGTGTTTCACGGCGCGGCGCTGGATGGGATCCTGGGCAATGAGCACTATCAGGCCAAGTTCGGTGTTTCCAATCCCAATCTTGCCGTCCTGAATCAAATGAAGGCACGAGGCGTGGAGTTCTACGCGTGCGGGCAGAACTTAGCCTTCGCCAATATCGATCCCGCCAGCTTGAGCCCCCTGGTGAAGGTGGCTTCCGATGCCCTGATCGTGCTCATGACCTACCAGAATCAGGGCTACGCGCTGCTCAGTTTCTAGAAACCGAGGAACCGGGTGAGGAACATTCCAGAGCGCGTCGGGCTGTGTGCAACCTGCTGCCATTCAGAGCAGGTGCCGGGGCGGGCGGCGATTTACTACTTGTGCGGGCTTTCCCGGACCGATCCTCGGTTTCCCAAGTATCCGAACTTGCCTGTGATCACGTGTCCCGGCTACGAGCCGAAACCCGAATCACCGGAGCAACAACCGTGACTTAGGCGTGCCCGTTGCCGTTGCTCTTGCCGTTCGCGATTCGCCCCGCTCCGAAATAACCCGACCAGGCCAGGCTCAATGTCTTTTCGTTGAGCTGAAGCGCAATGTGGCGGAACCGGCAGGTGTCGCGCACGCGTTCCAACAGGTCGCGTGGCTCGCAGCCCCGCATCGGACGCCCTTCGGTCCGGTAGCGATCGAAGAGCCAGGTGAGGATGGCGTCGGGGACGCTGAGTCCCATTGTCTCCGCGTAACGCCGGAACACTTCGGCGTAGTTCCGCTCGGTGGGATCGTTCATGAACACCCGATACCCCATCCGGCGCAGGAACATGGGGCTGATGTTCTCCTCGGGATCGAGCGTCGTCGACACGACGAGACGCTGGCGGAACGGTACCTGCAATTTTTGGCCGGTCTGCAGGGTGAGGCAGTCCGTTCCGTTCTCGAGCGGGAACACCCAGCGAGACAGAAGGTCCCAAGGGGACACCCGCTGGCACCCCAGGTCATCGAGTAAGAACGTGCCGCCGTTGGCCTTCATGTGAAGCGGAGCTTCATAAAAGCCCAACTCGGCGCTGTAACCAAGATCGAGTGCATCGATGGTGAGTTCGCCGGCTGCCACGATGAATGGGCGCTCGATACGAATCCAGCGGCGATCCACTTTCGGCATGTCGTCCGGAGGCACATCCAGTGGGGCCGGGCGATGAAAACGGGGATCGAAAATGCGGATCACGCTTTGCTCGACGGCCAGGCAGTACGGAATCCAGATCGCGCCCGAGACCGCGTTGTGCAGCAAATGTCCCAGCGTCGTCTTGCCGTTTCCGGGAGGGCCGTAGATGAACAGGCTGCGACCCGAGGAGCCGGCCAGCGAGGCGATCTCGACGGTTTCGGGGGTTAGCACCAAATCCGAAATGGCCAGCGCCACGTCCTCGGGGCTCACCTCGGGGAGATTGGCCAGCTGCAGCTCGAGATTCCGGCAATAGTCTTCGAGAGACACCGGGGCCGGCCCGACGTATCCCGAGATCTCGAAGAGGCGCCGGGCGCGCTCTCGGCCGGCGTCGGTGATGGCATAGCGGTAGTCCATCGGCCCGGCCGCCCCCAGATTTTCCACCAGCTTGTCTTTCTTCAGACGCTGGATCAGATCGGTGGTAACCGGGGTCGGGAGATGGAGTTCCTTGGACGCCTTCTCCGAAGTAAATGCGGTATAACGGAATGCAAATCTCAGGACCAAATCGCTGAGAACTTCCGGAGAAACACCGGTATCTTCAGCAGTGGTCGGGGATTGCGGCGCGAAAAGATCTAGAGTGGCAATCACGTTGGCAGGTCCCCACGAACACCCTCCCCTAGCTAGGTGTTCGCCGTTGTAGTGGACAATGAGGATATCACATCCGTTCCCGGCCCCCGCGGAGAAAGTTCTCGGTGCTCTCCTCAAATTGCAGCACACAAACGGGTTAACTCGCGACAACGATCGTGGAATAACTCCATCCGTTCTGCCGGTAACAACATCTAGCTTTTTTAGAAAGCTGGAGACAGTGAAACCATTCGTGTCGCGCATGCTTCTGCTCGTGACACTTCTTGTCGCGGGGGGATCGGCGCGAAGTTACGCCAATGATCCTGGATCGATACCGCGAGCCATGCACCTTGGCTCCCGAACGGTATCGCATCACTTCCCCAATCGAACCGGGGTTCCGACCGCGCCACATCGATCGCACGCCCGCAGGGCCCCCCGTCTCGGTCTGAGCTCCTTCCGGCATTCACGCAACGTGCGTACGGGTCCTCGATCCTCGTTTTCAGGTCATGACCTCAAGAACCCGTTTTCTGAGATCGCACAGGGCTTTTCGATTCCGTCCCGAGTTACAACGAAGCGCCTGTTCCTCGACTTTCGGTCCGGCCGCGGTCCGCCGCGTATGGCCTCCCATTTGAAAACTCCCCCTCGAAAAGTTCCGCCCCTTCCTGATCTCGCGTTCCTGACGTCTTCCCCCGCCGACCCAGAGATTGCCTTCCCACGCCATCCTAGTCTGCTCGCTTCGAGCACGGCTTCCACCCCAATGCGCAGCCGTCCAGGAGGGCCCCTCTGCGCATTGTTTTCCCGGCCCTCCGTTGGAGAAAGCACATGAAACGTTCATTCACGATTTACGCGCTAGGCATGCTGGTCGTGCTTCTGGCTTCGCCCCATGTGGTGCGGGCGCAGTCGGCCACTCCGGCGACCCCGGCCACTCCGGCCAAGCCGGCGAGCAAGCCCAAGACCAGCGAAGTGAAGTACAACCTCAACACGGCCAGCAAGGTCGAGCTCATGAAATTGACCGGTGTGGACGCGGCGACTGCGGACAAGATCATTGCCGCACGTCCCTACACGTCCAAGAAAGAGCTGGTCTCCAAGAAGGTCATGACGCAATCCGAGTACGAGCGAATTCACGAACACGTCATGGTGAAGTCGAACCCGCAGGCGGCTCCCAAGAAAACGGGCCGGTAGCCGGACGCCCCCGGAGTGCGCCTTCCAGGGGTCAGGCCGCTCCGGGGGCACCTGCGTTCTAAGTGTGTGGGTGATTCAAAAGGGAGGATCGACGATGTAAATGTGGGCCGAAGGGGGGCGTGTGGCGCGCTCGATATGGATACATATCAGTGGTTGGCGCACTAAGCGCCGGATGGATGCACTAATGACGCCACCGCCCCTCTTCCCCCCGTTTTCGGGCTAGGGTAGGACGAGAACCTTGCGTACAGCGTCAACACCGCCGGCACGCAGCCGGATGATGTAAAAACCGGCGGAGAGGTGCTCCGTTCGATTGGGAACCCAGTCGAACGTATGAAGCCCCGCGTCCTCGTCTTCATCCTTCAGCATTGCTACCTGACGGCCGGAAACATCGTGCACGGTTAGACGCACGTGTTCCGTTTTCGGAAGCGAGTACTCGATGCGCGTGTTGCGAGTGACCGGGTTGGGAGTGACGTTGGAGAGCAACGGCCGTTCTGAGGTCACCGCCGGGCCTACGGACATGGGGCCATGCCAGGAAATCGATCCCGAACGGTCGATTTCCGCTAGCCAATAGTCGACGGCAATGGCAGGCGCCGTGCTATCTACGAACTCGTAGCCCAGCTTTCCGGTGAATGGTGGAGTGGTCAGTTCCTCGCGCTCCCCCCCAAGCACGTCGCGATAGAGGCGAAACACTCGCGACTCGCCTCCTTCCGCCACCTCCCAGCGCACGACAGCGGAACTCCCGATACGGAAGGCGGCGAAGGTCAGGCCTTCGACCGGAACGATGCCGTCATCTTGCCGGAGCCAATCGAGCGATTGTTGGAAGGTCTTTCGGGCCTGATCCTGCTTCATGTAATAGAGGGAAAACCCGAACCACTGCACGCGGCCGTGCAGGGCGGCGACATCCGGATCGTGCCAGCGTAGCGCACAAAGTTTGCCGTGGTACTGGGATGCAGTGCCTTGGACTTCATCCCCAGCCGCTCCATACGAATAAAGGCTGTCGATGTCTCCCTTGAAGTCCGGCTCGGATTCCGCGAAGTTGGGATCGAAGACCGCATCCGCATGCGAGAACCCTCCCAGACTCTGCCTCAAGAGGGGCAGTTTGCTAATTTCCACCGTCATGCTGTCGTAAACGGCGGGCACACCGGGGAAGGGCCAGACGCTGTGAAGCAGATTCTTATTACTGACTCCCTTGTCGTTGTTGGTCTTCGTGGAATGAAGCTTGAGAAAGTCCCATGCCCAATCCCCGGGGCCCAGTTCTGTCTTGGGATAGGCAAGGTCGGCCCCGTACAAGTTTGGACTGGGGGTTGTCGCCGCAACGTTCATCCGGCCGTCCAACCAGAGCTTCCCCCCCGCGCGAAGATAGGCGGTAAGCGTCGGAGACAGGGCCGTGCACCGGATTAGGCCGCTGTCGGAGTTGTAGCCCCAGCCCGCGTTCTCCCAAACCAGGACTTTGTACCTTGCCAGTTCGCACAGCTCCGGGGGGTCCGCCTGCAGATTTCCCCGGTCGCCATCCCCGTGAACCGAATAGGTGAAAAATTGCTCCGGCGGAACGTCCGAATTGGCAGCGTAATAATTCGCCATATCCTGCCAGAACGCGTCGTGTTCCGAATCTTGCGGAGACAAGTTATCGAACGAATCGTCGACCAGGAGCACTTCCCGATCGAACGGGAATTCGATGACATGAAGAATGAGCTGGGCCATGGTGATCATTCCAACCACGTCCCGAACCCGAACGTACAGCGTATGCGTGCTTGCGCTTGGGAAGAGCATGGGTTCCGGCGGAGACGTGATTTGACCCCAGGGGCTCCAGCCTGACTCTGGCCCCTGCACGGTGGGATCGGGAATATCTAAACCCCAGCTGTACGACTCGATTTCCCCACCATACCGTTCTGCGCTGGCCCACCAACTGAACCGCAACTCGATATTCGCCGGCACATCTGCATTCAGCGGCGATGGCGTCCCCCGGAAGGCTTTCTGGCCAACCAACGACTCGTATACGATCAAATCCGGCTTCGGTCCGGAGGGGAATGCCTGGAATTTAAACCCATCCACTCCAAAAGCCAGAAACGGATCGATGGCCCCGTTCTCGTCCACCGCCCGAACCCCAAGGATGTATTCGCCCGGCACAGCCACATTAAGAATTTTGTCTAGGGAATCTCCCGCCTCGTAAACCCATTCTCCGAACCGGAAGAGAACTTCAGTCGTAGCCTGAAGAATCGGGATCCGAGGCTCCAGCGTGTCGAGGCGAACCAGATTGACCAAGTATCCGACCGGTTGATGCGTCGTGGACTCCGAATCCGGGTCCGAGCCCACGGCCTTGAGCAGAAACGAAGGCCCAAGATCGGTAATCTCGGAGGCAATGTTCGGGTCGGTGATTGTGCTCACCGGCGTAAGGTTCAGGGCCGTGAACCAGATTGAGTCGCTCTCGGAAATGGTTGCATCCATGTCCTTCGCGCGGACGAATACACGATGCGAGCCTGAAAAGTGATCGGTGGGTTGGATTTGCCCACCGACGAACTCCGAATCGGGATTTGGGGTCGAGAACACGAAGCTCTCGCTCGTGTCCGGCGTGCCGATCCAGAAATAGGTGTAGACCGAATCCGCTACATCCTTGGCCACCTCAATCGTATCCCGTCCCTCTTCCGAGCTAGAACGCACGGTTAGCGTCACGCCCGGAGCTGTTTCGGGATGAGCTATTTCCGCGGACGTAAATACGCCGGGTGGGTCGATCGCTATTTCATAATGATGAATCGCATCCCCGGAATCCGGATCACTCCCTGTCCACGACAAAACGGTTCGGTAGGGAACATCATCCCCATTATTCGGGGGGTGAAAAAAGGAAACGCTAGGAGAAAGACTGGAAGGCTTAGGCGTCGATTCGCGAGGAATCGCGGCCATCCACACCAAGGCGGCAAAAATCGAACCGCCGAGGATAACCGCCGCCCCACCCCGTGACGTCCTCTTCATTTTAGGCGTCCCCAGCCCTCAGGGAACCGCAGTATAACATCGTGTGTACAATACCTCGCCAGGGGACAAGGGGGTGCCATGCGCGTTCGGTACGAATACCTGTTTGTTCTCTCCGTGCTCGCTTTCGGCTGCGGCGACGAAACCACCGCCCCCACCCCGCCCGTGTCCGGATCCCACACCTGGATCGGCAGCTTCACCGAGGGCGGTGTTCGGGGCGCACTCAGCCTAGAGATCGTGACGGAGAATAACGAGTTCACGGGAGCTCTGGTCATCACGCGCGTTCCGGACCTCAGCGCCCCGGAGCACCTGTTCGTCCGCGGCACGATCGACGACTCCCTTCACTTGGAGCTGGATACGGACCGGATCGCCTACCAGTACACGTTCACCCTCGACGCGGAAGTGGACTCATCCCTTGACCTCTCGGGATCCATCTCCTATCCGGTGGCCGGCGTGTTCACGTCGTTCACCGCTCACCCGATTCCGAAGCGCTCCGTGAACGTGCAGTTGTCCTATGAACTATCGACCTACGTGCGATCGATGGTTTGGGACGGGTCGCGCCTCTGGCTCAGCACACTCAGCGATGAATTCCTGCGATTCAACGAGGCGGGCGAATTTCAAGATCAAGTGATCGTGTACTACTCCGAAGGCATTCGCTGGACGAGCGGAGCGTTGACCTACGACGGCACCTACCTGCTCGGCTTCCTCCCCACCACCATCATCGGCCCCGGCGGCACGATCAACGCCTCCGCCCTGTACGAATTCGACGAGAACGGCATCCATCGTCGCTACGAGCTGCCTCATCGCACGGTCGGGCTCGCTTACGACGGTGCCCTCTACTGGTCTCTGGATTCCCAGGCACGGCAATTGGTCCAGTTCGATGCCTTGGGGGCGGTTAAGGACAGCGTCGAGATCGACGTGCCCGATCCGCATCACCTGGAGTTCGACGGGCAGTATTTCTGGACGATGAGCTGGTACACCATGCGTTTGTACCAGGTTGACCCGTTTGGCCACGCCGTGGCGATGTTCGACGTGCCGGTCTCGAATCCAGGGCAAGTCCCCACTGCCATTGCCGTTCAAGGAGCCGCCATCTGGTACAGTGAGGTGGTGGGGCTGGAGCACAGCAGAATTTACAAGCTGACTCCGGAGTAATTCTTCCGGGTCCCCGAACAAGTGGTTGTGATGTCGTGACACTGACGCACCGCATTCTTGCCGAGCACCTGGTGCACGGCTCTCTAACTCCCGGGGAAGAAATAGAGCTCCGGGTCGATCAAGCGCTCCTCCAGGACGCAACCGGCACCATGGCCTGCCTGGAGTTGGAACAGCTCGGCTCGAGAGCCGGGCATCCGCCTGACCCGAAGAACGTGCCGCCCTTCGTGGAGCAGCTGGAGGCGCTCGACACCGAGCGGATCGGCATTCCCTTCGGCATCGTCTACGTGGATCACAACCTGCTCGCGGTGGACTTCAAGAACCCGGATGATCATCGATTTCTGCGCACGTTCTGCGCGCGATATGGATTGCACTACTCGCGACCGGGGAACGGCATCTGCCACTACTTGCACATCGAGCGGTTCGCGAAACCGGGTCAGCTTCTGGTCGGTGCGGACAGCCACACAACGACCTCCGGCGCGCTCGGGATGTTTGCCGTGGGCGCGGGTGGACTCGAGGTTGCGTGCGCTCTGGCGGGCTATTCGTTGGCTCTCCCCGCTCCTCGTGTCGTTGCCGTCCGCCTGGAAGGCCGGCTTTCGCCCTGGGTCCAAGCCAAAGATGTGATCCTCGAGCTCTTGCGGCGGCGGGGCGTGCGCGGCGGACGCGGGTGCGTGTTCGAATTCATCGGTCCCGGCGTCGGCACGCTCGATGTGACCGAGCGCGCCACGATTTGCAACATGACCATGGAAACCGGTGCCACCACAGGCATTTTTCCCTCTGACGCTCGCACGCGGGAGTGGCTCGAGTCCCAGGCCCGCGGAGAGGACTGGATCGAGCTTCTGCCGGAACCCAAGGCCACGTACGACGAAGAAGAAGTGATCGAGCTCGACACGCTCGAACCGCTGATTGCCAAACCGGGAAGCCCGGGCAACGTAGTTCCGGTGCGTGACGTCGCGGGGATCGAAGTGCAGCAAGTGTGCGTAGGCAGCTCGGTGAATTCGGGGTATCGCGATCTCGCCATCGTTGCCGCGGTGCTGGAAGGTGAAATCGCTCACCGCAGACTGTCGCTCACCGTCACTCCGGGTTCGCGTCAAATCCTCGACGTCATCATTTCGACCGGCGTGTACCACCAACTCATCGCCGCGGGGGCCCGCATGCTCGAGCCAGCGTGCGGCCCATGCGTTGGCATGGGACAGGCTCCCCCGTCTGGAGCGGTTTCGGTGCGAACGATGAATCGCAACTTTCCCGGGCGAAGCGGGACCGAGAACGACCAGGTGTATTTGTGTAGCCCCGCCACTGCCGCTGCGACCGCGCTTCGCGGCGTGATCACCGATCCTCGAGACCTCGGCGTGGAGCCGGTCATAGCGTCACCGCCCTCCGCCCCCGCCATCGACGATCGCAGCATCATTCCTCCACCGCCGCCGGAAGAGGCGTCCAAGATCGAAATCGTCCGCGGCCCCAACATCAAGCCGCCCCCCGAGCAGCACCCGCTTCCGGGGAGTCTCGTCGGCCGCGTTCTCATTGACCTGCCCGACGATGTGAGCACCGGCGATCTCGCTCCGGATGGCGCCATCGTGATGGCGTATCGATCCAACGTGCCCGCGATCGCCGAGTTCACGTTGCGCCGCTTCGATCCGACATTCGCCGCGCGGGCGCGCGAATGGGGAGGCGGGTTCGTGGTCGCCGGTCAGAACTACGGACAGGGCTCGAGCCGCGAACACGCCGCGCTCGCGCCCAAGCATCTCGGCGTGCTGGCGGTGATCGCGCTGTCGTTCGCCCGCATACACCGGCAGAACCTCATCGCCCAGGGGATTCCCCCGCTCGTGTTCGAGCGCGAGGAAGATCGCCACCTGGCCCGGGTTGGAGAAACCTGGGAGCTCTCCGGATTGCGCGCGGCTCTCGAGCAGAGTGAAGACCGCGCGCTCGTGCGGGTGCGCGCCAGTGCGGAAAAGCCGTCTCGCGCCGGCTCGGAATCGTTCAATGTTCTGGCACGCTTCTCGCCGCGGGAACGTGACGTACTACTCGCGGGGGGGTTGATCGCGTGGCTCCGCGGGGGTGGCTCGCGACCTTTGGCAATTTCGCGCGGGCATAGTGCTGCGGTGGATCAGGGTTCACCGATTACGACGCCGCATCCCGATGCGACATTCGGAAAAGGGCCGGCAGCACGACCAGAGTAAGCAGGGTCGAGGACACAATGCCCCCGATCACCACCGTGGCCAGAGGACGTTGCACCTCGGCGCCGGTTCCAGTTGCCACCGCCATGGGCACGAAGCCAAGGGATGCGACGAGCGCGGTCATGAGCACGGGGCGAAGCCGCGTCTCGCACCCCTGACGAATCGCCGCTTCCAGATCGGCTCCATCGTCGCGAAGCTTCCGGATGAACGACACCATGACCAAGCCGTTCAGTACCGCCACGCCAGAGAGCGCGATGAAGCCAACTGCCGCGGTGATCGAAAACGGCATGCCGCGCAGGAGTAGCGCGAGAACGCCCCCCGTCAAGGCGAGCGGCACACCGCTGAAGACCAGCAAGGCGTCTTTGACCGAACCGAACGCGCCGTAAAGCAATCCAAAAATCAGCAACAACGCCAGCGGAACGACGATGTTCAGGCGTCGATGCGCGGCAATGAGATTCTGGAACTGGCCTCCCCAGGTGATCCAGTAGCCAGCATGTAGCGGCACTTCGCGATCAACCTTCTGCCGCGCTTCGTCCACGAATCCGCCCAAATCGCGTCCTCGAACATTGGCTTCCACGATCACGAGTCGCTTTCCGTTCTCGCGCCCGATCTCGTTGGGACCCTCGGCCAGCTTCATGTGCGCGACTTCCCCGAGTGGAATGAACCGCATCGCGTTGCCGCTCGAATCGGTGCCTCCCAGTCCCGCCGGCACGGGCACGGGCAGTTGATCGAGCTCACTCACATTGGAACGCAATCGTTCGGGCAGCCGGACCACGATCGGAAAGCGGCGATCGCCCGACAGCAAGTCGCCGGCGGTGGTACCCGCGAGCGCGGTCCGCACCGTGAACTGGATATCGCGAACCGAAAGTCCATAACGGGCTGCGGCCTGATGATCGATATCGACAGTGAGAAGCGGCAGCCCCGCGACTGCCTCCACCTGCACATCGGCCGAGCCACGTACGCGGCGCAACACGTTCGCCGCGCGCTCCGCCGAGGTTCGCAACGCTTCCAGATCATCTCCGAACACCTTGATCGCTACGTCGCTGGTGACCCCGGCAATCAGCTCATTGAAGCGGTCCTCGATCGGCTGGGTGAACTCGTAGATGTTGCCGGGCAGCACATCGATGTGTTCCTCGATGTCGTGGATCAACGTCTCTTTGGATTTGTGGTGATTCGGCCACTCCTTTCGAGGCTTCAGGATTACGTAAATGTCGCCCTCGTTGGGAGGCATGGGATCGTTGGCCACGTCCCCGGTTCCGATCTGGGAGAACACGGTGGCGACTTCCGGCAGGCGCCCGATCGTCCGCTCGATGCTGCGCTCCATTTCGAGGGTCTGGGCAAGTCCGGTGCCGGGAATGTGAGAAATGATGATGACGATGTCGCCTTCATCGAGCGTGGGAATGAATTCGGAACCAAGGCGAGTGGCTAGGATCCCGCAGAGAAGGACAAAGGCCAGGGCAGCAAGCACCACCCCGCGACGCCGCGCGAGCGCTCGATCCAGCACCGGGCGATACGCGTGATGGATGCGACTCATGAGTCGGCTCTCCCCGACCGGGATCGATCCGCGAAAGAGCAGCATGGCCATCGCAGGCACGAAGGTGAGGGCAAAGATGAGGGCTCCGGTCAACGCCAGAAGCACGACCTGAGCCATGGGCCGGAACATTTTTCCTTCGATGCCGGTCAAGGTGAGGATGGGCAGGTAAACGATCATGATGATCGCCACGCCGAACAGCACTGGCCGCGCCACCTCTTCGGAGGCG
>Ga0075418_10001127_pt1 | contig 29935 bp, 20 predicted proteins | sample SoiMetdeltSBSDD2_FD_81776 | JGI IMG/M metagenome (GOLD analysis project Ga0075418, IMG submission 81776) | Bulk soil microbial communities from a Populus tree surrounding site in Tennessee, USA - Soil MetaG P. deltoides SBSDD2 | ecosystem: Environmental > Terrestrial > Soil > Tree plantation... | reverse complement strand
GCTCTGCATAGCGGTTATCCCGAAGATTTTATTACCGTTTCAGCTTATAACAATTGTGGCAATAGTGATATGCTCACGTTACCCGTAAAAGTCAGTCTTCTTCCTCATCAACCCAATAGGATCATTGGCAATAATTTAGTTTGTCGTGGAAGCAATCAAACTTACTTTATCGATACTGTGCCCGGTTCAACAAGTTATACCTGGATAATTCCAACAGGATGGATTGGCAATTCTAATAGTTCATCAATTAATGTCGATGTAGGAAATGAAACTGGTAAGATCTCAGTAAGAGCCAATAATAGTTGCGGCAGCGGAGCATTTGTATCTCTACCTATTTTTTTTGATACAATTCCGTCCAAGCCGGGACCAATAAACGGAAATGCTTATGTAGCCGCCGGTGAGAAACATGGTTATTCAGTTGATATCGCAAACAGACCTTCAGGATATAGCTGGTCACTAAGTGGTGGCGGCAATCTTACAGTTGGTCAAAGCCCGCATAAAATCGAGATCGACTGGCAAACCCCCGGCACTTATGTTTTATCGGTTAGCGCTGTCAATAGCTGTGGCATAAGTACTGAGCAAAAAATGAACATAACAGTATCCGGTGCACATGAAAAAGATCCTTACGGTTTGCAACTCACTCCTAATCCATCCACAGGACAATTTTTTCTGAAAGCAAAAAAAGTACAGGATAAACTCATCAATGTAGAAGTATTAAATATGGCTGGCCAACTGGTATTCCGCAGCGGACAAACACAGGGAACTAATGATTATTCTCAACTAATTAACCTGGATAAAATGCCAATTGGACTCTATGCTGTAAAGATCATGATTGATGATAAAACATATGGAAGGTCAGTTATGATAAACCATTAAACAAAAATACGTCGTGAAGAATATTCTTACCAATATAAGGTCTTAGGTGATGTAGCAAAAAATTTATCTGATTTTTTCACTTTCAAAAAAAAAATTATGAAAAAAAATCTCATTATCGTAGCTGCATTTTTAATAAATGTTATGTTACTAACCAGCTCTTGTCAAAAAGGAATTGACAAGCCAATTGCTTTGTCTGAAGAATCTACTTCAGCCAATAACCTCAATGCTCAACGTGAAAAAAAGAAAGTCTATGTCTCATCTCTTGATGAATTGTATGCTGCAGTGAATGATGCCGGCAATGTTGGCACGGAAGTTATTCTTGCACCCGGCGTCTATGTATTAAACGCGAGCTATCCTAATGGAGGACGGTTAGAATTACAAACTGACATGAATTTAAAAGGACAGCCCGGACAAATTGATGCAGTACTAATCGATCAATCTTCCTTACCCTTTGCTTCATTCAGACTCACTCCAACTGTGAGTGTCGCTCCTATCCGGATGGGAAGAGGAACAAATTCACTTGAATGGTTATCTGTAAAAGGAGGATCGGTGGCCGCCAATCCTCTGTCTGTAATAGAACCTGACCTGTTAGGTAATGAAACCAATGTTACCATTTCGCATGTTTATGTTGATTGCAATGGCAGCAGAACAGGCATTCTGATTCGTAATCGCCTGGATGAACATGCGAATCGTGTTATCAATGCAACTCTTGAAGACAATGAAATAGCAAATGCATTTGCCAATAATAATCCTCCCGGCGCTGGACTTGCTTTGCAGAATAGGATCTCCGGTTCACAGATAAAATTGAATATGAAGGGAAATTATATTCATGGATGCAGGGTCGGGATATTGAATTTTAACGCCGGCCTTGGCAACCCTGTTGAAAATTGTTCACTTGATATGACATCTCATGCAGATCGTATTGAACGTAATGGTTGCGGTCTTGATCTGAATGGAGGTTCAGCACCACCATCTTCAATAAACAATACCGTTACTGTTAAAATGTACGGATCGACAATTAAAGAAAATGGAATAGCGCAACTTCCACCTAATAATGGAGCGCATCTTGGTGGAATGGATGCAGCCGGCGGATGGGGCAGTGGTAACGCATCAAATAATATTTTAAAAGTAAGTCTCTGGGGATGTGATGTATCAAATAACAACGGAACGGATATATATGCCTATGGTGCATTCAGCCCTATAGCATTTGTTGCTGGCACAAACAATCTTTTTGATCTTTATTTATATGGTCTAAGCGCCAATGCAATTGTAGAATCATTTGCCAGTATCCCGGCAGAACCAGCAGGGACTAATGTTGTTAATGTGTATCGTTAATTGAGATTGGTATTATCAAAAGTCAATTAATCACAGTTAAACATCAAATAATGAAAAAGATAATTCTTATGCAACGGACAGCAATTGTAATCTTTTGCATTGCTGTATGTGGTGGATGTACTAAAGACGATGTCATACCACAACCTAGTAGTAACATATCTCATACATCGAAAAAAAAGTTTTTACGTAAAGCTCCAAACTTTGGCGATTTATATACAGACATACAGAAATTTGGATCGATGACAGGGAAAATATTTCCGATTGACGCCGAAGCAAAAGTATATTTGTCAGGGGCTGCATCAATTGAACTAATGGTGGATAGTACCGGGATGATCTTGCCAAAACAGCTTCCCGAAGGTGAATACACCGCTGATATAACACCGGCCAACTATTATTATGGTAGTTATACAATTTCGAATGTATTTGTATACGCCGATTCAGTGACGAATCTTGGAACAATAACCCTTGCATATGGTGAATACGGTGGCGGTGGTGGTGGGTGCGAGATTGGTTGGGGAAGACAAAAGACAAAGTAATTGAACTTTCAAAACAAAACCCTCACAGCCAGAGAGGGTTTTGTTATGTCTATCATTAACATCACCATCCCTTAACAATAATTAAAAAATCCTTTCAAATAATTGAAAGGATTTTTTTATACCAACATCAGTAACTCCGATTGTTCTTCTGTTGCGTCGCAATCACTTTATCGGTCAATAATTCTACTGAGCTTCTTTGCGAGAATATTTTTACCAGCTACCGCTTGCTCCGCCACCACCACCACTTCCACCACCAAAACCGCCAAAGCCACCACCACCTGACCATCCACCGCCGCTACTGCCTCCTCCAAAACCACCACCACCCCACCAAATCGGTCCGCCCCAATTACGATATCCGCGACGAGAAGCAAAGCCACCACCTCTTCCCCCCCGCCCTATAGCTCCTAAGATTATCCAAATAACAATTACCAAAAGAATGATATGCCATTTACTTATGCCATCGCCTTTATTATAACCCTCAGGTGCTTTGTATTCACCTGCAGCAGCTTTCATAATTGCATCAATTGCTTCATCCAGTCCCCGGTAAAAATTACCTTCTTTGAAATTGGGCGTGATCTCGTTATCAATAATACTCTTGGCTGTAATGTCAGGAATAGCTCCTTCCAATCCGTAACCAGTTTCGATCCTCACCTTTTTATCAACTTTTGCAACAAGAATCACGACTCCATTATTATGTTCCTTTCCTCCAACACCCCATTGTCTTAAAATACCAATGGCAACCTGCTCTATTGGATAATCATCTAAAGACGGTATGATTACAACCGCAATTTCATTAGAAGTACTGTCTTTATAATGAGTAAGTTTATTATTGAGGGCTTCTTTTTGTTCACTTGTAAGAGTATTCGTGTTGTCAACAACAGCATAATATGCAGAAGGTTTTGGCGGAATGATCTTTTCAATTTGTGCGTTTGCACAAATTGAAAATCCAAAAATAATTATTGAAAGAAGCTTTTTCATTCCTATTTACCAAACACTATCTCGTCAGGCAATTCATTTTTATCTGTGTCGTTGTTGTAAGGAAAATGTTTTGTCAATGCTTCACCAATGTCAAGAATGATTTCTTTTAATCCTTCCGCATAATTCTCCCTGTTAAAATTGCTGATCATCTTTTGCACTTCGTTCTGCCAGTATGCATTTCCGACTTTTTTGTGAATTCCTTCATCGCCAAAAACAGCCAGTTGCCGGTCTTTCATTGCTACGTATACCAACACAGCGTTTCGGTCAACTGTCTTTTGCATTTGCAACTGAAAAAATAATTCTGTCGCCCGGTCAATTGCATCCATGTAACTGCACTTGCTTTCAACAAATAAACGAACTTCTCCACTGGTCATGCCCTCTGCATTTTGTATGGCATCTACAATGAGGCGCCTTTCTTCGTCAGTGAAGAATTCTCTTTTCTTCTTCCAGGGGAAAATATTCAACTGATTTTATTTACTGGATTAAAATTTAACATCCGGAGCTTTTTCAGAACCTGGTTCTGCCCCGAACCCTGGTCTTGCTTTGAAACCCATGATACCCGCAAAGATGTTTGTAGGGAATGAACGTACTTTTGTATTATAAGTATTGATAGCAGCGTTAAAATCATTCCTGGCCACATTAATGCGGTTCTCGGTACCTTCAAGCTGAGTTTGTAAACTGGAAAAATTGCCAGTAGCTTTTAGATCAGGATACCGTTCGACGGCAATATTGATGGCCATCCTGCTTGCATCCATCGCTTCTTTACTGGTTCTCTGGATTTCTTGCATTCTTTGTGTGTTCAAACTATCCACCGGGATGTTTACCGCTTGCTTCAACTGACCTGCACGGGCCAATGCAACCTGTGTATATGTTTCTTTTTCAAATTCAGCAGCACCTTTTACAGTGGCAACCAGGTTTGGTATCAAATCGGCCCTGCGCTGGTAACTACTTTGGACATCATTCCATTTATTTTTTACTGTTTCATCTTGTTTCACCAAGCCATTATATCCACTGCAACCCCAAAACAATAGAATAAGAACAAGACCTAAAACGATCAATAATGTGAGATTACGAGTACCTTTCATTGTTTTAATTTTTATTTAGATTAAAATTAGATGTTTCAAGTACTAAAGCCCTGCTCAAATCAGGGGCCACATTTTTTTTATGTCATAATTACTTATTGATTGATCACTGCAATTCCAAGTAATCAACGGTTGTCTCTTTACTCAAAGACTTGCTAATCGAGTTATTTCTTCTTGCGTCAATTCCCGGTTATAAATTCTTAATTCGTCAATTTTCCCCTTAAAACTCTGATGATAATTTGGATTAGGTCTGCCTAATAAAATAACTTGGTCACTTGTACAAGAAGGAACAAAAGGCAAGGTTATAGGCTTTTGTTCTTTTAAAACACCATCCAAGTAGATCTTCAAAGCATTGCCGTTATAAACACCAGTAAGCGTATGCCACTGGTTTTGTGTTATATTATCAACCGATGATGCACTGGTGCTTCCTGAAGAAGTACAAAAAGTAGGATCTGTTAAAACAAAAAGACAATATGGTGAAGATCCCAAAGGTGGTAAAAATAAAGAGTGCCTGATCTTGGGAGTACCGTTTGGATCACCGGTCCAACCAAATATAAAATTTCCACCATTTGATGCTTCGCTAAACAGTTTAACTGAAATGCTGATAGTCTGAATTTTTTTAAGTGTATCAGCGGGAGTAAAAGCAATATAACTATCCGTTCCGTTAAACGAATAAGCCGAGTTTGATTTGCCAGATGCATCTGCTGTAATAGTGGCATTATTAATAGCTCCAGTTGAATTTCTCCCCGTTTGGTCATTCGTATTTCCAGAAAAAGGATAATAAGCAAGTAATCCATTTCCTAAACTGTCAACCGGAGGGTTTTCAGTAGTTGGTTTCTTTTTACACGAAATAAAAGAGGCTAGAAGGCAGAATACGATCACCTTCAAAAAAGATAAACTCATATTTATAGAATTTCACTTACGATTTTATTGCCGCTATCCCCGGAAGTTCTTTTCCCTCGAAATATTCAAGCATGGCACCGCCACCTGTACTCACATAACTTATTTTATTGGCATAGCCAAGTTGATTGACCGCTGCAACACTGTCTCCACCACCGACGAGTGAAAACGCTCCTGAGTTTGTCGCCTCTGCAACAGCCTTTGCTATCACTTTAGTGCCATGACGAAATTTCTCCATTTCAAAAACTCCCATTGGGCCGTTCCATAAAATAGTTTTACTACGTTTGATAATATTGCAGAACTGATCACAAGCATTCGGGCCAATATCCAACCCCATCCAGCCATCGGGAATATGGTTGCTCGGTGCATCTGAAGTATCCGCATTTGCGTCAAACTTATCAGCAATAATAGAATCAGGAGGAAGATGAATACAAACCCCTTTATCATTCGCTTTTTTCATGATCTCATTGGCAGTGTCAAGACGATCATATTCACAAAGTGAGTTACCGATTTTTCCACCCATAGCTTTCAAAAAGGTATACGCCATGCCGCCACCGATTATAATGTCTGTTGCTTTGTCTAATAAGTTTTCAAGTATCAGGATCTTATCAGAAACTTTCGCCCCGCCGATAATTGCTGTAAATGGTTTTTCTGAGCTATGTAGAACTTTCTCTGCATTTTTTACTTCTGCTTCCATCAACAAACCAAAGAATGTCTTATCGTTGGGAAAAAATTTTGCAATAACTGCAGTAGAGGCGTGTGCTCGGTGCGCAGTACCAAAAGCATCATTAACATATACATCCCCAAGCTTGCTGAGTTTTTCAGCAAATGCTTCATCCCCTTTTTCTTCTTCTTTATAAAAACGAAGATTCTCTACTAATAACACTTCTCCTGGTTGTAAGTCTGCCGACATCTTAACTGCCTCTTCACCGATACAATCATTAGCAAACAAAACAGTTTCGCCATTCAGCAGTCTTCTTAAATGAACAACCAGATGTTTCAAAGAATATTTTTCAATTGGCCCATCCTTTGGCCGACCGAGATGACTCATTAATATAACACTACCTCCATCTTTAATTATCTTTTGAATAGTTGGAACAGCAGCTCTCATCCTTGTATCATCAGTTATTGCATACTTTTCATTTAAGGGCACATTAAAATCAACACGAACCAATGCTTTTTGTCCTTTAAAATTATATGCTGAGAATTTTGACATAACGATTTGTTTGGGATATCAAAAATAGCTGAAACAAAAATGCCCCGAAGAAATCCGGGGCATTAAATTATTTTAAGTTCTTACTTGATCAATTTTGCAAAATAATGCAATGTGCGAACCAACTGGCTCACGTAGCTCATTTCATTATCATACCAGCTAACTGTTCTCACGAGTTGAGTATCACCAACAGTTTGTACTTTGGTTTGTGTGGCATCAAACAAGGAACCGAAGCTAATGCCTATAACATCACTGCTTACAATTTCATCTTCCGTATAACCAAAACTTTCATTGCTTGCAGCCTTCATTGCAGCATTTACTTCCTCAACGGTTGTCTTTTTACCAAGCATTGCTGTTACTTCAGTCAGTGAACCAGTCAATGTAGGTACACGTTGAGCAGAGCCATCTAATTTTCCTTTCAGGTTTGGTAACACAAGCCCGATTGCTTTTGCTGCTCCGGTGCTGTTTGGAACAATATTTTGTGCGGCCGCTCGTGCACGACGAAGGTCACCTTTCGGATGTGGTGCATCCTGCGTGTTTTGATCATTCGTATATGCATGCACTGTTGTCATCAATCCATTCACAATTCCAAATTTCTCATCGAGTACCTGCGCCATTGGTGCTAAACAATTCGTTGTACAACTTGCACAACTAATAATTGTTTCGCTGCCATCAAGAATATTGTGATTAACATTGAACACAATTGTTTTCAAATCGCCGGTGGCGGGCGCACTGATCACTACTTTTTTTGCACCTGCTTTTAAATGTGCCTCAGCTTTTGCTTTATCAGTAAAAAACCCGGTACATTCAAGTACTACATCAACAGTATGATCTTTCCAGGGAATTTGTGCAGGATCCTTCTGTGCATATATTTTTATATCGTCACCATTAACAACAATTGAATTTTCAGTAGACTTAACTTCCGCATCAAAACGTCCTTGTGCGCTATCATACTTTAAAAGATGCGCCAATACTTTTGGACTGGTAAGATCGTTGATAGCTACCACATCAATACCATCCATTTTATAGATCTGGCGATAAACAAGCCGGCCAATACGTCCGAATCCATTAATTGCAACTCTAACTGTACTCATGATTAGTTAAGATTTTTTTTGATTTTAGTTGATTAGCCTTCGCTAAAGTTTCGGCTAACAAGGGTGCGAAGGTAAGTAACAGAAAGGATTTATAAGAGATCCTGATTTTCGAAGAAAGCAATTTCTTTACTAGCAATTCATAGACAGTATAATGGCAAACCAGAATTTAAAAAAAAGAGATCGGCCCACGATTGAAGTTATTTTTTAGAAATCAATTGCAAAAAAAAGGCCGACCAGGAATGGCCGGCCAAAACTGCTTATGCTTATATCCTTCAGTTTATAGTTTTAATTTTTTTATTAATGTTTTGCCCACCATAGTGGTGTCAATACTTCATCAGGTCCACCTAAAAATCCTACTGCTTGAGTATATCCCGAAGCATTACTATTTTTTAGTCCTGATGGATATCTTACACGCTGCGGAAAAAACTTAACATTCCTTGTCATATAATTACCTGAGTTCAGCGCAGGCAGATTAGGTAAGGGATTTTCAACCATTACATTTTCAAAGAAGGGTAATCCTAATCTTCTTTGGTCGTTCCATGCTTCTAATGGCACCCACGGAACCTGTGCGATAAATTTTTGCGTAATGATCTTTGTTAATTTGTCATTCCGTACTGAACCATTTTTATACAGATCATTTTTTGGATAGTTTATAGTTGCTGTAGCCGCAGCATTGGTATAACCATCCTTATAATCCATGCTATAAGTTGCTCCAGGTTCTGTAGTATGATCCCAACTTACAGACGTTCCTGCCCTGTTGTAATCAGTAGAAGCGAGGTAGGTAGTTGCAAAAGAAGACACGCCCCAATATTCAAAACTTGCTTTAATACCATCTTCATAAGCCGCTTTTCCTGTTGTAGGAACTGTCCATCCTTTTTCTGCTGCTTCAGCAAGCAGAAAAAAAGTTTCCCATGGTGCAAAGAAAACTCGCTTGCTTTTACTGGCGCGAAACTGATGAGATAGACGTGGAATGGTGCCTTCAAAAAGTCTTACCTGGTTTTTGGCACCTTTCACGCCCCAATCACCGCCAGGATATGCATTCCATGTGAATTTTGCGTCAATTGCTTTTACGACTGCACCTGCTGCATCAACAAGATTTCTTGTGGTTGTTTCTGCATTATTATCCCAGCTTGGATAAGTATTGAAACTGGGATTAGAAAAATCGCCAGGGATAATATAGGTTTTGTATGCACGGGGATCTATTGTATAAGGCAAACCATCAAGCCAATAACCAGCCATTGGGAAATTAGTAGAAGCTGGAAAATGCTGGTCGAATTTTAATCCGATATAATTTGCAGCCTTGATGTACGAATGATATGGTGCTGCTAACTGGTCCTGGCTTTTTACGCCGCCCAATCCAGTATATAAAGTATTTAATGTTGCCGTCATAAAATGACCATTCCACTCCCGTGTCATTTCACCGGTATAAGAATCCCATCCTTCTTTTTCTGCAATCTGGAAAATATCAGCATTAGATTTGAGAAGGTCGCCAGTAGCTGCATTTTCAAATTCAGATTTTGCCTTGGCAGCATCCACTTCAGATAATCTCATTGCCAAACGAAGACGAAGTGAATTTGCATACCTTCTCCATTTGGTATAATTATACCCGTAAGCAGGATCCATTTTATCAAGCCCTGATGGATTCGCTACGGCAACGTCCAGCTTAGACGAAGCATCTTTTAATTCACTCAGCAAAAAATAATATACTGTCTTAACGTCTGAAAATTCCGGATTCACGCCCTGGAAACCATTGATCGGTATTGGACCAAACAGATCTGATAACTCACTCATCAGGTAAGCTCTCCAAATACGGGCAACCTGTATTAAATTGTTAGTATATGCTTTACTGGTTCCTCCAGCAATTTTCTCCTCAGCTACTTGTATCGCTGTATTGACTGTATTGAGCCATCCTGACATATAGCCACTACCATAATAATCGCTAGACCATCCATCATTATAGCTCCCTGCTGTAAGACCCGTCCCATTGAATGACGTATGCCCAGCGGTTTCCCAATAAAGCACAAAAATCCTTTCGGCAATATGCGGATCCATTTGAGCACCTCCTATGGATGCGTTAATAAAATATTCTACCTGCACCTGGTCTACATTTGCAGCCAATGGATTTCGATTTATTTCTTCAAATTTTTTACACGATGCTAACAACACACAGGTTGTAACAAGCATACATGATTTTATTATTTTATTTTTCATTTTATTAAGTATTAGCAGGGTTAAAAACTAAGTGACAAATTAAACAGGATTGTGCGGGTTGTGGGTAATCCTGCATTTTCAAAACCCGTCGCATTCGTATTTGTGGCATATACTGATTCCGGATCAATGCCACGTACATGGCTTTTGATCATCCATACGTTATTACAAGATATGCCAATTTTGGCTTTTTGTATCGGTGTTCTTGCCAAAAAACTCCTGGGCAGATCATAGCTCACCTGCAAATTTCTTAAACGAACATTTGACGCATCATACAAATTGGCTTCTGTAACACCAAGATTATTTGCGGTAGCAACTGCACGCCAGTATGCCTGAGGGCTTACTGCTATTGTACTTTTTGAATAACTGCCGCTGCCACTCGAGATTACACCATCAACCACAAAGTTTTCTCTCTCTCCATTTGGTGCAGTTACCGCTGCTGTACCACTTGCTTGCATCGCAACGTGGGTAGCCGAAAATATCTCGCCACCAAATCTTGCATCAACCTGGAATGATAACCCGAGGCCTTTATATTCAAATGAATTTGTAACCCCTAACAAACCAGTAGCCTGTTGATTTCCCAATCTTACTATTTCAGGATCTCTTGTTGGCAAGCCCTGGGCATTTAATAAGATCGAGCCATAGTAAGGGCTTGATTGATCTTTAACCCTGTTGAATTTAGTACCATAAATCTCACCATACTTTTCACCTACAACCGCTAAAACTGCAACATCATCAAATCCTCCGAGACTATATTTCGTAACGCCCTCTGACAACTCTTCTACAGTATTATCATTTGCAGAATAATTCACCGCGATATTCCAATTCAATGAAGAAGGTTTATTCAATATCCTTCCATCAAGCATTATTTCTATTCCCGTATTTTGAATATCGCCTGCATTGATTTTTTTGGCCGAATACCCACTTTGAGGATCCATTGGCAGATCGATCAATTGGTGTGTTGCATTTGCTTTATACCAGGAAAAATCTAATCCCACACGGTTTTTTAATACCCGCAATTCAGTACCTATTTCGAGAGATTTAATCAACTCACTTTGTACATTCGGATCGAGCAGAACAGGGTTTCTCGATGCTACCGTGTTTCCATTTGGATCTTTGCCAATACCGTACGTATTATAAAGCTGATAAGGCGGAAGATCATTACCAACCTGGGCATAAGAAACTCTTAACTTACCATAGCTTAGCCATGATGGTAAACTTTCGAACATGTCCGTATAAACATAAGATAGACTTAGCGACGGGTAAAAGAAAGAACGGTTGGTTTTACTCAATGTAGAAGACCAATCATTTCTAAAAGTAGCATCTATAAATAGAAATCCATCATAATTCAGTTGCACACTCCCATAAATTGAGTTGATTCTTCTTTCGGTAAATCCCTCGCCGACAGAAGGGCTGCTTACTCCATTGTTCAATGAAAAAAGATCAGGGACCACCAGCTGACCTGAATTAGCACTTATAGAAGAAAATTTCTGTGCCATCAGGTTGCCACCCAAGGTAGCCGCGCCTCCAAATTTGCCAAATAAATTATCCTTGCGAGCTGAGACCATTGTGCTGAAATTAGTTTCAGAAAAAGTTTGCTTGCCCTTGCTATATCTTCCGGTGGGAGTTAATGGACTGCCGCCATAAACTTTCGATTCAGTATTGGTTGTGTACAGGTCACCGCCGGCTTTTATTTCCGCATTCAACCAGCTTGTAAAATTATATTTGAGAGAACCAGACATGATAATACGATCTCTTGAATCTTCATTGAGATTATATTTACTCAGCCAGTATGGACTTACCTGGTTACCTGCACCAGGAAACCAAACCATTTTCCCATCTGCATTTAACGGGTCACTAAACGTACGGATATCTATTGACCGGGGAAGCATGTATAAAACATAAGCGCTGCTGTTATCTCTTCCGCCAATTGGCCTGTTATTCCCCTTTGCATTACTGTATTGAATTTTTGTGTCTGTTGTCCAGCGATCATCATTGCCAAATCTTGTCACTGCCCTTGCTGTTAAATTTGTGCGTGTTAATTTGATTCCGGGCACCATTCCTTTATCTTCCAAACGGGTAAAGGAAGTGTACACAGAACTTTGTTTATACTGCTGCTGGAATGATATACTATGATTTTGCGTAGTACCCTGCTCCATATAGTTAGCTACATTATCATATGTTGTTGCTTTTACTCCCCAACTTGTGGTTGCATTGGGAACAGAAACGCCATCCATACCTTGTCCAAATGCATTCTGCATTTCGGGGTTTGTAAAAATATTTTCAATCCCAATGGAAGAAGAAACTGTTATGCCTAAACCATTTTGCCTTTTTCCTGATTTAGTAGTGATCAGGATAACGCCATTACCTGCTCTTGATCCATAAAGGGCCGCTGCTGACGGGCCTTTCAATATGGAAAGGCTTTCAATATCCTCAGGGTTAAGATCGGCGATACCATTACCCATGTCCAACGAGCGGTTCCAGTAACCGTTATCAGGGGCGCCGGTAAAATTGTCAATCGGTATTCCGTCCACAACGATCAAAGGCTGATTACTTCCTGTCAATGAATTACTTCCTCTCAAAAGAATTTTAGATGAACCGGCAGGACCATCGCTGGAACGAATCACTTGCAGGCCGGCCACTTTGCCGGAAAGTGCATTCGCCAGATTGGGTTCTTTTGCCGAAACAAGCGTTTCTCCTTTCAATTCCTGTACAGCATAACCTAGTGACTTCTTTTCTCTTTTTATACCAAGAGCCGTTACAACAACGCCCGTCAGTTGTTTCGAATCCGTGGTAAGTTGAATACTCGGAGAGTCGCTTCCGTCATATTTAAGTTCCATGGTTTCAAAACCGATAGAACTAATAACAAGTGTGGCGCCGGGTGCAATAGTAATTTTAAAAACACCTTGTTGATCAGACGAAACCCGGTTGGCGGTTCCTTTTTCCTGAATGGTTGCAGCTACTACAGGATTACCATCGGAATCCTTGACCGTACCTGTAACCTGTTTCTTTTCCTGTGCACTAACATCTAGAAAGCACACTACTGCCAGGCAACCCAGCAGCATTCGAATAAGCAGATTTTTCATTTTGCAGTTTCTGTTTTTTAAATAATTAAAAATGTTTTCAGACTATTACTTTCATTCTATCCATGATAAACTTCCTGTCATCAAAATGTTCCATCACAAGGGCGGCCGCACCAATAAGCTCAGCTTGATAGCCAAGTGATGAAACTTCTATCTGTGTATTTTCAGCTATTTTAGGAATGCAATGTTCATTAATGGCCTGCTGGATAGGAGTAAGCCATAATTTACCCGCCAATGAACCGCGGCCGCTCAATACGATCAGTTCGGGATTAAATAAATGGATCAGGATTGCTACACCTCTTCCTATATGGTATGCGGCTTCCGACAAAAGTTCTATTGCAAATTTGTCTCCTTTCACTGCAGCATCCATAATGGCTTCCGATGTTGCTTCAATATTTTCCAGTGATAAATTTTTCAATTTGGACACTTTACCCTCTTGCAAACCCAGTATCGCTTTCTCACTTATTACTGCCAATGAGCTCTCCGTTTCAAGGCATCCGCTTTTGCCACAACCACACATCTTATTATTTGTGAAAAGAGAAATATGGCTGAACTCTCCCGCAAATCCATTGTAACCTCTGAACAATTCACCTTTCAAGACCATGCCCAAACCAATGCCCCAACCCACGTTAATAACCATCGCATTTTGTTTGCCGATTACGGCACCGAATCTTAATTCGGCAAGAGCAATTAAGCTAGAGTCGTTATCAATCAAAACAGGGATTCCAACCACTGATTCGATTGTACTTACAATGCTGACTCCTTCCTCTGTTTTCAGATGCGAATGATTGATTCCTTTTATTACATCGACAAAACCAGGCATTCCTATACCTATGCCCGCAATTTTATCCTTATCTATGCCCGATGATTTTATATATTGATCAATATGATGAGCAAGTTGATTGAGTGCATTTGGGTTATTTGCCAAAATGAGTTCAATTTTCTTTAGTTCACCCACATAATTATTATGCATGTCTACCATGATGATCCGGGTTATCATCTGATCCATAGCCACAGATACAATAAACATTTTGTCTGCTTTTAGAGAATACATTTGCGGCCGCCTGCCTCCGCTGGAACTGGCATAGCCGTTTTCTTTTATTTCTCCTTTTTCTATTAATTCATTCAGTATTCTCGTAGTGAGGGGGAGACTCTTATTGGTAAGCTCACTTAAATCAGCACAGGAAAGCTCGCGGCTGAAATAAAGATGTTTTATAATTGCTCTCCTGTAAGCAGTCTGTTTAGCAAGCAAAGTTTTCGAAAATTTTGCCTAAGGTAGGGGAACATTTTAAAAAAATGCAAAAAGTTTTAAAAATTTTTATATAAGTGGTACCAACATTTGTTTAAATGAATAATAATTAGTAGTTTATCTATAGCCTAATTCTTCCCTTCCACAAAGTACATTTCAATCAAACCTTTATTTTTTGCCGGCTTCTTGCCACGGAAATTGCATTTGAATTCATCTTTGACCAACTCATACGTACTATGTGAAATATTAACCCGGTTGGCCTCGCTGCTTTGTTCCATTCTCGCTGCTGTGTTCACAGTATCGCCCCAAATATCATAAGCAAATTTTTTATTACCCACCACTCCCGCAACCAAAGGCCCGGTATGAACACCGATACGAATATCAAAAAAGCCTTTCTCCTCATCTTCCTCTTTCAGCGCTTTTATCACATCAATTATCTCCATCGCTGCATTTATCACATTTATAGCATTGTGATCTTTTGTATCAGGCAAACCACTTACACATAAATAGGCGTCGCCAATGGTTTTTATTTTTTCTATATTATGTCTTGAAATGATCTCATCAAATTTTTTAAAACAAGAATCAATGATAGAAACCAATTCCTCCGGAGAAAGTTTTTCACTCTTAATTGTAAAGTTTTCAAAATCGGTGAACATAACAGTCGCCACTTCATAGCTGCGCGGAGTTGTACGGCCGGTTTGTTTTAATTCCTGTGCCACTACTTCGGGCAATATGTTTAATAGCAGGTCATCAGATTTTTTCTTTTCAATATAAAGTTCGTTGGTTCTTTCCTCCACTTTGTTCTCAAGCTCATTATAAAAAATCGCATTCTCAATTGAGATGGCCATTTGACTGGCCAGCACTTCAAGCAAGGCAACCCTGTTCTCAGTAAATGCTCCGTAAGTAATATCATTTGACAAATAGATAACTGCCTGCACCCTTCCCATATTCATTAAAGGGATACATAATATCGACCTGCACTCATTGTCCCGGATAAATTCATCATTACTAAAAAGCTGGCTCTTCATGGCATCATCGAGTATAACTGTTTCCTTGGTCAAATACACATAATTCAAAACAGATTCCGCAAGCAATCCTGAAGTGTGAACAGGCATCGATTGCAAAACTTTTACTGTTTCGTCATCACCTTTTATTTCAGCTTCGATACAACGTTCACCTTTTCTTTCCATAACAAGATAACCTGTTGGCGCCCCTGCACTTTCAGAAATTATTTGCATCATCTTTCTCAACAATCTTGATAAAACTATTTCGCCGGAAATAGCAGCAGATGCTTTCAACACCGTTTCCATATCAAGACTGCCATCATGCTTTTTTTCCTGTGTCATGTCAGTAGGCCAAACGATTGGCTTGCCAGAGCGAAGATGCGTATAGCGTTTCTCCATCTGTTTTATTTTGGCATCGGCCCCCCATCGTTTATACGTTCTGTATGCATTTTGCAAATAAAAATCTGCAAGTAGGTCTTGCTTTGTATTTAAAAAGAACTGGCCGGCCCTTTCCCAGCAAAAAGCAAGATCATTGGTCATGCCGGTACCGGTTGCCGCCGTCAACGCTTTATCATAAAATATTTTTGCATTTTCCATTTCACCTTTCAGATAACAATACTCCGCCTGCAGCAATAAGGTTTTATGACGATTATATTGCGGCGCCAGCCTTTCAAAACGTTTTAATTGCTTAATATCTTTTTTTACTTGTTTTAAGGTTGGACGTTTTACCGAAGTATTAATCGATGAATCAGCGATCGCTAATGACCGAAAGAAATAAAATAAAGGATCTAAGGAAGTGCCTTTTACAGTTTGCTGGAACCTTTCTGATTGGACAATATACTTTTTTGCATGTTCTGAATTATTGAATAGAAGTGCGAGATACAATTTCAGGATATAAAGATTGTGAAAATACACTTCGTTTTCCTTTGTCACCTCACTTATATCTAGTACTGCTTCGTTGTAAATATTGCCTTGCAGGATATCAGGCTTTTCAGTTTCACTAATTAAATTATCGATTGCCTGCCTGAAAAGACGTATCCTTTTTACGGTAAGATCCTGTTTGAATTTTTCAACCTCGAGATCAAGCGTCTCTGCTTTTTTTGAAAGGTTATGAAGCGGTGACCCACTAATAAATAAATGATAAACCAAATTATGCGCAGCATAGGATGCATACTCATTATCACCATACTCAATTGACAGCTTGAACGCTTTTTCAAGATCATTGCTTAATTCAGGTAATGCTTTTTTCCAGTGATCAAGGAACAAATTGCTCGTTGCAATAAGAGAACCCATAACGGCTTCTGCATTTATTTTCCTGGCAAGCTGAATTGCGATCTCACCCATCCTGCTCCCTTTATCGGTCTGTTTCAAATAAGCGCTTAGTATAAATCCATAGGCTGCAAAACTGAAAGGCGATTTAGCAGATAGTCCATGTCTCACTGTCATCTTTACCATTTTAAAAACAAGCACAGGAACAAGATTCGGTATAGCAAAATATGAAGCGGAAGAAATTTCAGACATGATCCTCATAGCAGCTTTCTCATTTTCTTCTTTCATTTCAGGAAGACCGTTAAAATAATCGGCTGTTTTATTTTTTAGCAGCCATCTTGTTTGCAGCAGATCTTTTAAAACTGAGAATTTACCCGGGTTCATAGGCAATTTAATCCCTAACTTATTCAAGATCTCTAATCCAAGTTTAACAGCTTCTATCAGTTTATTTTGAGCAATCAATTTTTTTATATCGATCTCATACGCTTTCACTGAATCCATCAATGTATGACTATGTTGTATTATTGACTGTACATGCCTGTCAACTTTTTCATATTCTCCGGAGAGATAAGCTGCTTCGGCAGCGCTGATCGTTAACTCAGATAAGAAATCATACTGACTTTGCCATTCGCTTTCATCTAATGCGATGATCCCTTTTTCAAAATATTGTAAAGCCTGGGGATAGGCCGTTGAGGCCATCGCTTTTTTGCCGGCTTTTAGGTTTAGTGCCGCGATATAGGCTTTCTCATTTTTTTCAGTAAGCAATGCTGCTCCAAGATTCCACTGATTCACTATTTCGAAGATCTTTTCTTGTTGCTCAGCTGATCCATAATAAGCTGCTAATCTTTTCCCATTTAAAAGATGAAGTGAAATTTTTTCTTTTTCATTTATGAGGGAATAGATTGCTTGCTGTATTCTATCATGTGCAAATTTGTATTCATCCCCCGATGGTATCAGTAATCCATCAGAAACCGCAACATTGAGCTGGCTTTGTAATTTTTTATCGTCCGTTTGCTTTACGATAGCCAAAGTTCTTTTGTCAAACCGGTTGCCGATAGCAGATGCAGTTTCAAGAAGGCTTAAAATTTCAACCGGTAATTTTTGTACATAGGAAGTCATCAGATCCACTACATTTCCCGATACGTTCATCTGCATGATAAGATCCGCATTCCATTGCCAGTGCTGTTTTTCAAAATCAAACCAAAGAAATCTTTCATCATAGATCGATCGCAGGAACTGCCAGGTATAAAAAGCATTTCCTTTTGTTTTATTATAAATAATATCTGCAAGAAATGATGTATGCTTCAACTTAGTCCCCAATGCTCCTTCTACAAGATCACTTACATCTTCAAAAGAAAGATCGTCAAGTTGCATTTCATCAAAGGCAACATTCTCCTCACGAAGCTCACTTATTTTTTTTATCAGTGAGTGATTTTCGTTCACTTCATTTTTCCGATAAGCGCCGATCAACATCACATATTCTATATCGCGGTTCTCCGCGATAATTTTAATAAGACTTAGGGAAGATGCATCTGCCCATTGCAGATCATCTACAAAGATCACGAGAGGATGTTCTTTATCAGCAACAGTTTTAATAAATCGTGCAAACTCATAGTTGAATCGGTTCTGTGCTTCTATACCTTTTAACACCGGCACATCGGGCAGTTTTCCTGTCAGCTCTTCAATTAGAGGAATAAATTGGCTTAGAATTTTTACCGAACCACCCATCGTGTCCATGATTCTTTTTCGCCAACGTAACCTGTATGTATCCTCTGCCGTAAGGATCATCTGAATAAGCTCATTAAAAGCCTGCACAAAGGTGGAATACGGCGTATCCGAGCTTATCTGGTCAAATTTACCTTTTATGAAAAACCCTTTTTTTTGTGCAATCGGTTTATGTAATGACTCGATCAATGCAGATTTACCGCTACCTGAATAGCCCGATAAGAATAAAGTTGATTTTTTACCAACGGCACAATTGTTAAACAAATTATTCAAACGGGTAAGCTCTTTCTCTCTTCCATAAAGCTTTCCCTGCACCAATATCTTACCTGAAAAATCCTGTGAGCCAAGTTTAAATTCATCAATCCGTTTATTCAGCGTATACTGTTGCAAACATTTTTCAAGATCAGTTTTTACACCAAAGGCGGATTGATAACGATCCTCTGCATTCTTTGAAAGCAAGGTCATGATGATATCTGAAACAGCTTGCGGTATATCTTTATTTATTCGTCGCGGCTCTTCGGGGGTTTTTGCCACATGAGCATAGATCAATTCAAGTGCTTCATCGCTTTCAAATGGTAATTGGCCTGTGAACAATTGATAAAGAATAGCGCCGAATGAATAAAGATCAGCCCGGCTGTCGATTGGCCGGTTTATCCGGCCCGTTTGCTCCGGAGCAATAAATGCCAGATGCTCAATTTCTTTTTCTTTGGAAAATTGTTGTAAAGCTCCATACACATTACCGACAGAAGCATGACCAAAGTCGATCAGGCACGGGCGACCGGTTCCATGCTCAATTATAATATTTGATGATTGCAGTTGACCATGAAAAATATTTTCTTTTTGAAGATCATATAAAGCTGTTGCGATCGCTACGGCAAGTTGCAACTGTTTTTCAAGACCGGGATTTTCATCAGCTATGAATTTGGACAGGTCCTTCCCGGGTACCCATTCTAAAACCAGGGCGGCATGCTCATCTTTCTTTTCCTTTCCAATCGCTTTTCTTATAAAGCTGCTTTTTGTCTTTGAACATATCTCAAATTCTTTATCCAATTGAGAAATGAGCTCCGGAGAAGGAAATTCTTCATTAATTATTTTCAAACACAGCTGGTGACCATTATCTTTTGCGGGCGATTTAATAATTAATGAATCGGTACCATAATGAATAACATTTGCATGATCAATATTCCTGATCATTGAATTGGTGGTTTAACGAATAATTATTGTAAGTTCATATTTTTTGTTCAAATAATATAAATAAACTCATTCTTCATGTTTAATATTTATATTATATTACTTGTGTTTTTATTAAGACGATCAAAACGGACCGATAATCCCTTTCCGCTACCCTGTTCTTAATTCACTCTAAAATCCATTATCAGACCTGTTTCACCATCAAACTGCGGATGATATGATCAAACAACACCCACTAACCATTCTTTCTCCTGTAAAAAAAGGCAAGGAGGAAATACTGGATAAGAGGTTAAGCATCATCAGGGAAAACTTACAGCAAGGCACAGAAACGGAATTTAAAAAAGTATCCACACTGCATTATGGAAGATTTGTGATATTAAGCAGAGACTCTTTTCGTGATGAACCGGCTGTGCCTGTTGGCACCAGGCTGATATTCTCAACAAATTTTGATGGAGGTAAAGACAATCACTTAACTGAATTAGTCACACAGTTGACAAAATACATTGATGAAATATACGAATGCTGTGAAGGTTATCCTGAGCCCGGTGCAAGAACAGTTGAAAGCCGAAAAAATTATCTCAATAAATATAGTATCAAGACGTCTGCTTTTTTTAATGGCGCCCCCGGCAGATCAGTACAACAGATACACCAGGAAAAAGGGTTGCGGGATCATATCTGGAATTATATCACAAGAAATAAATGGAATGGAAGCACATCAGCAGTAGAAATTCATAAGGCCATAAGGAATGAGATTGCTTCAAGACCTGAATTTGCATGGGCAAAACAAAAAGCTGGAGTGCAGGGAATAAAATGGCTGAATATTATAGGGTATGGTCTTTTACTCCTGGCTGCTATACCATTAATTATCATTGGCGCAGTATACTTGTTCTTATTTCATGAACTCTGGAATAAAAAGCAAACACTTACGCTTAGCCAATTGGATGATAAGAAAGTAAATAAATTGAAAGAAGTTGAAGATTTGTTCCCTCAAAATCAATTCACTCAGGTTGCCGTGCTGAAACCGAATTTTATCAGAAGACTTAATTTCCAAATATGGATGTTAAGAACAAGAGTATTAGCCAATAATGTATTTGTACATGGAAAACTATTAAATATTCCCACTATCCATTTTGCCCGCTGGGTTTTATTTGATAAGAATAGACATGTTTTGTTCTTTAGCAATTTTGACGGTAACTGGCAACAATATCTTGGCGATTTTATTGATCAGTCCGGCTGGGGTTTGACCGGCATCTTCAGTAACACGGTGAATTTTCCAAAAACAAAATTCATGATTACAGGAGGCGCTTACGATGAAGAACATTTTTTAGCCTGGAGCCGCAGCACACAGGTACCCACACAGGTTTGGTATTGTCCTTATCCGCAATTGTCAATTAAAAATATTAACAACAATACTAAGATCCGGAATGAATTGTATATGGATCTCGATGAAAAACACGCAAAAATATTTTTAAAAAGATTTTAAATTTTTACAATGGCCTCATTGGAACTTTCAGAGATACAAGCTTATCTTTTTAAAGATTATAAAGAGATGGGTTCTTCAAAATTTTACCTGCTACAAGTAAAAAATGCAACAGCAGCAAAACAATTTCTTGCATCTGTTGCAGACAGCATCACACATGCTAATGCCGTTATAAATGAAACCTGTCTTAACATAGGATTTACCAGTGGAGGATTAATAGCATTAGGATATAATAATGAAGAGAACATGCATTCTTTTTCCCGTGAATTCAGGGAAGGAATGGTATCGCCACACCGCCAGCGGTTGTTGGGAGATTTTGATAGCAGTGATCCGTCTAAATGGCAATGGGGCGGACCCGCCAATGAAAGAGTTGATATGATATTTATGGTCTTTGGAAAAAATGAATCCATTGCTGAAAATTATTTTCAAAGCTTGAAACAAAAATTTGATTCAGCATTTACCGTAGTACATATTTTAGATGGAAAGCCATTACCCAATAACAGGGAGCATTTTGGTTTTCGTGAGGGAATTTCTCAACCAGTTATAAAAGGCAGCGGTGTGACTCCTGCAGGACATAATAACGATATAAATCCCGGTGAATTTGTAATGGGTTATAGAAATGAATATGATGTTTATCCTGATGCACCTTTACTCAAAGCTCCGCAGGGAAATCCAGAATTACTTACCGATAATCCCGACGCGTATGAGAATGAATCAACTGGTAAACCATTTAAAGATATCGGGCGAAACGGAACTTATTTTGTGTTGCGACAACTGGAACAAAATGTCAATGGCTATTGGAGTTTTATAAAAAAACAAACTATGGACGAACATGGGAATACAAATAATGAAGAAGCAACAAAAATTGCGGCTAAAATGATGGGGCGTTGGCCAAGCGGTGCTCCGCTTGTTAGACATCCCGATAAAGATCCAGGCCCTGGTGTTGATAGCGACGATAACAGTTTTAGTTATATAAAAACAGATAAAGATGGAGAAAAATGTCCATTTGGATCGCATACCCGGCGCACCAACCCAAGAGATCATTTTGAAGAATCAACACCTGGAGTTTCTTTAAAATTGACAAGACGCCACCGCATCATGCGTCGCGTACGTTCTTATGGTGAAGATTTTATTGGATCTGCCGAAAACCATAAACCCAATGGAGAAGTTGGTTTATTGTTTGGATGTTTCAATGCGAATATTTCCAAGCAATTTGAGTTTATTCAATATACATGGGCCAATTCTCCAAAATTTAAAAAACTTTATGATGACCCTGACCCATTCATTGGTGTTCGGGAATGCCCTGCAGCAGGAGTAAAACAAAACTTTACTATACCCCAAAAAACAGTAAATAAAGTTATTCCGGATCTTCAGAGTTTCGTGACGGTAAAAGGAGGCGCTTATTTCTTTTTCCCATCAGTGAGTGTAGTGAAATTTTTAGGAACGATCTAAGGTTGAAAAGCCCTGGCGATTTGCAGCGTATCTATATATGCACGCCCCTCGACAATTTTTTTGTCCTTTAACCTAAACAATTGTATCCAATGAGTAGTGTAACTTTTGCCGGTTGAGATTACATGCGCCGAATCTTCACCCACAACTACAACTGTATCTCCATTGCCCAAAAACTGTTTTGGGGCAAACGAATCTATTTTTATTGTTTGAGAAACCAAAGTAAGGAATTTGATCATGCCTTCATGCCCATTATACGTTCCGCAAAAAGGGATCTCAGGGGCGTCTGGTCTCAACCAAACTACATCTTTATCAAAGTGTGCCAATACGCCTGGCACATTTCTTTCTCCAAAATTTTTATAAACATCCTGGACTATTTGAACATTATCCATATCATTTCCTATTAGTATTATTAAAAAAATCAGGACCCGCTTCTGGTTCTTTATCTTCTATACCATTATGCTGATGACGGAATTCATACATCTCTTCATAAATAAAAGCTCTTATACGGTTAAAGGAACCAATCGGCCGATGTTCGGCCAAACAATGCCATGCATTAAAAGAAAGATTATCTCCGAATTCCCGCCGCTCAGGAGTATCACATATTTGACGTGGTATCCGGATCGTAGCAAGTTTTATAAATGGAGAATCCCAAACAACTGTAGGATCTTCAATTGGCATTTTCACAGCATCCGTTTGAAATTGGATGCAGAAATCAAACTCTACAGCATTTTCTTTTACGGTTGCAGCAAAATTATTTCTCAAGAGATTTTCACTTGTTGTATCCGTGTTTATTAATTGATTTGATGGCGAGGGTATAATGGCGTATTTAACCGCTTTTGCCTCATCGCCAAAACGATAAGGAACTGTACTGAAATAGGCGATTTCGCAGGGATTAAAAATCTTAATAGCTGCTTTTTTTGCTCTTTTTAAAACATCAAGGTTCGAAAATGCAATTCCAATTTTCTTTGGCAATGATTTCCATGAAAAAGGAGTAGTAACTACAGTTAATATATCCCTGAATTTTTTTATGTCGCCAGACACAAAATTTTTCGTATTCATTAAAATAAAATCATGGCTCGTTATGTCAGGATGATTAAGGTCTAATTTCTTTCCTGGCACGTTCATGATCTTAATGGCTAACCCCCTGATATCTTTTTTATAATCGGGAAGTGGATGCGTCTTACCATTTGAAAAACGGATCCATGCAGGATAAGACTTTTCTTCTTTAAACAATCCTACTCGTAACTCAGGTGAAAGTCCTTTTTCGATAATGAATTCCGCTTTGACACAACCGTTCATTTTCGGATGTATTTGTCGCAACTGTCTTTTCCCGTTAGCTCCTGGTGGATAAGTTCGCAGCATTTCATTCTTCAAAAGCATGACAATGCTCTCTGCGATTTTCATTTCATTCTCTTTCGGGTATTCTTTACCCAACATCAAACTTGATTCGGTTATCTCCTCTTTCATAAAAATCTTTTTGGTGACAAAAATTTTTATCGGCTTATTTATATAATTAACGTTGAAGGAAAGATACTTGATTAAACCGGTTTATATGTACCGATTTACTTTGTTCTTCCAGTCGGTAAATCTTTATTCCGCTCAAATATTATCTGTGCAGCTATGCTTACCGCGATCTCTCTTGTTGTTTTACTAAAAATGTTTATTCCAATAGGCGCAAAAATTTTGTCCAGCTTTTGATCATCGATCCCTTCTTCTTTTAATTCCTTAAAAAGCCTTTCATTTTTTTTCTCGCTGCCCAATAATCCAAGATAGAAAAAATCCTTGCTTAATAATTGCTTTAATACTATTTTATCTGTCCGGTAGCCAATTGTCATTATAACCACAAAATCATCTTTGTCGATATTTACCTGTTCGCTTATTCTATTATAATCTATAAAATGCTTTTCATCGGCAAATAAATTTTGCTGAATAGTATTCAATTCGTTCCTGTCATCATAAACTTTACTATAAAACCCCAGGTAATTCATTAACTCGGTTAAAGCCAAACCAACATGGCCGCCCCCTATAATATGAATAACCGGCTTTTTATTTATTAATTCAGTGTAGTTCCAGTTTGTCTCCGTCTTATAATTAAGCCCTTTAGCCGGTTCATTTGTAATATTCAATCCTGTTGGTGAAATATGTATTGTCTTATTTTCATTTTCTTTTTGTGCATGAATTATTTTACTGATCGTTTTATTTGCTTCCAGGGAGGTCAAGGGAATCAAAACTATTAACTGGCTGCCCGAACAGATCATACCCGATTGATTCTTTTCATGTATTTTGTCATGAAACTGTTTCACCAGGCTCACGTCATTTGCACCAGAATGAAGAAGTGATCTTGCTTTTTCAACAAATTTGAATTCCATTATTCCACCGCCGATCGTGCCGAATAATTCATCATCAGCACTAACAGCCATTTTAAAACCTTTGCGTCCTGGTGAACTGCCTTCGCTATCGAGCACATACAGCAACAGCACGCTGATATCTGCAGATAGCTTATTATTTATGAATTCCCAAACATCCATTTTCATCGTTTTCTGTTCTCTAATATCTTTTTAAATGAACGTCCGCGAATTTCATCCAGGGTAAGTCCGGTTGCCAGTACTTCTTGTTCAGTAATAGCGCCGCTGTTCAATGCTCTTAAAAAATAGTTTAGTAAGCCTTGCCCTGTTGCCGCGTCATCAAACACATCACCGATCAAAGTGGCACGGGCAGCTTTTTCAACAAAAGTTTTTAACCGCTCAACTGCATCATCATAGCTTTCTAAAAAAAAGGCAAATACCGCGGCATAACGCATTGGGAATTGAGCCGGGTTGAGATCCCATCCCTGGTAAAATCCATTCCATAATGAATGACGAATATGATCATAGCCTTTTCGCCAAGCCCGATGAACAACAGTTCTATTCTCTTCCAATTGTTCCTTGGTTAAATTTTCTCTGCGATGTGGACCGATCGGCATTGTGTTCGTTGCTCCATCACTTAACCAAATACCTGTATGTGCAAGAGCGACCTTGGTCATGTGATGTGCAAAATCACAAACCGGGTGATCCATTTCCTGGTACTTTGCAGTAATACTGCAACTTGCGGTATAATCATAAGTGCCAAAATGCATAGCGATACACCGGCCTTTACCTGCCTTAATAAATTTGTATAGGGGGTTTGTTCCGTCAATCGCCATAATTGATTGAGTTGTTTCCACCATCATTTCCATTTTCAAGCTTCCTTTCTCCATTTTTAATTCATCTTCTAATAGATCGAAGAAAGCGGCAAGTGTAGCAGGTTGTTCTGGTATCGTAACTTTAGGAAGCATCACTATAAAATTTTCCGGAAGCTTTCCACTTGTTTCCTTAATTAATGTGGTTAGAAAAATATCCAATGTCCTCAAGCCTCTCTCCTTCATTTCTTCGGTAAAAGGTTTTATGCGAATGCCGATAAATGGTGAAAGTGTTTTTTCTTTTATTCCCCTGGCAACTTCTTTTGCCGCCGTTACTGCGGTTTCATCCTCTTCCTCATTACTTCGATTACCATAGCCATCTTCAAAATCAATTCTGAAATCCTCGATGGCTTCGTTTTTTAATTTGGCAATTACTTTATCATATATCTTTTTACTAAAATCGACATCTTCAAATCCAAATACCTGCCCAAACACTTTATGATCGGGAGCATAGGTTAGGAATACTTCCAATGCTCTTTCGCCCAACGCTTTTGCTGAATCATGCCTGAACAAATTCGCACCTCCATATAAAGTATGTACAGGCTGACGTTCACTTCTGTCACCGGGATAAATTTTTTGGAATGCGGTATTTGCTTCCTTTAACCTGTTAAATAGTTTTTCTTTTTTAGTAAGAGGAACTGTATAATTCATCTGGAAAATTTTGCCCCTATCCCCTAAAGGGGAATTGGGAAGAGTTAATTTTTTATTTCAATCAAAGAGCAATTGTCTTAACTGCCGCGATAAGTAGAATACCCAAAAGGACTTATAAGCAATGGAACATGATAATGGCTATCATCAACAATTGTAAATAGTATCTCAACAGCCGGATAAAACGTTTTTATATTCTGTGCCGAATAGTAACCACCTGTATCAAATACTATTTTATAAGTTCCTGAAAGGGGTTTTCCGGCTGGCATCAGGTCTGATATTCTACCATCTTCATTTGTTATTCCCTGTGCAACAGCTTTCCATTCATTAGTTACCTTTTGCATCAATTGCACACTTATATTTTTTCCCGGCTTACCGATTGAAGTGTCTAAAACATGTGTTGTTACCTGGCTCATTTTTAAAAATTGAAAGTCTTCAAAAAGCTTTTTAAAACGGATCAATGTTATCTTATGCTGCTCATTCATTGCGATAGTTAATTCACTATCCTGATCATTATCCAAGCGGTCATTCAGCAATCTCAACATTTCCCCGGCTGTTCTCCCAGTAGCGCATACAATAAAAATAAATCCAAATTTTTTCTCATACTGGCTGTTGGCTTTTGCTAATGCATCAATGATTTCTTCCGTAGCCGAAGCAACACCTGCCTGTTCTTTTCCTGCAAATTTCTCAGTTAAACTTTTTTTATCCCCAATCTTCGGATGATGCGTAAATGATTCCAGCCAGTCCGGCTTATCACATTCATCATACCATATAGTCGTCGCTTGTTCTACCAAAGCCTCGTGCGATTCAAAGGGAAATTTTTCCATTAACAATGAAACCCACTTTTTTGAACCACAACAGCTACCCAATTCCTTTGCGGCGATATGGGTATCTAAATTATTAAAATCCGACAGTGTCATAAACTATTTTATTGGTGCTCCCTGTTCGATCCAGCATCGAAGCAGATCTCTTTCTGCTTCTGTCATATTCGTCTTATTGTTTTGAGGCATTGTTTTCGTTAAAACGACCCGTTGCATGATCAATTCTTTTTTCTTTACAATGTCATTTGGTGTGTCATAAATCAAACCATTTGGCGCTACCTTATATACATCATCTGTCGGTTTGGAAGAATGACAGCTGATACATCGACTTTGAATAATTACATTAACTTCTGCAAAGCTCACAGATGATTTACATGCATTGGGATTTGCCGGCGGAGCGGAAACAAAACATGCTGCCAATAAAATCATAACTGATACCGGCATCACCCAAACACTTTGCTGTTTCTTTTCTCTCAGATTAAGATAATGCTTGACACCGGCTGCTCCTAATGAAATGACAGCTAGTATCAGCCAGGGATATTTATACCCAAAGGTTGAAGGGAAATGATTGCTTACCATTACAAACAATACAGGTAAGGTGAAATAATTATTATGTATTGAACGGGTCAATGCATTTTTTCCCAGTTGCGGATCAAGGGGTTTATTTTCTTTAGCAGCTTTAACCATGGCCTTCTGTGAAGGAATGATAACAAAAAAAACATTTGCGACCATAATGCCTCCAATCATGGCACCAAAATGAATATAGGCAGCCCGGCTGCTGAAAACCTGTGTATAGAAATAGGCAAACCCAACCATCAAGGCAAACCCAATCGTTGCAAATACAATTGGCTTTTTAATTAATGGTGATTTACATAACAGATCGTAAATGACCCACCCGACAATAAAAGACGCTATGCCAATACTTATCCCCGCCGAAGAACTTATGTTCAAAACATTTTTATCTATTAATAATGCAGATGCATTAAAATAATAAACGACAAAAAGCAAACTAAACCCTGAAAGCCATGTAAAGTAGGCTTCATATTTAAACCAATGCAAGTGTTTAGGAATTGTTTTTGGCGCTACTTTATATTTCTCCAAATAATAAAAGCCGCCACCATGAACGGCCCAAAGATTTCCTGCTAATTCATCTCTCACATTTTCAGTTCGATTCAAAGCATTCTCTAAAAAAACAAAATAAAATGAAGCGCCGATCCACGCAATGCCAAAAGTGAAATGCATAACACGAAGGATTATATTCAGCCATTCCATTAAGTGACTCTCTCTTGGTGTCCCTTGTACTAACAAATAAGTATTTCCAACTACAGCGAGAATAACCAGTATGATCCCGGCATAAATAAAATTCTGCGTGGTATTTATTTTTTCTTCTTGTTTTTCATCATTGGCTGCGGAAGTATGTTTTAATATAGAGGGGAGCCGGTAAGACATTACGATCAACATGACCAATATAACAGCAAGTATTCCATATAGTGCAATATGTAAAACCATTATCTATCTTGATATTTTTCCAAACAATCGTAGCCTGCTAACACCACCATCAGGAAAAATATTTAATCTTACATGACTAATAGTTTCATGTTTATGGATCTCCTTTTTAAACTCATGCTCACTATCTGCATTGAGCTTTTGCTGTGGTAATATCGTTTTCCACTCGGCTTTATTTTCGATTACAGCCTCATCATTGGCACTATCACAAGCTTCGATTGAACAACTATCCGGGTAATTGCCTTTGAAATGACAGGTATCCACGATCACCCTTTTAACTACACCGGGATGTGCCAACTTTAGAATCACCCAATCCCGATTGTTTGGTGTTCGATTCCGCTTGGTCTCCCAACCATCACCCATATTTACTCCACGACCAGGCATAATTAAATTTCTCATGGAGCTAAAGAACATATCATTGCATGCAATGGCTTTTCCCCCATTTATAGCTGCTGCTAAATCAATTTCTTCATTTGGATTTATGGTGCTCCAATCTTTAAAAACTTCTCCATACACTCTTAATCTTGCTACACCACCATCGGGGTAAATATGCAAACGCAAGTGAGTAAATAAATCATTGCTGTTATTGGTATAAAAATTTTGCGACCCCGCATCAAGATGTGATTTCGGCAAGATTTCTTTCCACCCGATTTTATCCCACCCGATAGCTATCGGGCTAGAAATTGACGATACACTGTTTATATGAGCCGCTTCTATGGATGCATGTGGCGGATGATTACCAAGAAAAAAATTTGTATCGATATCAAAACCGATAATTCTTCCACTTGTTGCTAATTGAATTACTGCCCAATCATGTCCCGGAGTTCTTTTTCGACGACTTTCCCAGCCATCCATCCATTTGCCGCGATCAGTATATTTATCAGGAATAAAAATGCCACGGCCTGGCTTTATAAGGTTTTCCTTTTCAGCAAAAAAATCATCAGTAGCATGTAAAACTTTTCCTCCTAGTCTTTCTGCGGCGAGGTCGGTGAGTTGAGTAAACCAGGGTTGTTCTTTGATTATTTCTTTTACTTTCTCAAAAGCCATTTGCCTTTCTTTTCGTTGATG
>Ga0075418_10001124_pt1 | contig 29938 bp, 30 predicted proteins | sample SoiMetdeltSBSDD2_FD_81776 | JGI IMG/M metagenome (GOLD analysis project Ga0075418, IMG submission 81776) | Bulk soil microbial communities from a Populus tree surrounding site in Tennessee, USA - Soil MetaG P. deltoides SBSDD2 | ecosystem: Environmental > Terrestrial > Soil > Tree plantation... | reverse complement strand
TATTTCTGGTTGACCCTTCCTGCGGACGCCGATGAGGCGCACGGTCGCCGCACGCTCCTCGTCGTTCCGGTACGGATGGCCGTGATCCACGCGACGGTGTGGACCGCGGCGGCCCTTCTCTTGGTGGTGATCAACCTCGGCACACCCTGGTTAGCCGCAACGTTGGGCATCTCCGTACTCCTCGGCGCAGCGGTGACCGCACCGTTGTCGTACTGGTTGTGTGCGCGCGCCCTGCGAGAGGCTGTCGCGGAATTGCTGACCACTAACCCACCGACGAGGCCGCGCGGACCCGGCCTTCGCGCACGCGCGGTCGGTGCGTGGGTCGTGGGTACCGGCATTCCGATGATGGGGCTGATGCTGGTTGCCGCCAGCGCGCTGGCGGTCGACTATCCCCGAGACCGATTGGCTTGGGTGGTATTGGCGCTTGGAGCGCTTACCGTTGCCTGCGGTCTCGCTGTGGCAGCTTTAATCGGGGCGACCACAGCGGATCCCATCGACGAGGTCAGGAGCGGTATGCGCCGTGTCGAGCGCGGCGAGTACGACGTATCTGTTCCCGTGTTCGATGCATCGGAGCTCGGGCTATTGCAGGCCGGATTCAACATCATGGCGGGCGGCTTACGTGAACGCGAGCGACTCCGCGACCTATTCGGGCGTCATGTTGGCCGTGACGTCGCCCGACTCGCCGAGGAGAACGCTCACATTGCGATGGGTGGCGAGAAGTGCGAAATAGCAGTGCTGTTCATCGATATGGTCGGCTCAACACAGCTGGCCGCCGCGCTTTCGCCCGAAGACGTTGTCTCGATCCTCAATGACTTCTTTGCGGTTGTCGTGGAAGTGATTGAGAGGCACGGCGGTCTGATCAACAAGTTCCAGGGTGATGCCGCGCTGGCTATCTTCGGCGCTCCCGTATCGACAGACGACAACGCCGGCCGTGCGTTGGCCGCCGCGAGGGAACTCGGTTCCCGGTTGAACCCGTCTAGCACCGAAATCAAGTTCGGCATAGGAGTGTCCGCGGGCAAGGCAGCGGCGGGCAACGTCGGCGGCCACAGTCGCTACGAGTACACGGTGATCGGCGACCCGGTCAATGAGGCAGCGCGTCTTAGCGACGTCGCGAAGGAGTCGGGTGGCGTAGTGGCCTCCGCCGCTGCGTTGCAACGCGCATCAGATTCAGAGGCGCGGCGATGGCATGTTGTCGGCCAACAAGTCCTGCGTGGTCGTGACACAGCGACTGAAATCGCCACGCCGAGTTAGCCTCGCGCTCAGTTCTCCTTGTTGGCCATCTGGTCGGCAAGGTTTTGGATGAAGGCTCCGTACCCGACCCCACCGTGATCGGACATCACGGCGTCATAGTCGTACTCCGGTGGATTCCCGTCATTGGGCCGCCATCCGCTATCGGCGGTTGACGCTTTGAAGCCTTCCTCGGGAAACGCGTACCAACGCCGCGTGTTGAGTTCCACGATCTTGTGGGCGTCCTCGTCGGGCACTTTCGACAGCATCTCCTCGGCGCGGGCGCGACTCTTCGGCCAGAACGAGTCGGAATGCGGGTAATCGCACTCCCAGGTGATGTTGTCGATGCCAATCTGATGGCGCATCGCAACCCCGACTTCGTCCTCGATGAAGCAGCCGGTTATGTTGCGGCGGAACAGCTCTGATGGCGCGACGGTCGGATGGATGTTCTGGTAGTACTTGTGCTTGCGCCACACATAGTCCGCGCGCTCGACTAGGTACGGCATCCATCCGATCCCGCCTTCGGAGAACGCGACCTTGAGGTTCGGGTGCTTGTGGAACACCGGCGAGAACACCAACTCGACAGCGGCCGCCATCGAAGTCGTGCCCATCAGCGTGACCATCACCGCGAACGGCGCCTCGGCTGCGGTGGATGGCGGCATGCCGCCGGAACCGAAGTGCATGACCGCCGTCATGTTGGTTTCCTCGAGGGCGGACCAAACCGGATCCCAATGGGACGTGTGGAAGCTGGGCAGACCAAGGTTCATGGGGTTGTCGGGCAGACCCACGGCGCGACAACCCTTTGCGGCAACTCGTTCGATCTCGGTGACCATCAACTGCGTATCCCACAACGGAGTGATCATCATCGGGATGAACCGGGCTGGATCGGCGGCGCACCATTCGTCGAGCGAGAAGTCGTTCCATGCCTGGACGCAGAGGAGCGCCAGGTCCTTGTCGGTGCCCTCGAGGAAAACCGTGCCGCAGAACCGGGGGAATGACGGAAAGCACAACATCGCATGGACGCCGTCGATGTCCATGTCGATCAGACGGGCTTTCGGGTCGTAGCACCCGGGAATCATGTCGTCGTAGCGGACGGGGTCGACGCCGAACTCCTCGGGGGATTTGCCTGCGACGGCGTTGAGTCCGATGTTCGGATAGCTGCGGCCCTCGTAGACCCACTGGTGCATCGGGGGCTTGCCCTCGCGCGGGAACTCGACGATGCGCGGGCCGTCGTGCAGATATTTCTTGGGAAGTCGGTCCGACCAAACGTGCGGGGGCTCGATGAGGTGGTCATCGACCGAGAGCAGCTTCATCGACGGTTGTAGCGGCATCGCTCGTACCCGGTCCTTCCGGCTGATAGTCTATGGAACAATTAGACACTATCTGATCAGTTGACTATACCGTCGGAGCTAGCCTGATCTCAACTGACGGTCGAGTGCGAGGAGTCGCCTATGGACCCGAAGGACCGGATTCCGCACGATGACTGGGCCGATCAGGACTTGTTGACCCGCGCGGAAGCCGCCGAACGCCTTGCCATCGAGATCAAGGAGATCCAGGCAAAGCTGGCTGCCGGCGACGCCGACGAGGTCATGCTGCGACGACTTGCAGCCCTCGAGGAGGCTCATGCACAGATGACCGGCAGCGGTGGCGCGGGCTGAACTATGTGGTTCGCGGCAGCCCGAGCACTCGCTGAGCAACGATGTTGCGCTGAATCTGCGCGGTGCCGCCGTAAATCCCAGCGGCCCGGGACCAGACATAGATATCCCACTCCAGCCCCTCCGTGAGCAGCGGCTCGCTGTCGGTGAGGTCCATCATGGTGTGGCCGACGACCTGGTCGGCGCGCGCCATCAGCAGCTTGTCGACCGATCCCTCCGGGCCGGGAAGGGCGCCGCGCTGTCGATCGCTCAGTGAACGCTGCACTTTCATCTGCAATGCGCGGAGTTCGGCATAGGCCTGTCCGAGACGTACCCGGGTCATCGGAGAGTTTTCGAGCCGGCCGAGTCGTACATCTCTCTCGAGGCTTCGCAGTTGCCTCGACAGTCGGCTGATCCAGTTGATATCGCTCGGCCCGCGTTCGTATGCGAGCAACTGGGTGGCGATCGACCAGCCCTGGCCTCGCTCACCCAGCAGGTTTTCAGCGGGTACGTCGACATCGTCGAAGGTCACCTCGGTGAATTCGCGGTTGCGCGCGGCGTTGACGATTGGTCGAACGTCGATACCTGGCGTCGACATCGGCACAAGCAGCACGGAGATTCCTTCGTGCTTCCGAGCGTCTGGCTCGGTGCGACACAACAGGAAACACCAGTCAGCGACTGCCGCGAAGCTGGTCCAGATCTTGCGTCCATTGACGCGGAATACGTCCCGACCATCGACGTCGATCAAGTCGGCTCGCGTTTTCAGGCTAGCCAGGTCCGAGCCCGCTTCCGGTTCGCTGAACCCCTGGCACCACCGGACCGCGCCTGACATCAGGCCGGGCAGTAGTTCGGCGCGCTGTAGATCGGACCCGAAGAGCCGCAACGCATTACTGAGGTGGCCGACCCCTTCGATTGGCGGGGCACCTGCGCGCCCGAGTTCATCGTTGAGGATCGCTTCATATATCGGCGGCAGGCCGTGGCCGCCGTATTCGACGGGAAACGACAAGCCGATGTACCCGGCTTTGTGCAACGTTTGGTGCCAGGCATTCTGGGCGTCGGCTCGGGCGGCAGGATCGTCAGGTATGGCGGCATCGGCGCTATGGTCGTGCAGCCACTGGCGTAGGCGCGCGCGGAATTCGGCTTCCTCGGCGGTGTCATTGAAGTCCATCGGCTACGCCAACTCCTCGTTCTCCAACCGCATCTGCGCGACGGCTTCGTAAAGCGTGGCCTCGTCACCGAACAGGCGTCGATTCAACAGGGTTCGGCGGACCCGTAGGTGGGATACGTGTTCCCACGTGATCGCGATTCCGCCGAATACCTGGACTGCCGTCTCGACGACATCTCGGCCCGCGGCGGCGGCGTAGGCTTTCGCAGTCATCGCAGCCAGTCGGGCCTCATCGACTGGGAGATGGTCGATCGCCCAGGCGGCGTGCCACAAGCAACTCCTGGCGCCTTCGACGCGTACGAGGGCATCGGCAAGCATGTGCTGAACCGCTTGGAACGAACCGATTTTGACGCCGAATTGGACGCGATCCCCGGCGTACCTCACGGCCTCATCCAATGCGCCCTGCATGACACCCACCAAGTCCGCCGCCGTCGCAGTCAATGCGAGAGCCTCTACTCGATGCCAGCGGTCCGCATCGATCGGTTCTCCTGTGGTCGTTGCCGACGCCGCAACATCGGCCGGCGTCCGTCGCAGGGTACGAGTGAGGTCCAATCCCTCCTCGGTGGTGTCTTCGAGCGGTGCGCAGGCCAGCCGATGGACGCCGCCCGACTCGATCGCGAGGAGGGCGTGTGTCGCGCCTGCGGCATCGAAGGCGACTCCGCCGGCTTCCGTCGCCCCAAATCTCTGCAAGTCAACAGTAAGTATCGGGGCGATGCGCAAGCTGCCCTCGGCAATGAGTTCCAGCTCCTTGTGCGCCCCCGCAGCTTCCAGCAACTCGGTGGCGAAGACTGCCTGACCGACAACCGGCACAGCGCACATTGTCCGGGCCAGCTGTTCGATGACGACGACCGTCTCTACGCCACTCGCATCCAGGCCGCAGAGGCTGGGGGAGCGCAACGTGGGGACACCGAGCTCGACGAGCTGGCGCCAGTGGTCCGCCAGTGTGTCGCCACTCGGAATGTCGCTCGGATCCGTGGTCGCCAGATTCTCCGCCAGTCCGGATGCGGTGTCCTGCAGCAACTTCTGCTCGTCGGTGAGGCCAATGTTCATCGGAAGCGGTCAGTCTTCGTGCAGCTTCAGTGCGATCTTCGGACACAGTCCGACCGCTTCGCGGACCTCGTCCTCGCGGCCCTGCGGTACCTCGTCGACCAAGACGCGAGCCAGATCGTCGTCTCCGAGATCGAAGATGTCAGGTGCGATACCCACACATACCGCGTTGGACTCGCATAGATCGCGATCCACTTCGACGCGCATCGGCCCTCTCCTTTACGTTCCGATACCATCTTGGATGATAGAACGAATAATGTTCAACTGTTCAATCTAGGAGGCTCGACTTTGTCCCGCTTGGATGATCGAAACGCCCTGGTCACTGGCGGCGCGCAGGGGTTGGGGCGGGCGATTGCGCGTCGACTCGCTGCCGAGGGTGCGCGGGTGACGATCGTGGACTTGAACGAGGACAAGGGTCGTGAGTGCATCGGGCTGATCCAATCCGCAGGGGGTACCGCCGAGTTCGTGAAGGCCAATGTGGCTAAGCGCGACGACATCGAGGCGGCCACCGCGGCGGCCGCGGTCGACGGGCGGTTGGACATCCTGGTCAACGCGGCGCAGTACTTCGCCATGCCGAAAGCCCTAGAACTGGTGACGGACAAGGACTGGGAGCTATCGGAGGCAACGGGTCCAAAGGCGACGTTTCGGTTCATGCAGAGCGCGTTCGGATATTTGAAGAAAACCGGTAAGGCGTCGGTGATCAACTTCGTATCGGGTTCCGCGCTCGGCGGTATGGCGTACACCGGACCGTATTCCGCCGCCAAGGGGGCCGTGCACGCCTTGACCAAGGTCGCCGCGAACGAGTGGGCGCGCCACGGCATCCGGGTCAACGCGGTGTGTCCATTCGCGCTGACCGATGTTCAGCGCGACATGATCGGCACCGAGTGGGACAACTACACGCGCACGGCGACGGCATCGCCGATGAAGCGCGGTGCAGATCCGGACTCCGAAATCGCGCCCGCAGTTGCCTTCTTGGCGAGCGACGATGCATCTTTCGTCACCGGTACGGTGCTCCACGTCGACGGCGGGATGACCGAGTTGTCAACGGTGGACTACTCGCAGTCGCCTGGCGTCTTCAACTCTTAGCTGAGAGTCATTTCCACGCTGGTGTAGCCGCGCACGGTGGCTGTCAGGACGCGTTCGTGCGCACCAACGGTGTAGTTCGGGAACTTCTTGGCGACGTACTCGAACACAAGCTGTGCCTCCCTGCGCGCCAGCCATTGACCGAGACAGATGTGGATACCCCAGCCGAAGTAGACGTCGGTCCCGCGCGGACGGTTGATGATGAAGCGGTCAGGACTGTCGTAGCGACGCTCGTCGCGATTGGCACTGCCGAGCAACAGCAGCACCCAGTCGCCGGCGTTCATTGTCACTCCATGCTTCTCGACTGGCCGTGTCAGCGTGCGCGCAACCCAGTGGCTGGGTGTGTCGTATCGCAGTGCTTCGTTGACTGCTGCAGGAATCAGGCTGTGGTCGTTGACGATTCGCTGCCACTGGTCAGGATGGTCGTGCAGGGCAACAAGGCCATTGGAGATCAACTTCTGCGTGGTTTCCGAGCCGGCCGCCGACAGCAGGTTGGCGAACATCAATACCTCGTGCGGAGTGAGTGAGCGTTCGCCGCCGACCTCGGGGTCGTCAAAGGTAGCCCTCAACACAATGCTGATGAGATCCTCGCCTGGATTGGAGCGCCGTTCCTCGATGAGATCTCCGATGTAGGCACTGATCTTGCGGTTTGCCTCAATGGCGCTGGGCGGCATCGCGACCTCGCCCTCGTGGCGCGTGAGAAAGGCCTCCCACCAGACTCTTAGTTGTTCGCGGTCGGCCTTCGGAACTCCGAGAAGGTCGCCGATGACGTCCGTGGGCACCGAGAATGCGAACGCTTCCATTGCATCGACCGTGGTGCCCGGCCGCAATCGGTCCAAGTGATGGGTGACGACGGTCTGCAGGGCGTCCTCCATGGCGGCGACCGCCTTTGGTGTGAAGAACCCCTTGAGCACGCCGCGGATCCGGTCGTGGCGTGGTGGGTCCATTGAGATGACGGAATACTTGCGGCCGTCGTCGTCCGGGTTTTCCGGAGCAGGACCCAGTTTGGACGAGTACGTCGGCCAGTCCCGCAAGGCTCCGGCAACATCGTCGAACCGGGACAGCACCCACCACCGGTCTTCTGGATCGCGATAGACCGGCGCTTCGTCACGTAGCCTGCGGTATACCGGGTACGGGTCGTCGAAGATGGTCTTTGAGAAGGGGGAATACATCAATTCGTTTGTCGCTGGGACCATTTCTCAACTGCCTGTCAGCCGTGGAATGCGTTCGATGAACTCGAGTAGATTGCCGTCTGGATCCGTCGCCATCACGCCGCGATTACCCCCATCGAACTTGACGGTGCGGTCCGCGAGCGCCCGGCCACCGTGTTCGACGATCGTCGCGATCATGCCGTCGACGTCATCGACGCGAAAAGACAAATGGGTGAAGCCGAGTCGGTTCATCGGCTCTGGCGCCGGTTCTCCGATGGTCCCAGGTCTGGCGTATCCGAGCAGCTCGAGGCGGAATCCATCGCGATGCAGGTAGACGAGGTCCAGCACAAGGTCAGGAACATCCAGCAGCCGTGCGCTGGCATCGTCGTCCACTCTCATGCGCCCGATCTCGGTGAAACCCAGTGCAGCGCAGTAGAACTCCGTAGAACGGCCGATGTCTCGAACGCACAAGCCGAAGTGGGTGAGGCGATGCCCGTTGTTCATGGCCACTGCGCAACGAGCTCGGCAATCAGGTCGTTGTGCTCGCCGAGCAGCGGCGGCCGGGTCGGCGTCACAGTCGGGGTCGCGCTGAACACATACGGAGTGCCCGGGTAGGTCACCGTCCTGCCCAATTCTGTATGCGCCACTGGCACCGGAAAGCCCCTCGCCACGGTGTGCTCGTCCTCGAAGGCCTCGTCAGGCGAAAGCACAGCGCCACAGGGAAACCCGCGACGCTGACTGGTCACGAAGAACTCCTTGGCGGGAAGCCGTGAACCGATGAGCCGAATTGCCTCGCGGGCCGCGCTCAGGATCGCCGTGGTCTCGTCATCTGTCCCAATCAACGCAAGATCGACTGGTTCATCGCGTTCGGCAGCGAGATCAAGGAACACCGCCTCCGGCAGCTCTTCAGTGAGGCCGAGTTCGCCAAGCCAGGATGATAGGCGCGCGAACTCCTCCGGCTTGCGGGGAAGCACACCGGTCGTTGCGTAATGACCGTCGGCGCAGCGTACTTGAACTTTCGAGCTGGGGGTCGGATACGCGTGTCGGCCGGTCTGACGCAGACAGACGTCCCGGTTCACCAGCCAGTGATATGTCGTCTGTTCGCACGTCACGTTGCAGGCGGCGGTGACATTGACATCTACCAGTTGGCCCTGCTCGGTGTGATCACGATGTGAGAGCGCCACGAGCGTCCCGATGGCGCAGTACATTCCGGCGATATTGGCCGACTGATCGCCGGCGCCGCGGATCGGCGGAAGCGTGCGATCGTCGTATCCACAGTTCCAGACCGGGCCTCCGCCAGCCAGCATTGTGAGGTCGGTCACCGGTTGATCGGCGCGGGCACTGCGCAAACCGAACGGGCTCACTGATATCCAGATCAGACGTCCATCACGGGCCGCGCAACGCTGATAGTCGATGTGTGTGCCCTCGCACTGGTCGCTGCCCGCGATGACGATATCGGCTGTCGCAATTAGGTCTTCTAGGGTGCGCGCGCCTGCTTCAGTCGTCAGATCGATTGTGACCGAGCGTTTCCCGACGTTGCCCGCCCACCAGCGCAGGCTGCGGTCGATACCGGGCTCGTCATCGACGAACGGCGGCCTGGACCGATGTGGTGAGCCAGACGGCGGCTCGACCACGATGACCTCGGCGCCCAGCTCGGCCAACACTCGGCCGCCGACCGGGGTGAACTGGTCGGCGATCTCGATGACGCGGAGATCTTGCAGTGCGCTCAGATGACACCTCGCCGTGTCCAGTCGTCGAGTTCGGCGTCGGAGTGCCCGAGTAAGTCCTTCAGGACTTCACGGTTGTGTTGCGCTACGCGCGGCGCAGCAGAAGTGATCTGCCATGGGGTCGCGGAGAACCGCATCGGGATTCCCTCGACGCGGACATCGCCGATGTCGGGATGCGTCACCGTCGGGAACAGCTCCATCGCGGCGAGATCCGGATCGCCGTCGATGCGTTCGGCGGGGCTTTTGACGACGCTTGCGGGAACGCCTGCGGCATTCAGGTCCTCGGCGAGGGCCGCAGCGTCCCGCGTCGTCGTAACGGCGCTGATCATCTGGTCCAGCTCGTCGACGGCCTGCAAGCGCTGCCCGAGGGTGGAGAACCGATCCGACGCCAGTTCGGGTTCGTTGAGCACCTTCGCGAGCAGGGCGAGCTCTCGCTCGTCCCGGCACGCCATCGCGATCCAGCGGTCGTCGCCGAGACAGGGGTATATGCCGTGGGGCGCCATCTCGCCGAAGTCGGCTCGGTTGCCGCCGGCTGCCGTCGAGCGCCCATTGACCGTCCAATCGAGTATTTCCGTCGGCAGCATCGCGATGCCGGCCGACACCGTCGCCAGATCGACGTGTTGGCCTTCACCGGTCTTGTCTCGGTGGTGCAGCGCGGCCAAGATCGCGGTCGTCATGTAGAACGCCGAGCCGTGGTCCATATAGGAAAAGCCCCAACCGGACGGCTCGGTGTCCGGGAGTCCAGCCGTATACGTGAGCCCGCTCACGGCCTGGACAATGGGGCCCCAGGTCTTGAAGTCTCGGTAGGGACCCGTATGGCCGAACCCGCAGTTGGAGACATAGATGATGTCGCGCTTGATCCGTTGCAGCTCGGCATAACCGAAGCCTCGGTTCTCCATGACCCCGGCCGCGAAATTTTCGCAGACGACGTCAGAGACGGAGATCAACTCGCGCAGTAGCTCTTTGCCTTCCGGGGTGCGCAGATTGATTGTCACGCCGTACTTGCCGACGTTGTGGTTGTTGAATCCGGCGCCGAAGTTGACCCCGCGACGATCGTCGACGTAGGGGCCGACCCCCCGCAACGCGTCCCACAGCCCCTGGGTCGCGGGATCTTCGACCCTGATCACCTCGGCGCCGAATGCAGCCAGGATCTTGGTGGCTCCCGCGCCTGCGAGCTGGCCACTCAGATCGCACACCCGAAGGTGGGACAACGCGCCGGTCACGGATCCGACAATAGCAGCTAGACAGAAAGTGTTCTATTGTTCAGTTCGTGACGCAACCCAAACCGATGAAGGGCGTCCGCGTGCTGGAAGTGGCGCAGTGGACATTCGTCCCCGCTGCGGGCGCCGTGCTGGCCGACTGGGGTGCCGACGTCATCAAGATCGAACACCCACGGACCGGCGATTCCCAGCGCGGCCTGCGCAATCTCGGTCACATCACGATCGAGGGCAACCGCAATCCGGTGATGGAACACGCCAACCGCGGTAAACGGTCGGTGGCGCTGGACATGTCGACCCCAGATGGCCACGAACTGTTGATGGACATCGTTCGCACCAGCGATGTGTTCCTGACCAACTTTCTACCTGACGCCCGTGAGAAGCTCCGGATCGACGTCGACGATGTGCGTGCGGTCAATCCAAAAATCATCTATGCCCGGGGCAGCGCGTACGGCCCCCTCGGGGCCGAGGCCGGTACGGGTGGCTACGACATGACCGGTTTTTGGAGTCGCGCAGCAGGCGCCTTGGGGTCAACACCGAGCGACCTCGAAGGCGTTGTACCACAACCTGGTCCGGCATACGGCGATTCGATCGGGGGGATGACGATTGCCGGCGGCATATCGGCGGCGCTGTTCGAGCGAGAACGCACTGGGCACGCCCGTATCGTCGACATCTCACTACTAGGCGTCGGCGTATGGGCGTCGGGAGTGGCGATCAACGCGGCGCTGGTCAGCGGACAACCCTGGGTAGCGAACCCTGCAGGAGCCAACGTTGCCCCCAACAATCCGTTGGTCGGTTTCTACGGGACGAGCGACCGCCGATTTCTGGGCTTGTCCATGCTGCAGGGCTTTCGCTTCTTCGGTGAGTTCTGCCGACGCATCGGTGTGGGTGAACTCGCTGCCGACGAACGTTTCGCAAGCCACGAGTTGCTCGCGCGCAATGCGCCTGCGGCTACCGAGGTCTTGCGCCAGGCCATCGCAGCTCACCCCTTGGAGCATTGGCGAAAAGCGTTGGACGGCTTCGATGGTCAATGGTCGGTCGTGCAGAACACGGTCGAGGTGGCCGCTGACCCACAGGTCCGCGCCAACGGCGGCATCGTCGGCATCGAAACAGAAAGCGAGAGCTTCGAAATCGTCGCGAGTCCGGTGCTGTTCGACGAGACGCCACTGCACTTGAGCCCGATGCCGGAATTCGCGGCCAGCACCGAGGAACTGATTCTCGAACTCGGCGGCGACTGGGACCGGATCATGGCGCTGAAGGAAAGCGGTGCGATCGCCTGAACGTCACCCGCGCAGGAGCGCCACGACGCAGGAGCCGCCGCCACCCACTGCCTGTACGACGCCGGTCCGCGGTTCGGCGACCTGACGCGAAACAGCTTCTCCACGAAGTTGACTGACGACCTCGGCGGTCTGCGCCAAACCCGTTGCACCGATGGGGTGGCCACGCGCAATGCATCCGCCGTCGGTGTTGGTCGGCAGCGAACCGTCCGATGCCAGTCCACCAGACTCGGCAAGCTTCACGACTCCGTCCGCGTCCGTTAGGCCCATCGCGATCAACGCGGTGATCTCTTCGCTGGCACACATATCGTGCAACGAAACCACTCCGACGTCTTGCGGCCCCACTCCCGCATTGGCATACGCGCGCTGGGCAGTCAGCGTTATCTGAGAGGGCGGCCCCACAACGGGTCCCACCAACGGCCACCCTGGATCTTTCGGCCAGCTGGTCTGCTCGATGGATAGCACTGACACCGAACGCGGTGCCGTGTCGGCGGAGACCACGACCGCCGCCCCGCCGTCGACCGATGCATGGCACATCATCTTCGTCAGTGGTTCGGCGACGACCCGGGCACCGAGGACATCGTCAACCGTGACCCGCTCTGGGTTGCGTCGCGCGGCAAGAGGATTGAGCCGGGCCTGGTTGTATGACTTGGCCGCAACCGCGGCGATGACCTCCGGTCCGCACTGGGTTTCGTACAGCCAGTGCGCTGCCTCGATGGCGTAATGCAACTGCGGCGGGAAGTGGTCCCAGAAACCGACGGCCGCAGGGACCACTCCGCCCGGCTCCAACGCGGTGGTCTTCTCGTAGCCGATCGCCAGCGCCGTGCTGCAGCGGCCGGACGCGACCGCCCACACAGCGTGTCGCAGTGCGACCATTCCGCCAGCCGACGCGCTCTCCGTCGCGGTTACCGGAATTCCTGTGCGGCCCAACCGATGTGCGACCGCGAGGCCGGTCTGCGGCCCCGCCAGTGCCGACGAGGTGAACACTTCGCCGACGGCGTCGTAGCCGATGCCCGCGTCGGCCAGCGCGTTCTCGGCCGCGGCGACGCCGAGGTCAGCCAGGGGCGTATCGCTGTGCTTGCCGAACCCGGTGAGGCCGACTCCGGTGATGTGTACGCCCGTCATGTCGGATCCGCGACAAACATCTCGATGGCGTCTTCACCCAATGTCGCTGAGACGAGTCGACCAACGGTTCCCGGCACAGGCCGGGCACCGTCGACAAGAACCTGGAACCGTCCGTCCTCGGTGTCCACCCACGCCACGGCATAGCCATCCTGGCCGAACTCAGGGAAGGGTGACTTCGACGGAACGAAGGTCGACGACCATACGGTCGCCGGGGTTTGGAATCCTGACATTGTCAGACAGCCGTCCTCTCGTACAGGGCGCTGGTGCTCGTGCTGCCCAGCGCGGGCGGTGGTGCGAGCGGCACCGGGCCCTCACCTGCAAACCGCCACGGTAGGCCCACCAGTCGAGCTGTGCCGAGATCCGGGTCGGGGTGGGTGATCTCGGGAAAGAATCCACGCGCCGCCAGACGCTCGTCGGTTACCACTTCCCCGGCACTTCGTACGACAGCGGCCCGTACGCCGGCACCCGCGAGTTGTGCCGCGACGTCCTCGGCATCGGCTGCTGCGATCCGATCCGCGAGCTCACCATCGTTGTACGGTCGCGATTCGTCGCCGACCAACTCGACCGCGACCCAGCGCGAGTCGGCGCTGCGGTACACGAGGCGACGCACCGTCGGGTCGGGAGCAGCTTGGTCGACCGAAGCCGCGGCGACGTACTCCGAAATCGTCGATGCGACAACCTCGGACATCGAGACGTCCACGACAGCACCTGTGTCGCTGTGCGGGCCAAGCGCCCACGCCGCGATGACGACCGCGGCCACCACAGATGACAGCGGATCTGCGAGCACGGTACCCAGGCGAGCGGGCTCGCCGTCGGGTCCGGTGGTCAAGCCGGCCAGACCGCCGTATGCCTGAACGTTGTTGGCGTACACGCGATATCCAGCCAGTGGACCGTCCGACCCGAAGCCTGACACCCGCACCGCAAGTCGCCCCGATTCGGCGAGTTCCGCGGGTGAGACGTGCAGCCGGTCCAACCGGGACGACCCGACGTTCTCGATCAACACATCGGCTTCCGACAGGGCCGCGGCCACGTCTTCGACTGCGCCGCCGGGATCGATCAGAACACTTCGTTTGGAGTGGTTGGCGACCGCGTAGTACGCGCCGCGTTCGACACCTGCTACTCCGTCGGCGAACGGGCCACTGCGCCGGTAGATGTCGAGCCGTTCGGGATCCTCTAGCCGCACCACTGTCGCGCCCATCGCCCCCAATAGGGAACCGATGATCGGGCCGGCAAGTACGTGCGTGAGCTCAGCGATGCGCAGCCCCCGCAGACCGCCGCGTCGGCGTTGACCGGCGTTGCCTAGCTCTGTCCGCCACGGAGTTCCGAGGACCACGACGTGGCGATCACCCATCGGTGCCTTCGTCAATGCGCTTCGATGGGCCAGTTGCGGCGAGCTCAAGAGCTCACCCGGGAGATTGACTGGCGTCGACGGAACGCCGTTGACTTGCAGCAGGGCAGCGCAATCACCTTTTGCGCGACCGGTGGTCCACTCGGTGACTTTGGCGTTGATCAGTTCGGCGTGCTCGATGCGGGCCGGGCGATCATCAAGGCCCACCGCCCAGGCCGGGTTCCCGAGTGCGACCAACAGGCCTTTCCACTGGTGATTCTCCACGGCGGTGATACGCACCAGCCCGTCTCGGCATGCGAACACTCCCGACGGCGCCAGGTATCGACCGCTGCCTGCGCGGCCCGGGCAGCGGTACATGATGTGCGCGCATTCTGGGAGTGCGGCGGTGTAGATCACTGCTTCCTGCACGGACACGTCGACGTGAACCGGTAAAAGTGTGTCGTTTCGCCGGTCGAGTCCGTGGAGCGCTGCCAGCGCGGCGACAGCACCGGCGGACTTGAGGGCGACATAGCCGGGCGCGGGAACCGGCCGACCGTCGCCGTCCTCGATTGTGGCCAGGAGTCCGCCGCTGGCCTGAGCCACCAGCTCACCGCCCGGGTGTCCGGTACCCGGCTCGTCAGAGCCGAAAGGGGACAGGGTAACAACGACAGTGGGGCCATCCACCGATGGAACCGCAGCGCCGTCGACGATGACGATGTCGGCTGCGCGCGCGTGCTGCACAGGATCGGCACCCGGATCGAGCATGCGCTTGCGATGGTCAAGGACGAAGTCGACGGCCGGCGTTATGCCCTGCGGCCCCGTCAGAACCGGACCCGCCCGGCGCACCTTCTCGCCTGAGATCTTGGCAACGTCTGCGCCAAGGCTCGCCAGCAGCGCAGCGGCGGCCGAGCCGGCGATTCCGTCGCCGAGTTGTAACACGCGCACGTCAGCGAGGAAATCCGTCGTGGAAGGATTGTGGCTCACTGCATGCGCTCCTGTTCACAGGGGTGTTGAACAATTGAACAGTATTCGTCTCATTGAGTCCACACCGGGTCGGCGACGTCGCATCGGGAGTTCGGTTCACAGCTTCACAGTTTTTGTTCTATTGTTCATGCTATGGCGACGATCACCGGCATTTCCGAAGCCCGATTCGACGACCCAGGGTTTTATCTCGGCGATCCCAACGCGACGTTCCGTGAGTTGCGGGAGACGGATCCGCTGCACTGGTACGAGGAAGGCAAGTTCTGGGTCGTCACCAAGTACGACGACATCAAGACGATCTCGGCGCGGCCGGAGAAGTTCACGTCGGAGCGAATCGCGATCATGATGGATCTGATTGCGCACCGACAGGGTGTCGACCCGCAGGGATTCGGAAGTCGCGGAATCATGTTCATGGATCCGCCTGAACACCGCGCGCACCGAAAAGCGATAGGCGTTCGGTTCACACCGGCGGCGGTCGCCAAGATGGAAGACCGCGTCAAGCAGGTCGTCGCCCAGGCATTCGACAACCTTCCCGACGGCGAGTTCGACTGGATCGAGCACATCGCCGAACCGATTCCGGTGTACATCTTTTCGTACTTCCTGGGTGTGCCGGAGTCGGACTGGTCCAAGGTCGCGTCGTGGGCCACCACTATCGCGAAGGCGGGCAGCGGGCTGGCGAGCGATGAGGACTTCCAGGTGATCTTCGACCAGATCGCGCCATACTTATTGGGTCTGGCTGCCGAACGGGCCGAGAGCCCCCGGGACGACCTCCTGACGATGCTGACGCAGGTTCGCATCGACGATGAGCCGTTCAACGAGGTGCAGATCATGGTCTACGCGATGACGCTGCTCGCAGCAGGAAGCGAGACCACTCAGAGTCTGCTGGCAGGTCTCATCGAGTGTTTGGATGTGCATCCCGCTGCGGCCGACGCGTTGTTCGCCGACTCTTCGCTGTCCGACAACACCGTCGAGGAGACATTGCGTTGGTGGACACCGGTGATGAGCATGGCCCGGCAGGCCGCCCACGATGTCGAGTTGCGGGGAAAGAAAGTCCTTGAAGGTCAGGGTCTTCTGATGGCGTATGCGTCGGCCAACCGTGACGTCGATCATTGGGGACCCACTGCCGAGGACTTCGATATCACCCGCTCCGACGCGGCTGGACACGTGGGTTTCGGCGTGGGAGAACATTTCTGCATGGGGGCGGCCCTCGCGCGGCGCGAGGCCCGGTTCGTGCTTGCCGAGGTCCTTCGACGGGCCAAGGCAGTTCACGTCACCGGTCAGCGGATCAAACGGGAATCGTCGCTGGTGAACACGTTCGATCGACTCGACGTCACACTGGACTATCGCTGAACGCCGCTCCTGGCAGCCAGCCAGTCGGTGATCGCCGTGCGATGCTCTGCACGGGGCCCCAGCGACGCGGAGAGGGTTGCGGCTCGGCGCAGATGCACATGAGCCTCATGCTCCCAGGTGTAGGCGATGCCGCCGAAAACCTGTGTCGCCCCTTCCGGAACGGCGCGTAGCGAGTCGATGGCCCAGAAAGCGGCGAGCGACACCAACGCCGTTGCGTCGGGGTGGTGCTGATCGCACGCATCGGCGGCCCGGTTGACGAGCGCGCGGCCGACTTCGATCGCCGAACGCTGATCGACCAGTCTGTGCTTGATCGCCTGAAACGAGCCAATCGGCCGGTCGAACGCGACGCGAACCTTCGCGTACTCGGTTGCTGCGTCATTGGCGGCTGCCGCGACGCCGACCAGTTCGGCGACGAGTCCGACGCGCAAGCGCAGTAGGGCATCTCGATGGCGGCGCACAGCGTCGGCGCCGTCGGTGATCACTCGGAGCGGTGCCCCGTCAAGGGTGATCAGCGCCGCAGGGCCGTGATCGAGAGGCTTCAGCGGCGCCCGTTTGACGCCCATTCCGTTCGGATCCACCACACCCAGAAGTGACTGTCGGTTGTCTTCGGCCAAGACCACCAGCCGCGTTGCGACGGCGCCGTAGGGAACAAAATTGAAGGTGCCCGAAACCATCTGGCCTGCAAGTGTTCCCGACTCAGGCAGAAGCACTGCGACCCCGTCGGAGCACCGGTCCTCGGACCAGCCCGCGGCTGCGGTGGCGGCCAGAGGTATCGGCGCTGCTGCGGCACCGGCTGCTTCGACGAGCACAGCGAGTTCGCGCAGTGCTCCACCTGCGCCTCCATTGTCTTCCGACACCAATACATCCGGCCAGCCCAGATCCGTGACAGTGGTCCATAGTGCTTCGTCGAATGCCGGCCCGGGTCCGTCCAGAAGCGCTCGGCTGCGATCAACGGACCAGGCCTGCCGCAGAATATCGTCGGCTGATCGGCGCAGTTCGGCGAGTTCAGCTGCAGTGTCTGCGATTTCGTCCAGTGAAACTGTCGGCGAGATTGCGGTGTCAGGGGTCACGGGGCAATCCCAGTAATCGTTCGGCAATGACGTTGCGTTGGATCTCCGACGTGCCGGCACCGAATGTTGCTGCGCGCATCAGCAGGTAGCTTTGAGCAACATTCCCTTTCTTGGCGGCGCCTGCCGATCCGCGTTCGAGTGTTCCCGCAGGCCCCGCGAGTTCGAGGCCGAATGTTGCCATCGACTGATCAACCTCTGAGGTCAGCAGCTTGGCGACGGACGCCTCTGGGCCTGGGCTTACTCCGCGAACCCCCGCCGCTGTGGCCTGCGCGGCGATCTGCCTCAACGCCTCCACTTGGGCCGCGTATCGGGCGATTCGATCGGCGACATAGCTATCAGCTAACCCCTTGTCAGTCAATGCATTTGGTTGTTGCGCCATCTTCACCAAGATGTCGAGGCGGCGTTCGATCCGATGCGTACGGCTTTGGCCGACCCGCTCGTACCCAAGGGTCGACTTAGCCACTTTCCAACCGCCGTGTAGGGGCCCGAGAACATTACTCAGGGGTACTCGCACAGCATCGAAGTACACTTCGTTGAACTCCGCGGCACCTGTGATCTGACGGATGGGTCGGACTTCGATACCGGGTGAATTCAGGTCGGCCAGTATGTAGCTGATCCCGTCTCGCTTTGCGGCGGTCGAGTCGGTACGAGCCAAAATGTAGATCCAGTCTGCGTATGAGGCTTTCGACGTCCAGATCTTCTGTCCGGTGATGACGAGTTCGTCGCCGTCGATCACAGCCTTGGTTTTCAGCGCGGCGAGGTCGCTGCCGGCCTCGGGTTCGGAAAAGCCTTGGCACCAAACATCTTCAGCAGACAGGATGCGGGGAAGATATAGCGCACGTTGCTCGTCGGTGCCCCACTGGATGATCGTGGGGCCCAGCTGATTGATGGCACTGCGGTTGATCGGCTCCGGGGCATGTGCTGCAGCCATCTCGGCGTTGAAGATGAGCTGTTGGGTCGGTGTCGCGGCGCGTCCGCCGTACGCGACTGGCCAGGAAATCGCGGCCAGGCCAGCAGCGTGAAGGCGCTTCTGCCACAGCCGCATTCGATCAAGGTGATCGGTTTCTTCGCCTTCTCGGCTGACCAAGTCGGGGGTCAGCGACGAGGATAAGAAAGACTGAACCTCGTCGCGGAACGCTTCGTCCGCGTCGTTGAGGACAACGCCGTAGTCGCGGTCGGTCACGTGCCGCCGCGAATGATCGACGCCATCCGCTCTTTCATCTCGCCGTAGGTGATCGCGGTGGTACCGGCCTTGGGTGCACGGCCTGCGTCGACTTTCGGCGCAGAAAGGTCCATTCCGACGATCCTGTCCCGAAGTGCCGCCACGGTGCAGTTCTCTCGTCCAAGACGCTCGACAGCGTCATAGCCGAAGGCGCGCGCGGCATTACGCCAGGTGATGGCTTCGACCTCATCTGGCGAACATCCCTCCAGCTGGGCGGCGAGCTGCTCAGGGGCATCCGGCCAGCTGCTATCGGAATGTGGATAATCCATCTCCCAGCAGATGGTTTCGACCCCTATGCGGTCGCGCATCTCGATTCCCACCCGATCGCGGATGAAGCACGACATGAAGTTCCGGCGGAAGACATCGGTCGGGGTCAGTCCCGACCCGAGGTCGTCGCCCGTCCACGCGCGCTGGCGGGAGTAGATGTCCTCGAACCGCTCGAGCAGGAACGGAATCCACCCGATTCCGCCTTCGGAGAGCGCGAACTTGATCGTCGGAAACTTCACGACGACGGGGGAGAACAGAAGATCCGCAGTGAACCGCATCGTGTCAATGGCCAGCATCGAGTTGTACGCGAGATAGGTGGTCTGATCTGACGGGACGGGAACCCCGCCGCCGGTACCGATGTGGATGTTGACGACCGTGTCGTGCTCGCAGACCGACTCCCACAACACATCCCACTGCGGGTCCTGCCATGGCGGCTGACCATAGCTGCCGATGTGCTGCGGCACGGTCACCGCATGACAGCCCGCTCCGGCCAGGCGTGCCACCTCGCCCGCGGCGAGAACTGGATCCCACAACGGCAGGATGCCCATCGGGATGAACCGGTCCGGGTGGCGGCCGCACCAGTCCTCAACGTGCCAGTCGTTGTAGGCGCGAACCATGACTTCGGATATGTCGCGGTCACCGTGATAGGTGAAGAGCGCCCCCGAGATAGTGGGAAATGAGGGGAAGCACAGGGACGCCAGCACCCCAGATGCGTTCATGTCATCGACTCGTGCGTCGACGTTGTAGCAGCCTGTCCGCATGTCCTCGAAGCGCGACGGTTCAAATCCCCACTCGTCGTTGGGCCGGCCCGCAACCGCATTCAGCCCGATATTGGGCATCTGGAGTCCTGCGTACTCCCAGAAACACACGCCGTCGTTGCCTTGCACGATTTTCGGCGCATCGTCGGCGAACCGCGACGGCACTCGGCCCTTGAACATGTCGGGAGGCTCGACGGTGTGGTCGTCGACGCTGATCAGCACTAGGTCGAGGGGATCGATCACCGACAACATTCTAGACTAATGAACAAAATCTGTATATGTGTACACTAGGCGCCGGCACTTGTCGCGGCGTCTTCGATCCAGCCGGCCATCATCCCGTAAACGAGCTCGATGCTCTCCCGGGCGCTGGCATCGTCACCGGACGGTTCGTAGTCCACTTCCCATCCGATCCGACACCCATCACCGGCGACAGCAGAATCGGCGACGAAGACCACAGTCTCGAAGCGGTTCACCGGCAGCGGGTTGTTGGTGATCTCGTAGGCCAATCTCTTCTGCTCGGGTCGGATCCAGACAAGCGTCTCCACCGTCGCATCGTCGCCCGAACCCTGGATCTTCCTGCGCATCCCTGGACCGTCGCCTTCGACCTCCACGTTGATGTCCATCGGGATCCATCCGACCTCACCGAAGTTGGCGAGTATCGCCCAGACAGCGTCAGCTCGCGCGGAGATGTCCTTGCTGACAGTCATGGTTGGCATGCGGGGGACAGTACCACTCATGTAACAATAGAGCGGATAGTGTTCATATGTGCTGTAGAGCCGAGCGCGGAATTGAGGTGACATGAGCACTGACGACCAGACGGCTCTCGCGGTCGATGAGGACTGGGTTCGTTACGCCGTGATCGAACCGCACATCGCTCAGATCACTATCAATCGACCCGAACGCCGCAACGCGATCCTGTCGCCCGATATGCATGCACTGTTCAGGGATCGCCTCGACCGAGCTGAAGAAGACGATGACATCAAGGTCGTCATCCTGAAGGCGGAAGGAAAAGACTTCTGCAGCGGAGACGACGTCCGGCGTCTTCCGGTTGAACAGGCTGGGCTGACAAAGGATAAAAGGCTGCCGCAAACGGCTCGCATGGCCAATGCACGTCGACTGCACCGCCATCTGACGACCTGGCTCGAATTTCCCAAGACGGTGATTGCCGCGTGCCAAGGCGCCACGCTGGGAGCGGGGATGAATCTCGCGCTGGCCGCCGACATCTTGGTCGTCTCCGAGGACATGTATCTGGCGCGGCCGCAGGCTCGAATCGGCTTCGCGGGATTCTCGACGGCGATGCCATTGGCCCTGCTCAAACTTGGTCCGAACCGTGGTTACGAGGCGATGATCACCGGCCGAAAGGTCTCCGCGAGCGAATTATGCGACTGGGGCGTCGCCGCATCCGTCGTGCCGGTTGGCGGACTGGATGATGAGGCACTGCGCTACGCGCGCGCCATCGCTCATCACTCGGCCGACGGACTGATGGTTGGCAAGCACGCCCTTATCGCGTTCTGGCACGCGGTCGGCATGGCGCAGTTCGGCGACTGGGTTCCCATGGCGCACAGCGTGTTCAGCAACTTGTCATGGCGCGAGGACGAGTTCAACTTCATGAAGGAACGCGCCGCCCGAGGGGGCCGTGAGGCATTGGCCGAACTCGAGCGCCGCTACTCGGAGTGGGGATTCGAGTAGGTGTAACACCTGAACAAATTGTGTCATGATGTTCTGTATGCTGGGCGGTAGATTCTTCGACTAGGAGTGACATATGGGTGCACTGGACGGACGTACCGCGCTGGTCACCGGCGCCGGCCGGGGTATCGGGGCGGCGATCGCCGAAGGCCTGGCGGCCGAAGGCGCGACCGTCCTGGTTTCGGATGCCGGGGTCGGCGTCGATGGCACAGGTCACGATGCCGGCCCGGCAGAAGCCGTCGTCGCTGCCATCAATGAACGAGGGGGCAAGGCGTTCCCAGACGCGACCGACATCACCGACTTCGCCGCCTGCGCCGATCTGATCGATCGCGCCGCGAACACACTTGGTGGCCTGGACGTCGTGGTGAACGCAGCGGGCATCCTGCGCGACGGCATGGTCTTCAAGATGAGTGAGCAGGATTGGGACGCTGTCGTCGCCGTCCATCTCAAGGGCACCTTCAATATCACCCGACATGCCGCTGGGTGGTGGCGCGAGAACCGTGGCGGTCAGTACAGGCTGATCAACTTCACCTCGATGTCGGGTTTGCAAGGAGCGCCGAGCCAGCCCAACTACGCGGCGGCCAAGATGGGCATTGTCGGGTTGACGTTCTCGTGCGCCAACGCATTGCGCAACTACGGGGTGACGTCCAACGCGATCGCACCGATCGCGGGCACTCGAATGACGCAAGGCATCAAGGGCGGCGGAAGCATGGACTACTCCGACTCCAACGTGCGCCTCTCGCCGAAGAACTGTGTGCCGCCGGTCGCATATCTGGCGAGTACCCAGTCGGACTGGCTCAATCGACGAGTCATCTTCGCCGGAAACGGCCGAATCAGCTTGATGTCTAACCCCGTCGTCGAGCGCGAGATCGTATCGGCCACCGGCACGTGGGACATTCCCACCGCATTCGCCGAGATCGAGACATCGTTCAAGGAAGCGGTGTTGTGGCCCAACATCTTCGACAAGCCGCCTGCGAGCTGACCTACGGATGAGGTGACGATGACCGACCTGGCTACCGAACGGGTGCCGGAGAAGTACGCGTGCGGTGAGACCTTCGTCCCCAAGAGCCGTTACATCGACCCTGACTTTCTCCGACTCGAACTCGATCGACTCTTTACGCAAGTGTGGCAGGTCGCGTGTCGTGAAGAAGAGATCCCTGACGCGGGTTGTTACTACGAGTACTCAATCGGCCGGCAGTCAATTGCCGTGGTGCGTCAGAAGGATCACAGCATCAAGGCGTTCTACAACACATGCGCGCATCGAGGAATGAAGGTCGTGCGCGGTAGTGGTTGCGCGGTTGATGGCGACCTGCGTTGTGAGTTTCATGGCTGGCGCTATGCGCTCGACGGACGATCGTCGTTCGTTCCGTGCCGCGAAGAGTTCGCCTCGCGCCCGCGGGAGCAGTGGGGACTGACTCCGATCAACGTCGGCACCTGGGGCGGTTGGGTATTCATCAGCATGGCCGATGATCCACCGGATCTTCTGGACTGGCTTGCTCCTCTACCCACAGCGCTGGCGCCGTTCCGGCTGCAGGACATGCGCTACCGGTGGCGCAAGCGAACGTTCCTGCCTGCCAACTACAAAACCGTTGTCGATGCGTTCATCGAGGGCTACCACACCCCGGGTACGCACCCTCAGACCCTGCGAGCCGCCCAGGGCCCCCGGCCGACGACGGAACCGGCATTGCCGCAGGAATACGCCTACGCTCCGTACACACCGACGATTACCTATGACAACCACTCACGATTCATCTACACGCAACGTCCCGAGTCGGCCGGCCGGGACCGCGCCCGCCAGCAGCAGGCCGCCCGGCCTGAGGTGTTCGCCAACTCGATGCAATACAACTACCTCGAGGTCGGCTCGCTGGTCACCGAGCGCGACTATCGCGCCGCACAGCAGCTAGCGACGATGAAGCCGAGTGAGGTTCCGCCGTTTGTCCTGTATCACAAGATGTGTGAAGAGTTGGCGCGCGCCGACGGCGTCGACTTTCCGAAGATGTCGATGGAGGAGTACTTCGCGGGCAATGGCGACTGGCACGTCTTCCCGACGCTGGTGATTCTCGTCGAAAAGTCTTGTCTGCTGGGCTATCGGATGCTTCCCGACGCCGATGATCCCAACCGGTGCACCTTCGAGATGTTCTCCCTCGAACATTTCGCGCCCGGCGAGGTTCCCGAAACCAGCTGGCAGGAGTTCGAGCGCTGGCAAGACCACGACGGCTGGGGAGAGCTGCCGACGCAGGATCTCAAGAACATCGGCGCCATCCATGCCGGTATGCATTCCAAGGGTTTTAACGGACTGTGGCTGAACACCGCTCAGGAGATGTCGATCCGAAATGAGCATGCGATCGCCGATCGCTTCATCTTCGGCGCTGATGAGCAGTGAGCGAGATCGCGGCTGAGCGGCCAGTCCCGCTTCTCACGGATCTGAACCGACCGTATTGGACTGGTGGCAGTAATGGTGAATGGCGCCTGCAGCGGTGCACTGACTGCGAGCGGCTTGTGCACCCTCCGGCATTGCGGTGCCCGCATGACCACGGAGTGCCTGAATACGTGGCGCTCAGCGGTCGCGGAATAGTCGAAACGTGGACCGTCAACCAGCACCAGTTCTTTCCAGGATTCACACCCCCCTATGTGATCGCGTTCGTCACGCCTGTCGAGGACGATCGCGTTCGGGTGTTGACCAATCTGGTGAACGTCGAACCCGATGACGTCACTGCAGGCATGCCGGTCCGAGTGACCTTTCAGCGGTGCGTCGATGGTGAGGACGAAGTGTTCATCCCACTGTTCGAGCCGGATCATTGATGACGTCGCTGCTCACCGACAAGGTGATCATCAGTGGCATCGGCCAGTCAGACATTGGCAGACGGCTGGGGCGTGATGCGTTGGAGCTCACCGCCGATGCGTGCGTCGCAGCTGTCGAGGACGCCGGGCTCACCCTTGCCGATATCGACGGGTTGACCACGTATCCCGGGGCGTCGCAGGCGGGTCCGGGGTTCTCGGGTGCGTCATTGCGCGACATTCACGATGCCCTCGGTATCAAACCGAACTGGGTCGCAGGGGGAGTGGAGTCACCGGGACAGCTGGGCGCCGTCGTGGACGCGATGTTGGCGGTCGCCGGCGGTATGGCTGACCACGTCCTGTGCTGGCGCAGTATCTGGGAGGGCACCGCCCAAGGCGCGGGTCGGCGCCAAGGGTACGGAGCGCGGGGCGGTCGGCCTACCGGAATGATGGCTTGGCAATTGCCTTTTGGTGCTACCGCGGCCAACCTCGCCGCGATGCAGGTTCGTGCCCGGATGATCCGATACGGGCTGACTCGCGAGCAGCTTGCGTCGATCGCGATCGTCGAGCGAGCGAATGCGCGGCTGAATCCCTCCGCAATTTACAGCGATCCGCTGGACTTGGAAAGCTACTTGAGCGCGCGAATGGTGTCAGATCCGTTGTGCATGTACGACTGCGATATCGCCTGTGACGGTGCGACGGCGTTTGTGATCTCCCGTGTGGAACATGCTGCGGCCCTGGATCACCCGTCCGTCACTGTAGAGGCGCTCGACTGCGCTCACCACGATAGGTTCATGTGGGAGGGCGGCGAAGACATCACACGTATCAGTTCGCGGTGGTCGACGATTTGGGAACGGACGGACTACACCGTGGCCGACGTCGACTATGCGTCGTTGTATGACGGTTTCAGCGTATTCGTGTTGTGTTGGTTGGAAGACTTCGGGTTCTGCAAGGTCGGCGAGTCCGGTGAGTTCATTGCCGACCCGGCACGCATCTCGCTCCGCGGCGATTTGCCCATCAACACCGCAGGCGGCCAATTGTCCGGTGGACGGCTGCACGGCTTCGGCCATCTGCATGAAGCGTGTCTCCAGGTCCGGGGCGAAGCGGGATACCGTCAGGTTGACGACGTGGTCTTGGCGGCTGTCGGAGTAGGCGCCGCCAACAGCGGAACTACTGCCATGTTGCTCCGACCGGAGAGATAGGAACGGTGGCAAATGCAACGGGCCGTGAGCGAAAACCGTTATCGCAGCGACGATTCGGCGCGCGTAAATCCGTACCGACTGGATGTGTTCTCCGAATCTGTCCGAGAGGTAGTGGCAGAAGCCGGCGGGTGGATTGTCGATCGTGTCCTTGCCGGGTGGAGAGTCACGCTTATCACCGATGCCGATGGCGGGGACTGCGCCGGCAGGATCCTCGGTTGTGAGGTCACCATTGGTAGCGCCATAGCGGATGCCTCACGACCACGCCCATACGGCATCGTCCTCACTTCCGCTCTGTGTCGCACTGATATCCAGTTGCAGCAGTGCATCGCCGACGCACTCGACCGCCAGATCGCTGAGATCAGCCTCATCGGGGTTCGACCCAGCGGCCACTGCGATCCCCGGTTTCGTCCGGTCACTCATCGCGTGAGCTCCGCCGCGCAGGCTTTCAAAGCGTATGCGCAGGTAGCGGCCGGTTTGCCAGACAGCTCAGTGGAGGTCACCGAGCGATTCCTGAGCGCTGCGCTGGGAGAGCCCAATGTCGCCAATAGTAAGTGCAGAAGTCCAGAGCGAAGGCGCGAGACTGCTCGAAAACGTTTCTCATGACGATGGCGACGCGGTGTCGTCGTATTGATGAAGTTCTGTTGGTCGCACCGCGCTGCCGGCGCGCCGTGTAATCGTCCGCAACACCGCCAGCAGTGATTTGTCGTTGTCGTCGCAGCCCACGCCCCTACCTGCGTGATGGTTGCGCCCTCAAAACAGCTTGATCTAACAACGCCGAGAAGCCGAGAAGCACGGACTTAAAAATTCGCCCAATTGCAGGGTTCTCGCGTCGGCCATGGTAGATAACAGCCTGGCCGACCCGTTGTGTCTGCTCGAGTCCGGCTCACGTGGGTCCGCCGGCACTGTTACGTCACCCGGCGACCGCCTGAGAATCCTGTCGGCGAGGCCGCCCACAGCCGACGGAGGGCGAAGTTATCGGCGGACCCAACGGTTGGCTGGGTCTGCTAGCGGCGGGCGAACGTGTAGCCAAACTTGATGGATAGCAGCGGTTATCCATCAGGCGGCGTTTTGGCGCAGCCCGCGAGCAGCCGCCTGAAGGGTTTACCATCGCATCGCGACGTCAGTCGCCACGCGCTGAGATCGTCGAGTAGTTCCACCGTGGCTCATCATCGTGGGTGTTCGACCCACTCGTACTCTTCATCTCTGATCTTCAATGCGTCGAAGAGAAGTCGCGTATCTGGGCGCCGTCGTCGCCCGATCGGCCAATGATGTGTAGCCGCCCGCATTTGCGGTGTTCAGCGTGTCGTCGAACGGCTATTCGAAGTACCTCTGCATCGAATTCGCCAGGTCGTTCCACACCCGCGGACCGCCGTCGGTCCGCGCGAATTCCTTGACGGCCTCGCGGCTGATGAAGCCATGAATGTCGGCCGCGAATCTCGACAGCTCATGATTCTCGTTGACCAGCTGGGCGCACAGATCGGGGATGAGATCAACATGCGGACGGAGGATCGTCTCAGCATCGCCGTTCTGTGCTTGTTTGAGCGTGCCAACGATCGAGTCGATGACGTCCTGCTGTTCGTCCGAGATCGTCATGTCGCGATCAAATTACTTTCTGTGAAACCGGTTTGACGGCCGGGAAGGTCATTCTTCGATGATGGACGCTGAAAGGAGTATTGGATTACCGGCACCGGCACCGGCACGGCGACCGAGCAGGCGCTGGCCACGGTTCCGACCATCCGAGGGAGCGGAGCGCCGTCGGCGCTGCGACGTCGAACTATGTGCAGTGTCTGTTTGCGTCGCCGCAAGGGCTTCAAATGCGACGAGTTCAGCCGCGATTGCGGAGGTGCCGAGTGATTTCCGCTTCGATCTGACGTGAGCTAGTCTCGCCGTACTTTTTGCTGAGATCGCTCGCCACCTTCGAAATGTCCGCTTGCGCAACGTTTACGGCCAGGCCGGCCGAAAAGACCAGCGCCTTGACGGCTTCCTTGATGTCGACCTGCAAACTCAAGGGACCCCCCTTCATTGTTTGCCCGAAATGCCGCTGACACTGTAGCAAGGCTGACCGGCGTATGCATGCATTGCGGCCGAGACGTGAAGGTGGTTGGAAGGGGTACGCGATGCGCCTGTGTGACGGACTGCCTCTGCGGTCCAGTCGCCCTACTCTCGGCGTCCATCTAGAGGCTTGGAGGTAGCTGTCGCAGGTCTCGCAGATTTCGGCGCGCACTTTGGCGATGGCCCAGCAGGGGGCGGGTCGCGGCGGCCGCGTGACAGGTCAACGACGAGTGCCGGTTTGTCATGAGCGACTGGCTCCTCAACTTCATTCGCGCAGTAGGTCATCGCGACCGCGGCAAACGCACCGAGACTGTTCGGCACCGACGGCCAAGAAGATGACCCCTGGGTCCAGCATCTCCATTGACTCGCGCTGCCCACTTGCTGTCTCATAGTTTTTGCGGATGTGAGCAAGCCGGGCGAGCGGTGCAGAAGTGAGCACGCGCGGTGCCGCGGATGCGTGAGACGACGTCGGCCGACGTGCCGCGTCACCAGGAATGGGGAGGAACTTAGCAGTGTCAGATGCCCTGGTCGAAAGGTTCAATTTTCTTCGTGCCAACAGTCTTTCGAGAATCAATCCGGTCGTTTTTTGCCCCGTGAATGCTCATTCATTACTGACTGTGGTCTGTGAACGCGAAGCCATGCCGACAGTCAAGACAAGTTCGCCGCTTCAGAACGGGGGGTTTTTGTGGGAGCTCGGCGACACCGTCATCGAATGGGCCATCTTCACTGACGCCGCGGAGCAAGCGAGCTTCGCTCCCTTCTTCCTCGTTAGTTGCCGCGACACCGCACACGCATCTCAGACGATCATGTCTGTCATGCGCGCGTGTGAACAGTCCAGCCTCCTGGGCGTCGAGCACGAAAACGTTAACGGCGACGAATTATCGGTGCGTCTGTCGCGCATCTTGTCGACCGGCCGAGGCGTTCCCTGTACCGAACTCCTAGGTGCATAACTACCGCGGGCAACTACCAACACGGCCTTTAACACGACCGACACGTGACCGAAGGGAAGACCGCTATGAGCTGGCAGTGTAAGAAGTGCAGCCACCAGAACAGGGACGACGACGCCGCGCGCTGTTCGAATTGTCGCGAGAACAACCCAGGACGGAATCCCTACCGTTCCGATACTCCTGAACATCAGTACCTAGGCAGAGTTACGTGCCCGCACTGCCAGTACTCGAATGCGAGCGGAAAAGACAAGACTTGCTATAAGTGCGGCAAGTCCCTTCGCAAGTAATCCGGTGACCCATGAATCGTGCTGGTCTGGACGGAAGCCTTCTTGTGCTCCGGATTCGGCGGTGTCGCGGGTTAATACGCAACCCATTTTTGGATATTGACAATTGTTCATGAGGTACGCATTGAACCTCTTGTGGCACAGTCTTTTCAACGGTCGCGCTTTACGTGGCCACTACCCTGCGCGCATCGCTGGCGCACCTGCGTATCGGCCACCCGCCTCGCGTGAAACTAGAGACAGAGCGCAAGCACGTGTGGATCGCGATGAATCCGCAGGGACCGCCACTTCACTATTGGACGGATTTCACATCTCTGATGGGTATCATCCGGCGGTCTCGGAATGGATCGATCGGCATTGGTATTTCGGGCTTGTCGATATGTCCGTGGCAGGCCAGTTCAGTGAGGCGGCGGTCGATTCTTTCGGCGAGGTTCGCAGGAGCGCGCTGGTCCGCTATGGCACTCTCGATGGCACCGATTCGCTGTTCGAGGGATTTCCAGTCGTGTCGTGAGGCGTATACCTCGATCAGCAGTTCGTAGGCCGCCAAGACACGGTGTGGCTCAAGACTATCCGTGCCGGACTCAAGCACGTCGATGAGGGGGTCCATCTCCGGGTGCCTAGTGAGCGCCTGCCCGCGGGTGTTAGCGACGGCGTCCGCAAGTTGAACCTCGATGCGGCGACGGAGCAACGCAAAATCGTTGTCTGGGCTGTCTGCTGGAAGTCGTTCGTGTACCTCACGGAGCCTCCGCAGGTTGTCGAGGACGCGCTCGCGTGATCCCGTGGTCGGCGAGTTCACCTCGATTGTGATCGACCGCGCGAACCTGTCGAGATCGTGAATGGACTTATCGGCGGCATCAGGGAAGTGGATCTGGTCAAACGCCTCGACATGACGCTGCTGTGCGGATCGCGCGGGCTCTACATAGCCGTGAATTTGCATCATGTGGATCAACAGTCCGTGCGCCTTCCACGCCCGGTGATCGTGCACGCCAAAGGACCTTTCCGCCAGTGCTTTCCATCGCGCGCCGATCACGAAGGCCTGTAGGTTTTCGGCGTCGCGCAGCGCGTTGGCGATCACTTCTAAGCCGTGGAGGCTGTAGTCGGCGGGCAATCCGGGGTGTTCGCGCAACGCGGAGAGCGCCTGGTTGGCTAGCAGTGGCAGGAAGATTCGGTCGCGGTTTGTCCAGGCGCGCGCCAACTCATCGATCGCGCCGATTGGCTCGTCATGGAGCCGGTAGGGCATCGCAAGTATCCTTGACTGGCCGGGCGCTGACTCCACGCTGTCGTCATTGAGCCGCGTGGCCAGCGCCGATACTCGCGCATTGACGGTCTTGTAGTACCGGTTGCGGACCCATCGGCGCGCACCC
>Ga0075418_10001123_pt1 | contig 29938 bp, 14 predicted proteins | sample SoiMetdeltSBSDD2_FD_81776 | JGI IMG/M metagenome (GOLD analysis project Ga0075418, IMG submission 81776) | Bulk soil microbial communities from a Populus tree surrounding site in Tennessee, USA - Soil MetaG P. deltoides SBSDD2 | ecosystem: Environmental > Terrestrial > Soil > Tree plantation... | reverse complement strand
TGCTCGAAGCTGGCCGCAAGCTTGACCCGATGAAAGACTACACCGAACACACCTGGCCTTATGAGTTGAAGTTTCGAGGCTTCGGCAATCGGTCAGACATGGAACGAACGCAGCCAATTCAGAGCAAGTGTTACGCCTGCAACGAGTACGGCCGGCAATTCTTTGTAAACGATCTCGAAAACCCGTTTACCACACCGCCCGACAAACCGTTTTACTGGATTCGCTCGCGCCACGTTGGCGGTCGTTCGGTTCCGTGGGGACGACAAACCTACAGGCTTTCTAACTATGACTTCAAAGCGGCAAGCCACGATGGGTATGGCGACGACTGGCCCATCAACTATGAAGAGCTGGCGCCCTACTACGATAAGGTCGAAGAGTTCATCGGCATAAGCGGTTCTTACGAAAACCTTCCGCAGCTTCCAGACAGCAAGTTTCTTCCGCCGATGAATTTGACCTGCGGCGAGATTGTGCTTAAAAACGCGGTCGATAAACTTGGCGATTCGCACCGACGGGTGATCATAGGTCGCTGCGCGATCCTGACCAAGTCAATTCACCAGGGCACTCCTGATGCGCGAGTAGCTTGCCACTGGTGCGGTCACTGTGATCGCGGTTGCACAACCAGGTCTTACTTCAGCAGTCCCGCATCCACACTTCCGGCAGCGGCGCGAACCGGGAAAATGACCCTGGTCCCACACGCGGTCGTCAGCCACGTGATTGTGGATAAACAAAACGGCAAAGCGAAAGGAGTACATTACGTAGACGCCCTGACTCGCAATCATCGCGAAGTCTTCGGCAAGGTGGTCATGCTCTGCGCCGGAACCCTGGAATCGACGCGGATCATGCTCAATTCAACTTCCTCGACTTATCCAAACGGCATTGCCAACAGCTCGGGAGTGCTGGGCCACTACCTGATGGATCATGTTGGCGGCGGAGGGGCGAGCGGCAGCCTGCCGATGCTTGATGCGAGACGCCTCGAACAAGACGGACGCGCAAACGGCATCTACATCCCTCGCTTTCGCAATCTGACGACAAAGCACGGCCGGTTTATCAGAGGCTACGGGTTTCAAGGAGGAGCGGGACAGCCGTTGTGGGATCATGCGAAGGGAATAAGCGGCTTTGGTTCTGAGCTAAAGAAAGCGGTACGAGAATATCATCCGTGGGGCATTGGACTTGGCGGTTTTGGGGAGTGCCTCGCGCGGAGCGAGAATCATGTACGTCTCAACAAGGAAGTAGTGGATGCCTGGGGAATACCTGTGCTGCACATCGAGGCAGTCTTTGGCGACAATGAGCGTGCGATGGTTCGCGACATGGGAGAAACAGCAGGAGAGATGCTGGATGCCGCCGGAGCGAAAGATATTCGCGTGAGTTACGGGCCGACCTCCACTCCCGGCATCCTGATTCACGAAGTAGGAACTGCGCGGATGGGGAACGATCGTAAGAAATCAGTGCTCAACAAATTCAATCAGGCTCACGATGTGCGCAATCTTTTCGTGACCGACGGCGCTTGCTACGTGTCCAGCGGAAATCAAAATCCAACTCTCACGATGATGGCGTTGACAGTTCGCGCCTGTGATTACATCGCCGAGGAATTTCGAGGGGGCAGGCTGTGACCCGCAACTCGCACACCAAGAGTTGCTACGACCGGGAGAAGAAGCCATGACGAATCGAAAGGCAATTCTGCTGGTCACGCTTGCGATTCTGGTGTCTTCCCCGGTTTCAATAGCTGGACAGGGCTTAAACAAAAAGTCGCCTGCAGCCTCAGGCCGCATTGAACCGCTTCGAGTAATAGGCGGCGAATTAGACGGCGGCACGGTGACTGGACAAGTCAAGCAGGGCTCGCGGGCAACAACCTTTTCTTTAACGCTTACGAAAGCGGAGATGGTCAGCGGTAGATTGCATCTCTCAGGTGATTTCGCGTTACGCGGTGCATCCACAAGTGATCAAATAACTGCGACTGTTGGTGGTGTCATGTCAAACGCTTCGAATCCATGGCCCAACGCCAGACAGGAGAGGGAGAGCGTCAGGAAGTCAAAACAAGAAGAGGCGAAAGCGGGCGAGCAACAGCAAGGGCGCGCGCCCAAATCTCCTGAAGCCGCCGCCCAACTCGGGCAGTTAGCGCAGTCGACGCAAGACTCAGCACGCAAAACACCACCGGCGCCGGGCGAGAAGACCGAACAAACTCAATCTCTTTACGCGCAGTCTGAAATAAGCAGCGCGTGCGGGGTTCTGTTTCTGAGATTGACGTTGCCTCGACGATTGCAAGGGAGGATCGGAACGACCTCTGAACCTCTGCAACTGGGTGTCGTTCTCAAGCCGTTTGATAATCAGCGCGGCGAAGATATTGTCAAACAGATATGCCAGCTCAACCAAGTATCGAAGACTACCAATCAATCAGCAAACCTCGATCAACTCAATCGTCTTCTTGCGCGGTCTAAGCAATAAATTTAAGCACCCGTGATCACCTGGCATAACCGCGTAGCGGTGTCCTGTCGGTAGCATGCGTGGTTGGCAGTACCCCAGGGCCGCGTAGCGGTTACCTATTTTGACTATGAATCGAGTTTGACGCACACAGGTAACCGCTACGCGGCCCTGGGGTACTGCCAACCACGCATGCTACCGATAGGACACCGCTACGCGGTTATCCTTCTGTTTTTGAAAATCGCGAGCGAAATGTCTAAACTCCACGCCGCAGACTAGACAGTCTACGGTACAGCGCGTTTACGAGAACGCCGATGAAATACTTCTTATCAGGGCTGTTCGCAACATTGCTGTTGATGACGAGTCCGGCGGCCGCTGAAACCGGATACCGCGCTTGGCTTCGCTACGCCCCGACTGAGAACCAAATCACTCTAAGAAGCTATGACGAAATGCCTACCAGTATTTCCGCGCTCGGCAACTCATCATTGATTCAAAACGCGCAACGGGAATTGATACTCGGCGTTCGAAGCATGCTCGGCAAGACGTTGCGAACCGAGGCCCGTCCAACCAACGAGAGCACTATCATTCTTGGAACGATCGACTCGGTTAATCAACTTGACCCGGCACTTCGCTTCTCCGGCAATCTTGGCGAGGATGGTTACTTGCTCGAGAGAGTGACGTTAAACGGACACCGTAGCATCCTGGTTACCGCACCCAATGACCGTGGAGTCCTTTACGCCGTTTTCGCGCTTTTGCGAAACATTGGTCTTGGCAAACCAATTTCCGAGATCCAGGAACGGCAAATCCCCTATGCGTCATTACGCATGCTCAATCACTGGGACAACCTCGATGGCACGATCGAACGTGGGTATGCCGGACCGTCAATCTTTTTTGACAAGAACAATGTGGTATCGGATCTCTCCCGCGTGCGGGATTACGCCCGTTTAATGGCGTCGGTCGGGATCAATGCCTGCTCGATCAACAACGTCAATGCTAATCCGCGGGTCATAACCAGCGAGTTTCTGCCGCAGCTGGTGCGCGTGGCCGAGGTCTTTCGCGACTGGGGCGTCACTCTGTTCGTATCAATTGACTTTAGCAGCCCGCAGAAAATTGGCGGCCTCGCGACTTTCGACCCGCTCGACCCAAGTGTCACCGAATGGTGGAAGAAGAAGGCCGACGAAATCTACCGCGTCGTTCCAGGGTTCGGGGGCTTTGTCCTCAAGGCTGATTCCGAAGGACGACTCGGCCCGTCAGCCTACGGCCGGACGCATGCCGACGCAGCAAACGTGATCGCTCGCGCATTAAAGCCGCACAACGGACTGATCTTCTATCGTGGGTTTGTCTACGATCATCATATGGACTGGCGTAATCTGAAGAACGACCGGGCTCGCGCAGCCTATGACAACTTGCAGCCGCTCGACGGTCGTTTTGACGATAACGTTGTGTTGCAAATCAAGCACGGCCCAATTGATTTTCAGGTGAGAGAACCAGCCTCGCCACTATTCGGCGCTCTGGAAAAGACCAATCAGGCAATCGAGCTCCAAATCACCCAGGAGTACACCGGACAGCAGCGTCATCTGTGTTTCCTCGTCCCAATGTGGAAAGAGGTGCTCGACTTCGATATGCACGCAAAGGGCGCCGGCACGCCGGTAAAAGATCTCATCGCTGGAAGGACTTTCAATCGTCCGGTCGGAGGTTTTGTCGGTGTCTCGAATGTTGGGCGCGATCAGACCTGGCTTGGTCACCTCGCAATGGCCAACCTCTACGGCTTTGGCCGCCTTGCGTGGAATCCCAATCTAACAAGCCGGCAAATTGCTGAAGAGTGGACGCGTATTAGCTTTAACGGCGATCCGCTGGTGGTTAGGACGATCGTTCGAATGCAACTCAGCTCCTGGCCGGCTTACGAAAAGTATACGGGGCCACTCGGAGCCGGGACGTTGACCGACATCATTAATATTCACTATGGCCCGGCGGTCGAGTCATCGGAGCGCAACGGCTGGGGTCAGTGGCACCGCGCTGACGAGAGCGGCATCGGCATGGACCGCACTGTGAAGTCCGGCACTGGATTTACCAGTCAGTACCGCAAGCCGGTCTCAGAGTTGTATGAATCCCCAGTCAGCTGCCCCGATGAGTTGCTGCTCTTCATGCATCACCTGCCTTATACTCACGTGCTTCACTCCGGAAAGACAATCATCCAGCACATCTATGACGCCCATTACGAAGGAGCGGAGGAAGCAAATCAACGTGTACAACAATGGGAGACGCTCAAGGGCCGTGTTGACGAACAACGCTACCAGGAGGTGCTGAATCGGCTTGATTATCAGTCCGGCCACGCCCGGGTTTGGCGAGATGCCATTTGCAACTGGTTTCTGCGCACATCGGGCATTTCAGACGCTAAGAGGCGCGCCGGAAATTTCCCCGGCCGGGTTGAAGCCGAATCGATGAAGTTAGAGGGCTATCAGATTGAAGAGGTCCGGCCCTGGGAGACGGCGTCCGGCGGCAAGGCGGTCAGTTGTTTGAGCCCGGGAGGGCGTTGCTCGGCGAACTTCCGCTACGAGGGAAAGCCCGGTCGCTATGACTTAAGCATTCAGTACTTTGATCAGAACAACGGTGGCTCGCGTTTTAAAGTGTTCGTGGCCACAAGATTGGTAGCTGAGTGGATCGCAGATGAGGTTCTGCCGACGAATAAAATCGACGGGCACTCATCCACTCGGCGCCGGCTCAGGGCATTGTCGCTTCGACCCGGAGATGAGATTCGCATTGAGGGTTTTGCGGATGGGGGCGAGGGTGCGCCCATCGACTACGTTGAACTACATTCAACAAAACGCCGATAGTGGTCGTCCCGGATTATCTCGGCCCACCCTCGACAACCTTGAGGTATTTGTTAACCGGCAAATCGGTCAGCTTATCCACTCGTCCGCTAGGCCATTTGATCTCGAGGCTGTCGATCTTCGTGGCCTTCCCTGCCCCCAGAATTTCACGTGGATCGTGCGAGGAAAGATAGCTTCCGCCGCTTGTTTTAAGCTGTCTTCGCTTCTTTCCCCCTGCTTCCCAACTGATAATGGCGCCGACCGCGCCCGGGTTGCTTCTGGTAGCTACAAGCTGCAACCCAAGCCAATTGTTACGATTGCCACCTTCATTCTTAAGAAGCACCGGCGCTGCGCCGTTGTTGATGACCAAAACATCCAGATCACCATCGTTGTCGTAATCGCCTACCGAGAGACCACGCGCCGGGAAATCCTTCGTGAACACCGACCCGGCGTTCGCACTGACGTGCTTGTACTTCCCATCGGTGTTCTCAAACAGCAGCAGAGGTTCTTTGTATTTCACCCTGAGCGACTGGATCTCGACCATATCATCCGGATGACCGTTAGCCAGGATCAGATCCGAGTCGCCGTCATTATCATAATCGAAGAACTTGAGTCCCCAGCCGCTGAGCAATCGGGTTGCCGGCCCGATCTCGCCCGGCTTGTCGATAAACGTCAGATCTTTCTGATTCTGGTAGAGGCTGAACAATTCCTGGTCAATGTTCGCGACAAATAAGTCCTGCCACCCGTCGCCGTCATAATCGGTGGCGTCCACACCCATTCCGGAACGAGGGCTTCCAGAATCGCTGTATGCAACTCCGGCCTCGAGACCAATTTCCGCGAACTTACCTTTGCCTTTATTGAGGAAGAAAAAGTTGGCGACCGTGTCGTTTGCCACAAACAGATCCATCAAACCGTCGTTGTTTATGTCGGTCGCCACGGCGCCAAATGATTTACCCAGAGACGCAGCAATTCCTGATTCCTTGCTGACGTCGGTGAACTTGCCGCCACCATCATTATGGAACAGGAAGCTGGGTCGGGGCTTGAACACCCGCGGCACGCAGTAGTACCGTCGCCCCGCGCGATTGTCGCCGCAAAAGATGGTCCCTTCAGCGCTGTACTGTACGAAACTGGAAACGAACAGGTCGAGTTTCCCATCGTTGTCGTAATCAAACCACGTCGCGCACGTTGACCAGTTAGGCGCAGCGTCCCCAGCTTTCTCGGTCACGTCGGCAAACGTCCCGTTTCCGTTGTTGCGGAACAAAACGTTGCGGCCGTAGTTGGTAACGTACAAATCCTGCCAACCGTCTCCATCGAAATCCGCGGCTGCGGCGCCCATCCCGAAATGGCCCATCTGCCCGCAAGCCACGCCAGCCTTCTCAGTAACATCCGTGAACGTCCCATCATGGTTATTGCGATAAAGAGCGTTTCTGATCGGGGTCTTCGGCGAATAAAAGTCGGACGGGCCGCTATTGACCAGGTAGATATCCATCCAACCATCGTTGTCGAAATCAAAGAACAGCCCCCCGCCGCCGCAGGTCTCGGGTAAATGCCGGGCCTCCGAGCGACCATTGTCGTGGACCCAGGTGATTTTGCTCACGCTTGGCGGCACTTCTTCGAAGGTGATCGATGAATTAGGTTTGGCCGGTTCCTGTCCGAGCAAAAGACCCGGAGAAATCGCGACTGCTCCAATCAACAATAAAATTGCACAGAGAAATCTCATATGGGACTGGTTCTCCATTCTTGATTCGCCTGGCAACGGGCGTTCAGTTTGGATATGCCTCCTTGGGCTTGACTATTCGAATGTAGTGGTCGGTGAACTTGCGGTGCGCGGAAGGCGGGCCTATTTTGGGCATATGGCATGACGTGCAATCCTTAGTGCTCACCCGGCAACCGCGAATTAGTGATTGAGTTCCCTGATCGACCTTGCTCCAAGCCGAACTTTCCTTTGACGCGTGACACGAAAGACACTTCGAGTCATAGTAAGCGGCGTCCTGCTTGAGCGGAGTGTGTGGATCATGACAAGCAGTGCAGCTTACCCGGCGATCGTCTGAGTAACACTTGCTGTGGAAGATTCGGTAAGGCTGAAACCTGACGTTGTTGATCTCCATCCCCTGGAGCAAAGTGAACTCATTGTTCCCTCGATGACAAGAGCCGCAAAAGTCTTGCGACAGCTCGTCACCACTTAGGCTGCGAGGGTTGAAAACGAGCTTCGCACTGGGTGCACTCGCCTTGGCCGCCGCGGCATGTTGGCCTCCGGGTCCATGACAGGCCTCACACCTGATTCCGAGGGTGAGTTTGTCAAAATGAACCTTGCCCCCGCTGACCCCGCCGGTAGAATGACAACTGAAACACTCGGTTACTTCATTGTCAGACAGCTTTCTGCCAAGCGCTTCATCGAGTGAAGCTGGAACCGCGCGGCTGGCGCCGATCGTAAAGTCGAGTCCCCTGATCTCGTTGTAGAAGCTCACCATACTCTCATAGAGCACACCCTGGTACTGAAGAAGGTAGGTTTGACCGGCTTTGCCTTCACCAAACGCATAGAGAATCGGTAGCGAGATTGTGTCCTTGCCATCGGTGACGGAATAAATGCTCTGCTTTTCTTTGCGCGTTATCTCATAGTTGTAGTGACCGTTGCGAAAAGTCATTGCAGGATTTCCGGTTAGCACCTTGGAGTCAGCAATGCTTTCCATAGCTCTCGCCATTCCGGTCTTGGGATGAGAGGTCGTTTTCGTCGAGTGGCACTGGGCGCAAACACCGTCGCCAACCAGTTCAGCACCAACCGGAATCTTTCTTGGCCGCCAACGCTGAGCCGGACTCGTTTGCGACGAAACAATCGATGATGCCCACGACCCAACGCCGAATATCACAAGATACGCGACGATAACGGCGCAACTCAGGGTATTCCTACTAAAACAAAGATTTGCCATCTTAACTTTCATACCCTGTCGACGCGATACTCGATCCGAATGATCGACTTGATGTCACGGCTTTGGCTTAGGTGGGTTGTCATCCGTTTGCCCGGCGGCACGACGGACGCGTTTAGCCTCGAATTCATCTTGAAGCCGCTTGAACAGCTCGCGTTCGCGGGCGGCGTCTGCTTTCCGGCCTGCCCTGGTATATGCGCGCGCGAGCGCAAAGTGCATCTCCGGACTCGCGGGCGCAAGACGAGCACCTTCTTCGAGCTCCTTGATCGCTCGCTCCACCTGCCCAAGATCCAGCAGGATGCGGCCGAACACGTTCCGCGCAGGAAACATGTTGGGCGCCAGTTGCACGGCCTTTTCGGCGAATGGCAACGCGGTATCCAGTTCGTCACGCTTCATGTACTCAAACGCCAGCTGCACCATCGACGGTTGATGCGACGGTGAGATTTCCAACTCTCTGCGAAACTCCTTCAGCGCAGCGTCTGCATCCTGATTCAGCAGAAACACTCCATTAGCGTAGTGAACATTTGGTGCATTGGGGTAACGCTCCAGCAGCTCGGCGAACGCCACCCGTGCTTCATCCAATCGGCGGGCTGCCATGAAGTATCCAGCACGTCCTGCCAGATTTACTGCTTCACGCTTGTCAGCAGGAATCTCTCTTGCGAGGAAAGGCATTCTGAGCAGTGCCAACCCGAACGCCTCCATAACTTTCGGGCTTTGATTACCTGTCAGCAGAAACTCGCTCAAAATATCGTAAGCTATTTCGAATTGCTCAAAGCGAATATAAAGCAGCGCCGTGTGATAGCGCACCACCGACTCGATCTCGCGATTATTGTCGAGCCCAAGCAACCGACCGCGCTGAAGCGATACGACCGCCCGTTCGTACTCCCGAGTTTGAAATTCGCACAGCCCCAGCATTCCCCACGCCCGGCCATTCTTCGCATCAAGCGCGACGAGATTTCGAAAGGCGTCGCGTGCTTCCGCGTAACGATCGCCCTCATAGAGTATTGTCGCGACATTCCACCAGCCCTCCGGCCACTCAGGGCGAATCTTCAGCGCCCTTCCATAGTGCTCGAGCGCTTCGCTCAGGCGGCCGGCGAGACGCGCTTCATCGCCACGCTTGACCGCCTCGTCAAATTCGGCGGTCGACTGCACTTTCGGCGCGGGCTTTGTTTGCCCGGTTCGCCCGCGACCCGTGGATTGGGCGCACACTACCGCTCCGCCCAGCAGCACTGCCACTGTCGCCAAAGTCCACAGCCGTATATTTCTTCCAAATAGAAACAATGGCGCCCTCTATCGATTTCGCGGTTTCCGGTCTTGCGGGTCTTTGGTTGGTTTAGGGGGATCGACCCGGACACCTTTATCCTGCGCCGCCCCGGGCTGTTTGGACTGCTGCTCGCGATTGAGCTTATCAACAATAGCTCGCTCACGGTCGCCGTCTGCTCGTCTGTTGACGCGATAATAAACCGAAGCCAGAAGTACCCGCGCTTCGACAAAATCGGGATACTCTTTTACGACATCTTCGAGTAGAACCCTGGCCTCACCCACTTTTCCCGTCGTCGCGTAGAGTGCGCCAAGGTGGTAACGCGCATACGAATCGCGCGGTCGCAGTCGAATTGCACGTGATAGATAGCCAAACGCTTCATCAAGAGACTTATCCTGCTTAAGCAGTATCCCCATAAAGAGGTTCGCATCAAAGTCATTGGGATTATCGGACAACTCGCTTTTGAAAGCGTTCCTGGCTCTCTCGGAATCTCCCATTCGCATCAATGCACGCCCGTACCACGCGCGCACGGTTGGTAGCTTGGGATTCAATTCAATCGCTTTTTCGAGCTCCTTTATCGCATTCAATCCGTCATCGGCCAGCAACAGAATAGACCCTATTAACAGCCGGCCTTCTGCGGAGTCATCCCCTCGAAAGACCCGATCAATCAGCAACTGTCCTCGCGACATCTGGCCGTCGCCGATTAGAGCACTGCCCAGAACATAAGCAATCGTTCGATTGTTCGGATCTCTTTCTTCTAGGGGCGCCAACAACTCGATCACCTTCTTGTATTCGCCGAGTCTTACGAAGCAGTCCGCCAACAACAACACTGCACCGTTCCGGTATTCCGATCCCTCAGGCGTTGCGGCGACGAACCGAGTCAGCTCGGCCGCAGCCTCCGTAAAAAGAGCTGCCTTGTAATAAGCTAAGGCGAGATTACGACGAACTGTTTGATTACCACTATCAATCCCAAGCGCCAGTTTGTATTGTTCAATCGCATCTTCATACCGCCCCCGCCCTGAATAGGCAGCGCCTAGATTCGAACGCACGTCCACTCGACGCGGATCAAGCTTTAGAATCGCTTGATACTCGCGTATGGCTCCCTCGACATCTCCGGTCTCATGCAAACGCGTAGCGTTGGCGAAGGCGCGATCCACATCAATCGAGCGTGTCTGAGCCATTGCTTGTGAAAGGTTTGCGGGAACCAGCTCGAAGACAACAAGCCACAGCATTATCCCAAGCTTGAACGTCCATTGATGGTGGTTTGTCATCTATCGCTTCCGGATTTGTCTGAAATCTTCGCTGAGTATAGCGCAGGTTGTTCGGAGCGTCCAAGTGTAGGAGAGAGCGAGGTTTCGGGCATACCCGCCTCGTCAGAGTTGGTATGCCCGAAAACCGACTCGCACCAAAGACAAGTCGAGCTGGCGCTAGGTTTCAACGCTCCTTATACTGTTTGAATCATACCTTCGTAGGAGATTACACAATGAGAATCCATTCCGTTCTCGTAGTCCTTTTGACCCTCGCTTTTATTAATCCGATTAATAGTCAAACTACACCGCCGCAGCAAAATCGAGATGAACCGGTGGTGCGCATTCGAGCAAACGAGGTAGCTCTCGATATTGTGGTCAGAGACAAAAAGGGTCGTCCGGTGAGAGATCTGACGCCGAGCGATTTTGAGGTCTACGAAGACGGAGTTCGCCAGCAGATTGGGGGCTTTCGTTTTGTGCTTCGGGAGCCAACAACTGGCGACAATGCAACACCTGGCGCCGCCACCGGGAAAGGAGCCGGCTCGCGCGTCGCGCCGCCGCGGGATGTTGCTTCCCCGGGTGTGATAGCGTTGGTGTTCGATCGCCTTTCGCCAGAGGCCCGGGCCCTCGCACGAAAGGCCGGCTTGGCTTATGCGGAAGAAGGCATCACCGGAGGCGGTTTTACTGGCGTATTCGGAATCGATCAGGCCCTTCGTACTATTCAGTCCTACACAGACAATCCGGAGCTCCTCAGACAGGCAGTAGAGAAAGCGACATCTACTTCCACCTCCACCTTCGCGTCCAGCGCAGGGAAAGTCCGCGACTTATCCGACAGAAGCACAGCTCTCAGTCAACAAGCTTCCAATCAAGAGTCCGCAGCAGGTGCAGCAGGCGCCGCTCGTGATGGGGCCGGCGCGTCGGCTGCCGGTGCAGCGATCGGACAGGCCGCAACTCAACAGGCGCTTATCGAAATGGAAACCCGCATCCTCGAAAACTTCGAAGCCCTGGAACGAGATCAGCAAGGGTTTGCGACCATCAATAGCCTGCTTGCAGTGATCACCCCCATGCGGAATCTTCCCGGGCGGAAGACAATCATATTTTTCTCGGAGGGGCTGGCGCTCCCTCAATCGGTTCAGACAAAGTTTCCCGCGGTGATTAACGCGGCAAATCGCGCGAACGTAAGCATTTATGCGATCGATTCCGCTGGACTGCGAATCGAGAGCGCGGCTGCGCAGACAGCGAAAGAAATTGACTCTCTCGCCTCCCGGCGGATGCAACAAACGGCGCGGGGGAATGACAGCATTAATTCGACGCCTTATACGAAGGCTCTTGAGCGCAACGAGGACCTGCTGCGGCTCGATCCTCGAAGTGGCCTCGGGCAGCTCGCGGATGAGACCGGTGGGTTTCTTATATCCGATACAAACGATCTCAGGGCTGGACTGCGGCGCATCGACGATGATATGCGAGCTTATTATGTACTGACTTACATACCCAAGAACGAGGACTACAACGGCCAGTTCCGGCATATCGCGGTGAAGTTGAATCGGCCAAATCTTGATGCACAAACGCGCAAAGGCTATTATGCCGTTGAATCGGTCGGACAGTTACCGCTGCTTGACTACGAAGCTCCGGCGCTGGCGGCGTCGCGCAATGCGCGAATCAACGCCCAGCCTTCTTCTCTTCGCGGAGCCGCGCTGCACTTTCCTTATACGGACCGCCCTGGTCTCGCGGTGATTCTTGGGGAGTCGCCAATTTCCGCGTTTACACTTTCACCGGCGAGCGACAAAAAGACCTACAGCGCTGATTTCTCGATCGTTGCGTTAGTTAGGGATCAATCGAACCAAATCGTCCAGAAGGTCAGCCAGCATTACCCGCTGAGTGGACCAATCGAGAAGCTCCAAGCCGCACAGAAGGGGAATTTGCTCTTTTACCGCGAAGTGCAGCTCCCTCCCGGACGCTACACGGTAGAGCTCATCGCTTATGACGCACCTCTGCGCAAGGCCGACGTTCGCAAGATAAGTCTTGAGGTTCCGCTTATCAATCAAGAGAAACTGCGACTAAGCAGCGTGGTAGTGCTGAGTCGCGCGGAGCGGATAAGCGAAACCGAACAGAAAAAGGAACAGCCGTTTCACTTTGGGGAGTTGTTGGTTTACCCAAACCTCGGGGAGCCAATTCTCAAATCGGCAACCAGGCAGCTCGCCTATTTCCTTACGGCGTGGCCAGCCAAGGGCGGGGTGGAACCGCTGAAACTGGTAGCGGAAATTATTCAAAACAAACGCAGCATAGCGCAGACATCAGCTCAACTCCCGTCAGCGGACGATCAGGGAAGAATAAAATATGCCGGTGCTCTGCCACTCGAAGGCTTTCAGCCCGGAAGTTATGAGTTGAGAATAACGGTAACCGACAACCGCGAGGTTGCGAGACGTTCAACTCAATTCAGAATTGAACCTTAACCCCATCGCTCATTTGGCGGAAGGTTTCAGAGCATCGCCGACTCTCTTAGCAAGCTCCCTGGCTTCCTTCGCGTATTCGCCGCGGGGCGACTCTTCGAGATAGGCTTTGATCGCACGAGATGCTTCTTTGGGGTCTCCACGTTTCAAGTAAGCACGGGCCAAATGGTAGTGTGCCGCTACGCAGTCTGCTCCGCCCATCACCAAAGCCTTCGTCAGCTCTCGCTCCGCCGTTGGTAAGTCGCCCATTTCCAGCATCGCGAAGCCAAGCCATAGATGCGGCATCGGCCACGCGCTGTCGATAGCTATCGCAAGTTGTAACTGGGAAATCGCGCCCGAATAATCACGTCGCTCTATGCGGCCGAGGCCGAGGTTGAATGTTGCATACAGATTCTTCGGATCTCTCTCAAGCACCGAGCGAAAAGACGATTCCGCTTCATCAACCCGCTTCAGCTTGAGATACTGTGCTCCCAGGTCGTTGCGCGCCGCGAGGTACTCGGGATAGATCGCGAGTGCTTGTTCGAAATGCGCGGCAGCTTGCAAAAACTCGCCCTTGTTGACGCGCTTCAATGCCAGGCCATATTCCCGCTTGGCTGTTGCCGGCACTGACTGCCGCAGCTCAGCGGCGGAGACTACCCTCCCACCCGGGCCGCGAAACTCATGACCTCGCTTCTCGCGCAACTGGAGGGTCAGTTCATACACGATGCCGCGACCTAACGCCACTTTTTCTACTACCGGTTCGAAGTTGGCGCCATCGACTTCGGCCTGCACATAATATATGCCCTCACTTAGATCGTGGAACCGAAACTCCCCGTGCTTATTGGTGAAGATCCTATAGAGGACGCTCACTGAGTTTTTAACAGTAATCTTGATATAACCCTCTGCAGCAAATCCCGAAGGAAGAGTCACTCGGCCTTCGATCACCGCATTATTTGTGTCTCCGTTCCTCCTCTCTGTTGTGATCGGGAACTCCTGTGCCCAGGGAGACCCAAAGATTGAGTACGACAAAGCTATTGCGAGCAGGGTATCTGGAATCCTGATGATCATAACGGTGTTCCTCCCTTGCAACGAGGATTCGTCATGTCTGACGTTAACGGTCTAAAGAAATCGGCGCGAGGGGGGGGTTCCCGCCCTCGCGCCAAATGTGTCTGAGCTGGTTTCGCGCCAGCCTAGAAGTAATACTTGAATGCAAACTCGACGATGCGGCGGCCGTGCTTGTTTGTGATTTTTCCGAAGTTATTCAGCGTATCGTCCGAGAACCTGAATCCTCCGGTCGGATCGCAGAAGTCCGTGCGAGTGCCACCGTTCCCATTCGGCGCAGATGCTACCCTACGGTTGCAGACCGTGCCAAGCGTAAGGTAGATATCGCTATTATTCGGGTTGGAGTAGCTTAACCTGGTCGGATAGGCCTGGTTGAAAATGTTGAAGAAACCAGCTCGGAACTGGAATTTCTGAGCCTCGCTGATCTGGAAGTTCTTGAAGAACGACACGTCGAAGTTGCTACGGCTGGGCGTCCGTATATAGAACGGTGGTTGAGTTGGTCCGGTGTCGCCGAACCCAGGAATCGCCAGAGCATTGATGTCGAGGATCTTATTGCCGAGCTTGGAACCATCCTGTAATGGGTTCCTCAGGTAGATCGGCGTGATCGGTCCCACGCTCTGACCCTCTCCAGCCGAATTAAACGCATCGGTGCCAAACCACGCCACGGCGTTGTTGGTTGTCGGCAGGTCGCCCGAGAACCTCAAACGAATCGGTGTGCCGCTTTGAAATGTCGTTATACCCGAGATCTGCCATCCGTCGAGGACGCCCCTCATCACGACATTATCAAGCATCCCTCGCGCAATTTTCGGAGCGCTGTAGTTGTACGACAGGTTGAAGACATGCGTCCGGTCAAACGGCAGGATGCCCCAACTCCTTCCGCGCGTATCAACCGGGTCTGCAAAGGCGGCGCCGTCGCTTTCATTGACAGCCACGGTCCCCAGCGATTTCCCAAAAGTGTATGTCGCAAAGTATTGAAGGTTCTTACCGGACTGATGACTCAAAGTGGCCTGCAGAGAATGATACGAAGAGGTTCCCGTGAATTGGTAGAACCGGACATTCTGGTAAGCGGAATACGGCCTTAACGACCTGTAGGACGCCGGGTCAAGTGCCGCCCGCTGTATTGGATTAGACAGGTTCAAGCCGTTTAGTGTGCCGCTGAGCAGCCTGCCGACTGGAATAATGTTCTGATCCATATTCTGCGGGAGGTGCCTGCCCTGAGTTCCGACATAGGCCACCGTAAAGAGGTTGCTCCCAGGCAGTTTCTTTTCAATGGTCAAGCTCATGTTAGCGATTCTCGGAAGATCGTTGGAGTTAGGATCACGCGATTGAACGGTGATCGCCGCAAGACTCGAGAACGGGTCGACGTTCTTCAAATCACTGAACTTGAGTCCCGTGGGTGCGGCCCAGGGGGTGTCAATCAAGGCGCTATACGTATGGGGCATCTGGCCACTGGAGTAGTAGTCGTAGTTACCCTGAACGCGGTTGTAGAACAAGCCGGCGCCGGCACGAACGACCAGATCGCCCTTACCGCCTACATCCCACGCAAAATTCAGACGCGGCATCCAGGCTACGGGCGGGTTGTCAACGACGCCCTTCGGAATCTCGCCTCGGGAAGCCAAACGGATACCGTTCGGCTTGGTGCGATCACCACCAAGGAAAACCCCCTGGCTCTTGTCATAGAACGCCGGGTCGAACAGGACACCCAGGCCTTTTCGTTCATAGTTATTTGGCAAGTAGGCAACGCGCATTCCGTATTCCAACGTGAAGTTCGGCCGAACCTTCCAACTGTCCTGTGCATAAAACTCGTAGTTGTAGTAACGGAAGTTGTCAATCGGACGATCCGTGGCCTGTTGGAACTCAATTGGACGACCGACGAATATATCGCCGAAATTGTTGCCGGTAGCGTTTGATTGACCCCACTGATTTACCACGATGTTCGTATCGCTGTTCGATTGCTGGCGTTTGTTTGCCTGCTCGATAAACGCACCGAACTTGAGGAAGTGGGAGTTGTAAACCTTTGTCAGGTTATCGGTAATCGCAAAGCTGTCGTTCCAGGCTAAGATCGGATAGCCATAAGCGGTGTGCAAATCGCCAGCTCCCCAGGTCAGGACACTTACCGGGATATAAGGATTGTTGTTCTTGAAAAAGCCTACCCTCTCAAGCCCTAAAGCGTCCCAGGACACTTTATCCTTATCTTCAAAGTCGTAGTTGAGTTTGAGCTTGCTGGCGCTGAACAGTACTTCATTGGTCATCGTCGTGCTGATGATGTTGGTCAGGTTAACGACGAATGACCGGCCTAGATTTTTGCTGCGGAGGTTTCCGGGAAGCTCATAACTCGATGAGTCCCACCACAGCCCTCGCGGGAATCCCTGCTCCTCGTACTCGCGGGCCAAGCGCACATACAGCTTGGTCTTGTCGCTGATGCTGTAGTCAACGCGGCCTACCACCTGATTTCTGTCGTTGGGACGGAGCACGCTATAGACGTAATTGAAGCGGCCGTTGGGATCGGAGAAGTTCGGTGCCGGATATAGGTTTAACAGAGCCCTGCCGAAGGGATCGCCACAGGGCGCGAGGTTGTTGTTCGGCGCCGGATTATTCCCGCCGACTCCCCCCACTGTACACCCAGCGGGAACGTTAACCCTGTTTCCTTGATTGAGATTGTTCGCTGGCGGGCGGTTGTTGAGCAGCTCGCTGAAGTCTCCCTGCCGCTGCTTAAGCGTGGGCACGACGTTTAACGCTGAACCCTCGTCCACTCGCTGATAGTAGTACTCGAAGCCGACAAAAAAGAAGAGCTTGTCCCGGTTCTTGTTGAAGTTTGTCCCGGGAAACATCACCGGACCGCCAATGTTGCCGCCGGGATAGTTGTACTTGCTCTCTGGACGCTTAATCCCGTTGATGCTGTTTGAGCGATCGTTGGCCTGAAACTTGTGATGCCTGAGGTAGTCGTAGATAGATCCGTGAAAACCGCTGCCGCCACTCTTGGTGGTCGCCGATATCTGGACGGCGCTTGTGCCATGCTCAGCGGCATAGTTGCTGGTCTGGACTTTGACCTCCTGCACCATGTCCGGGTTCGCCGTAATGATGCTCCCGTTGTTCGCGCCGATGTCCATCATTCGCGAGCCGTCAATCGTAATCAGGTTCTGCTCGCCTCGCATACCGTTCACATTATATTGGTTACTGGAGTTGGCGCCGGAGACGAAACCCACACTTTCCAGCTGGTCCTGATTGGGAGCAACTACGCCTGGCAGAATTCGAAGAAGCTCGATAGCACTGCGGCTGATGATCGACAGATTGTCGATCTGCTTGGCTGTTATGGTGTTCTCTTTTGCACCGGTCTCGGTCTGAATCTGATCCGCGGTCGCATTGACGGTAACAATCTCGCTTGTCTGTCCGACCTCCATTTCGACATCGAGCCCGCGCAGGTCGCTTGGACTTAAAACAATGTTCGTCTGGCTGTAGGTCTTAAATCCGCTCGCTTCGATCTTTACCGTGTACGTTGATGGGATCAAAGAACTGAAGACAAATATACCTTCGTCATTGGTCCGGCCTTTGCGCTCATCTTTTGACGATTCGTTTGTAAGCGTTATGTCAATTTTCGGGATCACTGCCCCTGTCGGGTCGGTCACCCTTCCTCTCAGCGTCGCGCTGCCCGTTGTCTGACCAAACGTCGTCACCGCTGCCGCACACACAACAGCGAGGCTCAAAAGCGGTCGCGATACGCGCATCACTCTTGGCCGAGCAAAGAGAGAATTTGCCAAGTCCTTGGTTGTGCGGAAGGATTTCTTCAACAGCGCTACCAGGGACATTGTCGCGGGGTCTTCTTGAATAGGTGCCCTCATAATCATCCTCCAAAGCCGAGCGGAAAAGGCTGACGCCAGAAAAGGCAAACAGGTCCGGAGGTTGAGCCTCCTTAAACCATTTAAGGATGAAGCCGCGGCAAAGACTAATCGGAGCGGGTGCAATCCGTCCTTAGACTAAGCGACGATCAACTCCCATCCTTCTTCCTTAGCACGCAAAAAACTTAATAAGATCGGATTACTTGGTGAAACGCTTTGTTGTAAGACCGTGCAAAAGTATCACTCCACCTACTTCTTGTCAAGGAATTTCTATAACCTAAGGCATAGATAGTTGAGCTGGACAACCAAAACTCATTCGAGATTGAGGAAAAGCCCCAAAACCTGTGGCCAAGACTCGTGTTCCCGATGGTTTCAAGCTGAAACCTTGGAGGCAAACTTACTCGCAAGGAAGAGGCTCAACGCGCCCATAAGCCGGGGATTAGCTCCGAGACTCGATGCAATAACCTTCGCCGACGGCAGACCACGGCAAATGCTATTCTCCTCGACTGCATTCCTGAGCCCTTCTCCAATCAGCGGCCAAACTCGTGCAATCTGACCGCCCACAATTACCGCTTCGGGACTCAGCCCTTTGATCAGATTTGAAATGCCGATGCCCAAATAATGCGCCGTTTCAGTCAGCGCGCTCTTTGCCAAACTGTCCCCACTCAAAGCGCGATCCATCATCTGTGCGAAGGTCACATCGGCAACCGAGTCCGCGCCACAAAGATCGGCATAACGACCAAGAGCAGCACGCTCAGAGGCGAATGCCTCCCAACATTCGCGACTGCCCGAAGCACATGCGATCGGTGCGTTATGTCCGATTATCATGTGCCCAAACTCGCCGGCCGCCCCTACTACTCCGTGATAGACCTGTCCATCAAACACTATCCCGGTCCCGAGTCCTTCTTCGACAAGGATCATTATGAAGTCGCGAACCTGGCGGATTTCAGGGCGGCCAAACCACAATTCGGCGAGCGCCATTGCGTTCGCATCATTGTCGACTCTCACCGGCAAGCCCGTAGCCACCCTCACCTCTTCAGCAATGGCCCAATCTCGCCACTTGAAACGCGGGACGAACAGCGCAATCCCCGTCTCCGAATCGACAAGACCAGGGATGCTTATACCGACACCCTCGATGCCAATCCCTTTCTTAATGAGCTTGCGAATACTCTCGATTATTTTCTCGAGGGTGACCTGCGAACTCGGATCGGTCGGAAATTCTTCCTGATCAAGTACACGACCGGCGAGATCGCTCGCCGCGACGATCGTGTTCTTGGTGCTTAAGTCCACCCCGATAGCTATAGCGTCCGCAGCGCGCAACTGCAGAAGGGTCGGCGGACGACCACCAGTAGACTCGCCTTCGAATTCCTCGATCAGGCCTTGAGCTTTCAACTCATCCACTATGATCGATATGGTTGAGCGCTGAAGGGCGGTTTCCTGCGCAATCTCCGCGCGGGATATCGGCGCACGCTCGCGCACATAGTTGAGCACTATTTGGCGATTGATGTTACGAATCGTGTCCGAGCGAGCGACACTAACTTTCTTGAGGTCTATCCGTCGCATGATTTTGTAAGACCTGCTTCAGCTCCCAAGCGGCAACAATACGACAAGAAGTGCAACTATGAAAGCCAAAACTGTACCACCGCCCCTGCAACTCATTCGTGCTTGAAAAAAAAAGGGGTATGACAGAGAATACGCGCCAATGGCAGAAACTGAACGCGCGGTTAAGTCAATCTCGATACTTCAATCAAGGACATAGCAGGACTATCATGAAAAAGACAGCCATCGCAGGGGCAGTAATAATGTGCGCATCGACCTTTTGTCCGGCCTTACAACAAAGCGATCGCGGGTCACAAGTAACCAGAGATCCCATAGTCACGGAGTTGCAGGACAGCGACGCTTTTTTCCAAACGGCGACCCGCGCACCTCGCCCCGCGCGCGATAACTCGCGTCGCGTCGAATCGCTTCTCCAGCGAATGACGCTTGAAGAGAAGGTCGGCCAGATGACTCAGCTTGAGATCGGAATGGTTACGACTGGCAAGGATCAGGGTATTCAGATTGACTCGGCCAAGTTGGAGAAAGCCGTTATCAAATACGGCGTCGGCTCAATCCTGAACGTTAAAGACCAGGCGCTCCCCATTGAGAAATGGCACGACATTATTCGCAAGATTCAAGAAGCCAGCCAGCGAAACCGTCTGAAGATTCCCGTGATCTATGGCATTGATTCGATCCACGGCGCGAACTACGTGCGCGGCTCGACGCTCTTTCCGCAGGAGATTGGGATGGCCGCCACCTGGAATCCGGCGTTGATGCAGCGAGTGGCGGAGATCACCGCAGTCGAAACTCGCGCCGCCGGAATTCCATGGACTTTTTCGCCAGTGCTCGATCTTGGGCGTCAACCGTTGTGGCCTCGGTTCTACGAAACTTTTGGAGAAGACCCGTATCTTGCGAAAGTCCTCGCTGCGGCATTCGTGCGCGGCATCGAAGGCGACGACATCTCATCTCCCAATCACATTGCCACATCGCTGAAGCATTACGTTGGGTATAGTTTTCCGCTCAATGGAAGAGATCGTACGACCTCCTGGATTCCGGAAAACTACCTCCGAGAGTATTTCCTTCCGACTTTCGCTGCGGGCGTAAAAGCAGGGGCGCGTACGGTAATGGTCAACTCCGCCGAGATCAACGGAATTCCCGGCCACATAAATCATCACATCCTGACGGACATCCTCCGCGGTGAACTCGGCTTTCAAGGTGTCGTCGTTTCAGATTGGGAGGATATCAAAAAGCTTGTGAGCCAATGGAAGGTCGCCGCTGACGAGAAAGAAGCGACGCGGCTGTCAGTCCTGGCGGGGATTGATATGAGCATGGTGCCGAGCGATTACACGTTTAGCGACCTGCTGATTCAACTGGTCAAGGAAGGCCGCGTGCCGATGTCCCGAATTGACGAGGCGGTGCGCCGCGTTTTGCGTCTCAAATTTGATCTTGGGCTCTTCGAGAATCCCACGCTAATGGCGCCAATGGCTTCCTTAGGGACAGCGGAGTCCAGGCAGGTCAGTCTGCAAGCCGCGCGAGAATCGTTGACGCTTCTCAAAAACGAAAAGAACCTGTTGCCTCTCACGAAAGATCGCAAGGTGCTTGTAACGGGTCCCACGGCAAACTCTCTGATTTCGCTTAACAATGGCTGGACATACGTATGGCAGGGCAATAACGCTGATCTCTATCCAAAGGACCGGCCGACCGTCCTGCAAGCGATTCAAGCAAAGGTTGGCAAGAACGTAACATATGTTCCCGGCACAACGCTCGATAAGGAACTAGACATTCCAGCGGCCGTTCGTGCGGCACGCGATGCGGATGTTGCTATTGTTTGCTTAGGCGAAGGTTCCTATTGCGAGACTCCCGGGAATATCACGGACCTGACGCTCGACGAAGCTCAGTTGAAACTTGCCGAAGCAATCGAAGCAACCGGCAAACCGGTAGTGCTGGTGCTCGTCGAAGGCCGCCCGCGAGTGATCAATCGCATTGTCGATCGCGCCGGGTCTATCTTGATGGCCTACAACCCAAGTAACGAGGGAGGCACGGCGATCGCCGACGTGCTGTTTGGGGATTACACGCCCTCGGGCAAGCTTCCTTTTACATACCCGCGCACGGCCAACGGTTTCATCAACTACGATCACAAACTGTTTGAGACGGAAGAGACCAGCTTCGGTAACACGGCTTTCAAACCCCAATTTGAGTTCGGGCACGGCTTGAGCTACACGACGTTCAGCTACAGCGATCTAAAACTCGCGCAGAAGACCATGCCGATGAATGGGCAATTGAATGTCAATGTGACAGTCACCAATACGGGGCAACGCTCGGGCAAGGAGACCGTGGTACTGTACGTCCGAGACGTGGTGGCGACGGTGGTGCCGCCTGGCAAGCGCGTCAAACGCTTCGCAAAAATTTATCTGGAACCGGCCCAGAGCCGCACGCTTACGTTCACGCTTGGACGGGACGATCTATCTTTCATTGGTAGCAACAACAAATCGATGGTCGAGCCGGGAGACTTTGAGGTAATCGTCGGCAACCTCAAGGACAAATTCACGTTGGGGCCCGGGGAACAAACGCAGCGAAGACGTGAGAGACTATCGCGAAGATGAATTCTGCTTTCGAAAGAACTGACTGATGCCAGAAGACGACTCAACGCGCCGACAATTCCTGGGACGTGTTGGCTCAGGAACGCTCGGCCTCGCGCTTTCACGCACCCATCCTGCTTGGGCTCACCGCAGCGAAAGAACTCAGGAATTGCTTGTCTATGTGGGCACCTACACCACGGGGAAGAGTGAAGGGATCTATCTTTTCCGTTTAAATCTCTCCTCCGGTGAGTTGACTCACGTCAACACAACCACGGGTGTTGTGAATCCGTCTTATCTGACTCTTGACCCGCAGCGGCGCTATTTATATGTGGTGAACGAGGTGACGGATTTTCGAGGCGAGACCGGCGGCGCACTCAGTGCCTTTGCAATCAATCGTAAGACCCACAACTTGCAACTCCTGAATCAGCAACCCTCACTTGGGGGCGCGCCCTGCTACGTGACCGTTGACGCCGCAGGCAGATTTGTTCTGGTTGCTAATTATCTTGGAGGAAACGTCTCGGTCTTTCCAATTCAACGCGATGGACGACTGGGTGGCGCTGTAGATATGGATCAGCATCAAGGCTCAAGCGTAAACCCGAATCGTCAGAATGGACCTCACGCTCATTCAATCGTCCTGGATCCAGCCAATCGTCACGCGTACTCATGCAACCTCGGAACAGACAAGATCATGATCTACCGTTTTGATTCAAAGAAAGGAACGCTGACTGCAAACCAACAGCCCTGGGTAGGTCTCAAGCCGGGCGCTGGACCGCGACATTTTTCGTTTCATCCGAGCGGAAGATTCGGATACGTCATCAATGAACTCGACGCGACGATAACGTCGTTTCATTGCAATCCCGCCACGGGAACGTTGAAGGAAACGCAAACTGTTCGGACGCTTCCCGAGGGGTTCTCGGGTACGAATACGACCGCCGATATTCATGTTTCTCCATCCGGCAAATTTCTGTATGGCTCAAATAGAGGCCATAACAGTATCGTCGTCTTCGAGATTGAGGATCGAACAGGCAAATTGAAACTAATCGAACACGTCGAAACCGGGGGGCGAACCCCGAGAAACTTCGCCCTTGATCCTACGGGAACGTTTTTGCTGGTTGCTAATCAAGACTCGGATACAATCGTTACCTTCAGTATTAATCCGTCGACGGGAAGACTAAAGCCCACCGGCAAAGTCGCTCAGGTGCCGTCGCCCGTCTGTTTGAAACTGTTTGCTTGAAGACTGGCTCCGACTTCTGCATAGCTTCAACCAGGTCGGAACACTACATTCATCAAAATATGCGTTCGCCGCTCACTACATAAAAGAGTGAAGTTCGAAAAAACACATAGGAGAAAGAGAATGCTCACATTATTTCAGAGGATGAGCCGGCGTCTCTCGACGCGACTCAGATTCTCATTCAGCGTTGCCGCTTTCACCGCAGCAGCATTGTGTTTGAGCTTCCCTGCCATCGCCGAGCGCAATAATCAGAACGAACAGCCTGCTTATCGAAATCCAAAACTACCGGTTGACCAGCGAGTCGCCGATCTTCTAAGTCGTATGACTCTTGAAGAGAAACTCGCCCAGACCGAGTCAATGTGGATCACCAATAATCTGAAATCGTTTATTGACGAAAAGGGTAACTTCTCGCCCGATGCAAAGGTGCAGGAGATCCTCAAGAACGGCATCGGACAGCTTGGTGGCCCGAGCAACGGATCATCCGAATCGGAAAAAGCCACCGCGCCTTACTACGGTAAGGGTCCGCGCGCCATGGCTCTGTTCACCAACACCATTCAGAAATATGTGATCGAGCACAACCGCCTGGGTATTCCAACAACCTTTCACGAGGAGGCGCTTCACGGTTTGGTTGCCCCCGGGGCGACCAGTTTTCCTCAAGCCATCGCACTTGCCGGCACATTCGATGTCGACCTGGCTAAGGAAGTGTTTACCGTCGCAGCTAGAGAGGGTCGCTCGCGCGGCGCCCATCAAGTTCTGGCCCCCGATCTCGATTTGGGGCGGGACGCGCGCTGGGGTCGAATCGAGGAAACGTACGGCGAAGACCCGTACCTGGTCTCGCGTATGGCTGTTGCCGCGGTCAAGGGATTTCAGGGCGCCGGCCCTAACATCGACAATCAACATGTGATTGCCACGCTCAAACATTTTGCCGCGCACGGCCAGCCGGAGAGCGGCACGAACATCGGGCCCGGTAACTTCTCGGAGAGAATCCTGCGCGAACAGTTCTTTTACCCGTTTCAGGTGGCCGTCACCGAAGCAGGCCCGATGAGCGTTATGCCGTCATATAACGAGATTGACGGGTCCCCATCTCATGCCAATCGCTGGCTGCTTCAAAAAGTCTTGCGCGAGGAGTGGGGGTTCAAAGGCTTTATTGTTTCGGATTACTTTGGGATCAATGAGTTGATCACCCGCCACAAAGTCGCGGCGAATCCAGCTGAAGCTGCGAGGCGCGCGCTTGAAGCTGGTGTCGACATGGAATTGCCGCACATCCAATGCAACGATTCCCTGCTCGCACAGATCAAAGACGGTCGGGTCTCGATCGCGACGCTCGACGGTGCTGTGTCGAGAATTCTTCAAGCTAAGTTCTTGCTTGGCTTGTTCGAGCATCCTTATGTTGATCCGGACGAGGCGGAACGGGTTAACGAGAATGCTGAGCACCGCGCATTGGCATTGAAGGCGGCGCGCGAAGCCATCATCCTGCTCAAGAACGATAACGCTCTAGTGCCTCTCGACCGAACAAAGCTTCGCTCGATCGCTGTCATTGGTCCGAATGCCGGGCGTGTGGAGCTTGGGGAGTACAGCGGCGGCCCGATACATAAAGTCAGCATCCTTGACGGGATTAAGCGAAAGGTCGGCGACAAGATCAAAGTCAATTATGCGGAAGGTTGTAAGATCACCGAAGGCGATCCAAAGACCGGGCAGCCAAGCTGGCATTATGACGACGTCAAGTTGAGCAACCCAGCCGAGAACGCAAAGAAGATTGCCGAAGCGGTAAACGTAGCGCGGGCCTCTGACGTAGCAGTGGTAGTCGTCGGCGACAACGTCGAATCTACCAGAGAAGGGTGGGCGGAAAACCACCTGGGTGACCGCGACAACCTTGACTTGCTCGGTCAGCAAAACGATCTCGTCAAAGCGATAGTCGAGACTGGCAAGCCGACAATTGTATTTCTGATCGGCGGCAGACCGCTCTCAATCAACTACGTAGTTGAAAAGGTGCCGGCTATATTTCAAGGCTGGTATCTCGGACAGGAGACTGGAACCGCAGTAGCCGATGTCCTGTTTGGGGATGTTAATCCGAGCGGAAAGTTGTCCGTCACCATCCCACGCAATGTCGGCCAGCTGCCTGTCTACTACTATCAAAAACCCTCAGCCAGACGCGGTTATCTTTTTTCTAACAAAGAACCACTCTTTGTTTTCGGTCACGGCCTCAGCTACACCACTTATAAGTACGGCACTCTTCGTTTGACGCCCGACAAGATCGGCCCGGCAGGACAAAGTACCGCGAACATCGATATCACCAATACGGGCCGACTGGCGGGCGATGAAATAGTACAGCTGTACATTCGTGATGAGGTAAGTTCTGTAACTCGCCCCATCAAGGAGCTCAAAGATTTTCGACGCATCCATCTCGAGGCGGGTCAAACCAAGACCGTTCAATTCGTAATCACGCCGGACAAGCTCTCGTTCCTCAATGAAGACATGCGTCGCGTAGTGGAGCCTGGGACGTTCACAGTGATGGTCGGCCCAAGCTCAGCTTCCGAGAAGCTTGTGACAACGAAGCTTGAAGTCATCGGGAGATGATTTGACTTTTATCGACGTGAGCAACTGATATGACACGACATCGCAGTACTACCAATCGCAGACTGTTTCTCAAGGAGGCACTTGTCGGAGCAGTTGTGGGTCTCCCGATGATGAAAGCAGACTTGATGGTGTCTCTCGCGAAGAAGAGAAAGCTGTCGAGAATCGGTGTCCAGCTGTACACCGTGAGAAGAGAGCTGGAAAAGGATTTTGAAGGCACGCTTGAGAAAGTGGCGGCTTTGGGGTTCAGCGAAGTCGAATTCGCCGGTTATTTCAATCGAACGCCGCAGCAGGTCAAGTCCGTTCTCGCAAGGAACAATCTCTCCTCCCCGTCTGTTCACGTCCTGACTGCCGGGCTTCGGAGCAATTTGCAGCAGACGATTGATGCGGCAAAGACGATCGGGCATCAATACGTCGTGTGCGCTTACCTGCTTCCCGAAGAACGTAAGTCCCTCGATGACTACAAGAGGCTAATTGAACTGTTCAACGATGCCGGCGAGCGATTGAAGAAAGCAGGACTCCAATTCTGCTATCACAACCACGATTTCGAGTTCATGCCTATTGACGGCAAAATCCCATATGACTTGATTCTCGCCGGGACAGATCCGAAGACAGTGAAAATGGAGTTGGACCTCTATTGGATTGCAAAGGCGGAGAAGAATCCGCTGAAATATTTTTCAGCATACCCGGGACGATTTCCGCTCGTTCACGTCAAGGACATGGATGCCACGCCAAAACGCTTCTTTACCGAAGTCGGTCGCGGCACCATAGATTTCAAAGAGATTTTCGCCGCCTCTGAAAAAGCCGGGATCAAACACTACTTTGTAGAGCAGGACGAAACACCCGGCTCCCCGTTTGAGAGCATCAAGATGAGCATAGATTATTTGAAAAAGCTCGAGTTTTGATCACATCTATCAGTAATGATCCAGAATGAATTCTGGGCCACGCCGAACCGGAAAATCCAAGTTCTACCATTTCCCGTTGATAACGCTTGACGCGGCGTGGCGGCATCCATAACATTGCTGGCAGCCAAGAGGTTCTGTAACACGTTTCACTCGTACGCTAACTTTGTCCCTGGCAGTACCTGTTTAGAAGGGCAGTTATTAGGAGCCGAACCGTAGTGGGAAATTAGCTGCGCGATCGGAACGACTCGCGATCAAAATCTGCTTTGGCTCTTCTGTCTTCTAAACCAGATACTACCAACGTTTGATGGAGCGGTTCATCGTGCTCCGCTTAACGGCAGAATCCCCGGACGAATACGCCTCATCGTTACTGGTAGGAAGACTCTGAATAACACTTGCGTCTGTCAGTTATTCTGGGTGGATCAACCGAGCTGATATCCGCTCATAAAAGACGGGCTGCTTGACACAGCCAGACTTTGTGGACCTTTTCCAGTCAACCTCAACAAACGAGCGCTCGAGCGTGAGCGCCGAACTACAACAGCTTCGAGATGTTCCAGTTGGCGCACTAAAGAAGCAGTCGGTTTCGAAGAATATTAGCCAACTTGAATGCTCACTTCTAAAGGAGGATCACACGTTATGAAACAAATGCATTCGTTAGACGGTCTTTTTACATCGTCAGGCGCGAGGCGTACGAGGATGGGGATGTTGATTCCCGCGGCTGTTCTCGGTTCTTTATTAGTCGTTGTTCCAACCGTCTTTCTTTCTTCGGGAGGAACTCAAAAGGTTACGATTCAATCGGGGTCTCAAAATGTAGGAAAGCCAGGTAGCCTTACGCCTTACGTTTCTCAGGCAGTAGCCTTCACCGAAACTAAGCCGCTCGGCCAAGTTAAACCAGAACCGCTCTCACGAGAAGAGTTCGAAAAGATAGAGTCCAAAAAAGAAGAGCTTGAGAAGAACATCAACAACGTAAGAAGCGTTAAACGGCCTATCGATCCAAACAAAACGGGGAAGTTTACCGATCCGGCCATCAATAATTTCAAGTGGCCTGATGCCGTAGCTGGTGTCAACGCGGTTACCAGCCCGATTCAGAATTTCGATGGACCAGATATGGACGGCTTAGTAGGTTTGTTCGGCGGACGATTCGCTCCCCCGGACACGAATGCCGCCGTGGGACCGGACCACGTCGTCATCACCACCAATAGCGCGGTGCAGGTGTTCAATAAAACAGGCACATCGCTGCTGGGTCCGGTGAGAATCAGCACTTTTCTTGCGGGAATCGCCGGCGCCACCAGCGACGACGGTGATCCCATAGTACTTTATGATTCGTTGGCCGACCGATGGTTAATCAGCCAGTTCGATCTAACCAACATCACTCCCAACGGTAGCTCGCACGAGTACATTGCCGTATCGAAGACAGGCGATCCGACGGGCGCCTATTTCGCCTATGATTTTTTGCTGACGCCCGGCCGAATTGGCGACTACCCGCATCTTGGAGTCTGGCCTGATGGCTACTACATGTCTACAAATGATTTCAATACGTCGCTCACCGCATTTCTTGGAGCAGGATTGTATACATTCGAGCGCGCAAAGATGCTCACAGGAGATCCGACCGCGAAGATTATTGGCTTCAACACCGACGCTACCCATGGCGGCATGCTTCCCAGCAATCTTCAAGGGTTTACTCCTCCGCCGGTTGGCACTCCAAACCTGTTTGGAGAGTTCGACGCAGATGAGTTTGGCGCACCCTTCGATTTGGTCCGCTTCTTCTCTTTTCACGCGGACTACAATACGCCGGCTAATTCGACTCTGACTCAAGGGCCTGATATTCCAACTGCTGCGTTTGATGCGCGCAACCCATCCGGCAGGGCAGATATCCAACAACCCACCGTCGCGGACGGATTGGATTCAATCGCCGACCGGCTTATGCACGGTGAGAATTTCAGGGTGCTGCCTGGTGGAATTCAATCGATCGTATTGAACTTCACCGTCAACGTGAGCGGCGTTAACCCAACTACAGCGGCAACCTACCAGGCGGGCGTACGCTGGATGGAATTGCGTCGCAACCCCGGAACAGGTGTTGTCACCATCAACCAACAAGCCACGCATGCTCCGGTATCCGGCAACGGGACCGGACGCGATCTCTGGATGGCGAGCATCGCACAAGATGGCGAAGGTAACATCGGGCTTGCTGCGAGCGCGGCTAATTCGACGGCAACCCCCATCTTATTGAACCCCACTGCGATTTATACGGGGCGATTGGCTGGTGACCCGGTTGGCACGTTACCTCAAGGTGAAGTCGATGCACTCTCAGCCGTCGCCAAAGGCGTGCAAACGGGGACAGCGAATCGCTGGGGTGACTACAGCTCATTATTCATCGATCCGGCGGATGAGTGTACGTTCTGGGGAGCTTTCGAATACGTTGACGCCCCTACAGCCAGCTTCGACTGGAACACTCGAATATTCAGTTTCAAGGTTAACCCTGCCTGTGTGACCGCGCCCCGAGGCACGATCAACGGTACTATCACAAACTGCTCGGGTGGGGCGCCTATTCAGAATGCCGTGATCACCACCCCTGAGGGGTTCGTTCGACAGTCCAGCGCTGCGGGACAATTCTCGATGACTGTCACTCCCGGAACATACACGGTAACGGTTTCGGGTCCGCCGGGTAGCGGGTTCGGAAGCTGCACTCAAACGGTGACGGTGGCAGCAAACGGGACCGCGACTGTCAACTGTTGTCTCGTCGCGACTCCGATCATAGTCTCTGCCGGGGCGACACTTGTTTCCGAAAGCTGCACGCCCGCTAATGGCGTTCTCGATCCAAATGAGGTCGTAACCGTTAGCTTGTGCGTCCAGAATACTGGAGGAGTCGGTACAAACGCGCTGATGGGTACGTTGCAGGCTACCGGGGGTGTAACTAATATTCAACCACCTAACCCTCAGAACTACGGTATAGTTCCGGCCGGAGGTACGCCGGTTTGCCGCAACTTTACGTTTACTGTTAACGGAACATGCGGAGGTACACTGACTGCAACCGTTAACTTCACTGACGGGGCAACAAATCTCGGAAGTCTGACTTACACTTTCTCTCTCGGAGTGGCAAACATAGCCTTTACGGAGAACTTCGATGGC
>Ga0075418_10001120_pt1 | contig 29958 bp, 25 predicted proteins | sample SoiMetdeltSBSDD2_FD_81776 | JGI IMG/M metagenome (GOLD analysis project Ga0075418, IMG submission 81776) | Bulk soil microbial communities from a Populus tree surrounding site in Tennessee, USA - Soil MetaG P. deltoides SBSDD2 | ecosystem: Environmental > Terrestrial > Soil > Tree plantation... | reverse complement strand
CAAGCTTCGAGTGGAAGACGGGACCGGGCCTGATCCGAAACTCCCGCCCCCCGAGAAGTCGCTCATACCGTTGGTCAACATCGCGCCCGCAGTCGGCTGGCAGGATGGCGGCCGTCCTGTCGCTGCCGAGGGACTTCGCGTCGCCGCCTTTGCCGACGGCCTTGAGCATCCGCGCTGGCTTTACGTGCTGCCGAACGGCGACGTGCTGGTCGCGGAGACGGCTGCGCCGGAACGCCCCGAGGAAGGCAGGGGCGTGAAGGGCTTCTTCATGAAAAAGGCGATGAAGGACGCCGGCTCGGCGGTCCCCAGCGCAAACCGCATCACGCTGCTGCGCGATACCGACGGCGACGGCGTCGCGGACCGGCGCTCGGTCCTGCTCGCCAACCTGAACTCGCCATTCGGCATGGACCTCGTCGGTAGCCAGCTCTACGTGGCGAACACCGACGCGCTGATGCGCTTCCCGTATCGCGACGGCGAGACGTCGATCTCCGCGCCGGGCGCCAGGGTTGCCGACCTGCCGGGCGGCGCGCGCAATCATCATTGGACCAAGAACGTCATCGCGAGCCGCGACGGATCGAAGCTGTACGTCACCGTCGGCTCCAACAGCAATGTCGCCGAAAACGGCATGGAGGAGGAAGCAGAGCGGGCCGCCATCCTCGAGGTGGACGCGAAGACCGGCGCGCACGAGGTTTTCGCGTCGGGGCTGCGGAACCCCAATGGGCTTGCGTGGGAGCCCGAGACCGGCAAGCTCTGGACCGTCGTCAACGAGCGCGACGAGCTAGGCAGCGACCTCGTGCCCGACTACCTGACGTCGGTCCGGCGCGGCGGCTTTTATGGCTGGCCGTACAGCTACTACGGCCAGCACGTCGACGAGCGCGTGCAACCGCCGCGACCCGACCTCGTGGCGCACGCGATCAAGCCGGACTACGCGCTCGGTCCGCACACGGCCTCGCTCGGACTCACGCTTTCCGATGGCGCACGCCTGCCGGACCGCTTTCGTAGCGGCATGTTCGTCGGCCAGCACGGCTCCTGGAACCGCAAGCCCCTGTCCGGCTACCGCGTGATCTTCGTTCCGTTCCAGGGCGGCCGGCCCGACGGCGCGCCGCTCGATGTGCTGACAGGATTCGTGGACGACGACGGCAACGCGCGCGGACGGCCGGTCGGCGTCGTCGTCGACAAGTCGGGAGGGCTGCTCGTCGCAGACGACGTCGGAAACGTCATCTGGAGAGTGACGGCATCGGACACGGGTCGCCGCGCAGCAAACAGTCGATAAGGAGGCCGCGCATGTTCAACTACGCCGTGATCTTGATCGCACTCGGAGCCGCCGTCGGGCTTTACATGGCCGTCCGGCACTTTCGCGGTCACACGCCGCCGCGCGGTGCGGTCGCCGCGCTCCATGGCCTGCTGGCAGTATCCGGCGTTGTCGTTCTGCTGCTGGCGACCCGCGACGCGGGCATGCGCGGCGCACTTTGCTGGGCACTCGGACTGTTCGGGATCGCTGCGCTGGGCGGGCTGTACCTGGCCGTTCATCACATGGACCAGAAGAGGCTGCCGAGCCCGGTCATCGTCGTGCATGCGCTGGTCGCGGTCGTCGCCTTCCTGATCGTGCTGACCGCGGTCTACCTCACGCCGTAATCGCGCCTTCCCCTTTCCGGCTGGCATATAGTGCCGCCCGGGAGGGGCCATGACGAAAGCGCTGAGAATCCTGGCGGTTGCGCTGCTCGCGATCGTCGCGTTCGGCATTCTCGCCTATGGCGTCGCCTGGGGCATCGCGAAGTCGCGCTACGAAAAGCAGTGGGTCGCCCACGACGCGGATTTTCCGATTCCCTTCCCGCTGACCGAGGCCGAGCTCGCGGCGTTGCGCGCGGACAGCATCGCCGCCGGCGCGCCCGCGGACGATCCCCTCGTCGGTATGGACTTGAAGGCCGTCGCGCTCGCGCGCGCAATCGACCGTGGCGAGCAGCTCGTGAAGTCGCGCGTGGGATGCAATGGCTGCCACGGCGCCGACTTCGGCGGCGCCGTGCTCGTCGATGCGTTGCCGGTCGGTCGCTGGTCGGCGCCCAACATCACGACCGGCAAGGGCAGCGTGACGCTGACCTATACCGCCTCCGACTGGGACCACGCAGTCCGGCACGGGCTGCGCCAGGGGGGACGCACCTCGAGCATGCCGGCCGTCGAGTTCACGAACCTCTCGGACCGGGAACTCTCCGACATCGTCGCGTTCATCCGGAGCCAGCCGCCGGTGGACCGCGAGGTGCCGAAGATGCGCTACGGCCCGGTGTTCGCATTCGTCTTCGCGTCCGCGCCTGACTACGTGGTCGCATACAGCATCGACCACCAGAAAGCGCATGCCCGCGAGCCGCCACCAGCGACGCCGACGGCCGCGTTCGGCGAGCATCTGGTGCAGGTGTGCCGCGGCTGCCACGGGCCGGGGCTATCGGGTGGCAAGATCCAGGGCGACCCCAACATGCCCATCGTCGCCAACCTGACACCCGATGAGAGCGGATTGAAGGCCTGGAGCGAGTCGGATTTCATCCGCGCGATCCGCGAAGGCAAGCGGCCGGACGGATCGGCGATCTCCGAGTACATGCCTTGGAAGGCGTATGGGCAGATGAGCGACGACGAGCTGAAGGCGATCTTCGCCTACCTGCGGACGGTTCCGGCGAAACCGAAGGGCAATCGCTGATCAGCGCTAACGGTGCCAGGCGCCGCTGTATGCAAGCCTGATGAGCAGGTCATTGTTCCAGCCGAGGATCGAGTCGCCTGCCGGGGAGTGCGGATAAATGTCGAGGTTATACTCGTGGGCCTCGACGGAGACGACGAGCTCGCTGCCCTCGGCCCTCACACGGCGGCCAAGGTTGAAGTGAAACTCGGCGCGGTATTCGGTCTCGAGCCAATCGCCTTCGTCCCACCACTGCTGCGCGGCGCCCGCGAGCCGGGCCGTGCCGCCCAGCCTGACCGCGAAGAACCCACCGAGTGACTCGGCCGCCATCGTCTGCCGGAGGCCCGTGCGGTCGAATCCGCGGAGCTTCGGTGCGTCGTCGTCGATCTCCTGGAAGAAATAGCCGATGCCACCCTCGAGCGACGCTTCGACCGAGTCGCCGTCGTACCCGACCACGATTGCCGGGAGGGCCTTGATTTGCCGTTCGATCGAACTCACGGTGTTCATCCGCGTATTGAGGTCGACTGTCCATCCGGCGTACGCGCCGTCGTCCGAATTCCAGAATCGGCCGTCCGACCCCATGTGCAGCATCCACCAGATCGGTATGTGATCCGGGTCCAGGTGATCCTTGTCGCGGTCCACGAAGAGATCAAAGGAACCAGAGTAGTGGCGCCCCGCGTCGGTTCGCTTGTCGAAGGACACGCCGCCATTGATGCCGAAAGTGTCGGAGCTCACGTCCGGCACGCGAGAGTCATGAAGGCCCATGGCGTAACGCCAGTCCGCGGTTTCCGTCCTGCCGGTCGCCGGCAGGAGCTGGAGGATGGCAGACGCCGCTGTCGCGATTGATAGGATTGGCGTTCGACGCAGCGGGCACATCGCGCGGCAAGCCTTCAGGCGAGCGCGTCGATGGCATTGCGCATCGCGGCAATATGCTCCGGCGCGGTACCGCAGCACCCGCCGATCACGCTGACGCCGAGCCCGACCATGCGCCGCGCATAGCCCGCCATGACCTCCGGCGTGCCGCCGTAAGTGATGCGGTCGTCCTTCCAGCGCGGCATGCCCGCGTTCGACTTCGCCATCAGCATGACGCCGGCAGGCCTGGCGATCGACATTTCCGACATGACGCGCTCGATCTCCGCCGGGCCGTTGCCGCAATTGGCGCCGACCACATGTACGCCCCATCCGGCGATCGTCGCGAGCGCCGTGACCGGCTTGACGCCCATCATCGTCCGGAAATTCGTGTCGAAGCTCATGGTGACGACGGCAGGGAGGCCCGCGTCCCGCACGCCCTCGACCGCAGCTTGGGCTTCATCGAGCGCGCTCATTGTCTCGATCAGCGCGAAGTCGACTCCGCCCGATTTCAGCGCCCTGGCCTGCTCGGCAAACGACTCGCGCGCCCCGTCCATCGTGAGCGCGCCGAGCGGCTCCATGAGCTCGCCGGTCGGGCCGACCGAGCCCGCGACGAGCCTGTCGCCCGCCGCCTCGCGCGCGAGCCGCGCGCCGGACTCGTTGAGCTCGGCGACGCGGTCCTGGAGCTCGTCGAGCTTCAGGCGGTTGCGCGTGCCGCCGAAGGTATTGGTCGAGATGAAGTCACTGCCGGCGTCAACGTAGCCACGATGAATTCTAAGCACAACATCGGGCCGCTTGACGTTCCACTGCTCGGGTGCACCGACGGTGAGGCCGGCCTGATGGAGCATGGTGCCCATCGCGCCGTCGCCGAGGACGACCTTCCGGAGCTCGAGCAGCTCACCCAGCCGGTCCACGCGCGGCCCTCTCAAGATCCACGGCCCGCCAAAGGTACCACGAGGCCGTCGTCCGATATGGCGCCCAGCGCTCGCCGATCTTCGCGAGCGCCTTCGGCTTCGGGAGCAGGCGCTTGTCGTAGGCAATCTTGTAACCAAGGCGGATGCCGTAGTCGTCGACCGGCAACACGTCCGGCCGGCCGAGCGTGAACATCAGGAACATCTCCACCGTCCAGCGCCCGACGCCCCGCGCCTCGATCAGCCGTGCGATGATCGCCGCGTCTTTCATCCGCGCGAGCGCGCGGCGCGGCGGGATCGTGCCGTCTAGCGTGCGCGCCGCAATGTCCTTGAGCGCGGCGGTCTTCGCGCGCGAAAAGCCGCAGCTGCGCAGTGCCGCGTCCGGCGTCTCGGCGAGGCGGGACGGTTCCGGACAACAGTCGGTTCCGTAAAGTGCGTAGAAGCGGCCCAGGATGGTCCTCGCCGCCTTGCCGGTCAGCTGCTGGTGCGCCACGGCCTGGACGAGTGCCTCATACGCTCCGGCTCCGCGCTCCGCCTTGATGGAGTACGGTCCGGCGCGGCGGATGAGCTGCGCCATCACCGGGTCGACCCGGCGCAGATGGCGCAGAGCCTCCGTCATCCACGCTTCATCGAATCGAAGAAGTCCGCGTTGGTCTTCGTGTCCTTCATCTTGTCGATGAGGAACTCGACCGCCGCCAGCTCGTCCATCGGGTGCAGGAGCTTGCGCAGGATCCAGATCTTGGCCAGCTCGTCCGGCGAGGTGATGAGCTCCTCGCGACGCGTGCCCGAGCGGTTGATGTTGAATGCCGGGAACACGCGCTTCTCGGAGATGCGCCGGTCGAGGTGAATCTCGCTGTTGCCGGTGCCCTTGAACTCCTCATAGATCACGTCGTCCATGCGCGAGCCGGTGTCGATGAGCGCCGTCGCGATGATCGTCAGCGAGCCGCCCTCCTCGACGTTGCGCGCTGCGCCGAAGAAGCGCTTCGGCCGCTGCAGCGCGTTCGCGTCCACGCCGCCCGTCAGCACCTTGCCGGAGCTCGGCACCACGGTGTTGTAGGCGCGTGCGAGGCGCGTGATGGAATCGAGCAGGACGACGACGTCGCGCTTGTGCTCGACGAGGCGCTTCGCCTTCTCGATGACCATTTCGGCGACCTGCACGTGCCGGCTCGCCGGCTCGTCGAAGGTCGAGGCGACGACCTCGCCCTTGACCGTGCGCGACATCTCGGTCACTTCCTCGGGCCGCTCGTCGATGAGCAGCACGATCAGGTAGACGTCGGGGTGGTTCCAGGTGATGGAGGTCGCGATGTTCTGCAGGAGCATCGTCTTGCCGGCTTTCGGCGGCGAGATGATGAGCCCGCGCTGGCCCTTTCCGAGCGGCGCCATGAGATCGATCATCCGCGCCGTCAGGTCCTCGGTCGAGCCGTTGCCGCGTTCGAGCTTCAGGCGCTTGGTCGGGTGCAGCGGCGTCAGGTTCTCGAAAAGCAGCTTGTGGCGCGCGCTCTCCGGAGTGTCGAAATTGATCTCGCCGACCTTCAGCAGCGCGAAGTAGCGCTCGCCGTCCTTCGGCGGGCGGATCAGGCCGGAGATCGAGTCACCGGTGCGGAGGTTGAACCTGCGGATCTGGCTGGGGCTGACGTAGATGTCGTCGGGGCCGGCGAGGTAGGAGCTGTCGGCGGAGCGGAGGAAACCGAAACCGTCCTGGAGGATTTCGAGGACGCCGTCGCCGTAGATGTCCTCGCCGCCCCTCGCGTGCGCCTTCAGGATCGAGAAGATTACGTCCTGCTTGCGCTGCCTCGCCATGTTCTCGAGGCCCATGGACTCGGCCATGGTGACGAGCTCGTGGACGGGCTTGTTCTTCAGCACCGTCAGGCTCATCGCGCTTCGCGATGCGGCGAGCTCCTCCGGTGAGATGATGTCGCCATCCGGGCCGTCCATCATCGTGTGGTCGTCGACCGGGAGACCTTCCTGCCCGTGACGTGGACCGCCGCCGCGGTTCCTGTGGCCCTTCTGGCGATTGCGGGCCTGGTTGCCGAGGTAGCCCCTCATCGCTGCGCTCCCGCTCTGGCGTCGGGCAGGTGCTGGTCCAGCAGGGCTGCCAACTTCGACTTCCCGACGAGGCCGACCTGTTGCGCCTCGGGGGCGCCATTCTTGAACAGGATCAGCGTCGGGATGCCGCGCACGCCGTATTTCACTGGCGTGTGGCGGTTGTCGTCGATGTTGAGCTTGGCGATCCTCACCCGGCCCGCGTAGTCCTTCGCGAGGTCGTCGAGTATCGGGGCAATCGCCTTGCAGGGGCCGCACCATTCGGCCCAGAAATCGAGCAGGACGGGCGTCGGGGATTTGAGGACGTCCGCTTCGAACGTCGCGTCTGTCGTATGGAAGATATCGCCGCTCACGCGGGCATTTCTCCTGGTTTCAAGTTGATCGGTGACGGGCGGATGCCCGATACGGCACAATATTCGGCGCGTTTGGGAGAAAACGTGCGGGAATCCGCACCGCTAGGATGCTTTTGTAACCCGTCGGAGGTCTTTTTTCAAGTGATGTCCGTCAAAGTAGCAATCCGGTGACGCAGCAGCAATTCTCCGACCTTTCGTTCACCGGACTCCACCTGCCTGAACCCGTCGCCCGCGGCATCGCCGATGCGGGCTTCGAGCGCTGCACGCCGATCCAGGCGCAGGCGCTGCCGCGGGCGCTCGCGGGGTTCGACGTCGCGGGACAGGCGCAGACCGGCACGGGCAAGACGGCCGCGTTCCTGGTCGCGCTCTTTACGAACCTCCTGCGCTACCCTGCCTCGCCCGCGCGGTCCGCGACCTCGCCGCGCGCGCTGGTGCTCGCGCCGACGCGCGAGCTCGCAATCCAGATCCACCGCGACGCCGAGATCCTCGTGCAGTACACCGGCCTCACGCTCGGGCTCGCCTTCGGCGGAGTCGACTACGACAAGCAGCGGCGCACGCTGCAGGCGGGCGTCGACGTCCTGATCGGCACGCCCGGCCGCATCATCGACTTCTTCCGCCAGCACGTCTTCGACCTGCGGCACGTGCAGGTGATGGTCCTTGACGAAGCCGACCGCATGTTCGATCTCGGCTTCATCAAGGACATCCGCTTCCTGCTGCGGCGGCTGCCGGCACCCGAGCATCGCCTGAACCTCCTGTTCTCGGCGACGCTCTCGCACCGCGTGCTCGAGCTCGCCTACGAGCACATGAACGACCCGGAGTTGATACGCATCGAGCCAGAGCGCATCACGGCCGAGCGCGTCCGCCAGGTCATCTATTACCCGGCCATGGAGGAGAAGGCCTCCCTCCTCGTGCATCTCCTGCGCAAGGACGCCGCGACCCGTACGCTCGTCTTCGTCAACACCAAGCGCCTCGCCGAGCGGCTCGAGCGCCTGCTGCGCGCGAACGGCATCGTCGCCTCGGCGATGTCCGGCGACGTCCCGCAAAGGAAGCGCATGCGCATGCTCCGCGAGTTCCATGACGGCAAGCTCGCGGCGCTCGTCGCAACCGACGTGGCCGCGCGCGGCCTGCATATCCCCGATGTCAGCCACGTCTTCAACTACGACCTGCCCCAGGACCCGGAGGACTACGTGCACCGCATCGGCCGTACCGCGCGCGCTGGCGCCGCGGGCGACGCCGTCAGCTTCGGCTGCGAGCAGTACGTCGTCTCGCTGCCGGACATCGAGGCCTTCATCGGACATCGCATCCAGGTCGGCAGCTTCGACCCGGCCGAGCTCCCGGAACTCAGACCCGCGCACTTCGCTCCGCGCTCGTTCGGCGACGAGGAAGAGGACGGCCCTCCGCCCTCGCAGATTCACCGGCCGCACGGCCACGCCGGCCATGGGGCGGGCGCCGGCGGCGGCGCGAAGAAGCGGCGCCGCCGCCGGCGCCAGGGCGCGCCTCAGGGCCCCTCGAGCTGAGTTCGCGGCCGCGCCACGAGCCCTTCCGCGAGCTCGAGCACCGACTCGACACCAGGAAAGCCGTTCAAGGCGCGCACCGGCCCGCGGCGGACCGGGCGGCGCACTGCGTACAGCCAGCGGATGCCGTGCGAGCGCGCGGCCTCGAGCACGGCGCGGTTGTCGTCGACGAAGAGCGTGCGCGACTTGTCGTAACCCTCGCGCGCGGCGAGCTGCGGCCAGAACGAGGCGTCCTCCTTGGGCACCCCAAAGTCGTGCGAGGAATAGACGGCGTCGAAGCGCCGGCAGATGCCGAGGTGCGCATCCTTGATCGCGAGGATTTCCGGGTGCGCGTCGGTGACGAGCGCGGTGCGCCGGCCGGAGCCGTGCAGACGCGCGAGGAAGGCGCGCGCCTCCGGCAGCCAGTCGATGCGGTGGCGTGTCGAACGCTTGAGCGCCGCGACGTCGAGCGAGAGAGCGCGGCTCCAGTAGTCGATGCAGTACCAGTCGAGCGTCCCCGCGGTCGACTCGAAGATCGGCCGCATCAGGCGATGGGCCTCGTCGATCGAGACGCCGCGGCTCTCCGCGATGCGGCGCGGGAGCGACTCCTCCCAGAACAGCTTGTCGTAGCCAAGGTCGAGCAGCGTGCCGTCCATGTCGAGCAGCACGGTGTCGATCGCTGACCAGTCGGGCGAATGGGCGCCTCCTTGCACGCCGCTATGATATAACGCGGCGTTTTCCGGAGCTGACATGACGCACGACCCTGGCAAGCTGCTGCTCGAAGTGACCGCGCTCGCACGCGAGGCCGGACGCGCCATTCTCGACGTCTACGCCTCATCCTTCAGCGTGCAGGAGAAGGAGGACCGCTCGCCGCTGACGGAGGCGGACCTGCGATCCGAGAAGCTGATCCTCGCGGGGCTCAAGCGCATCGCGCCGGAGATCCCGGTGCTGTCCGAGGAGTCGGGCCAGGTTCCGTTTGCGACGCGCAGGAACTGGAGCCAACTCTGGGTCGTGGACCCGCTCGACGGCACGAGGGAATTCGTGCAGAGAAACGGCGAGTTCACGGTGAACATCGCGCTCGTCGACGACCACCGGCCGGTGCTCGGCATCGTCCACGCGCCGGTGCTCGAGCGCGACTACTACGCCTGCGAGGGCATCGGCGCCTTCCGCTCCGACGCGCAGGCGGCGGGCCAGCCGATCCGCGTCGCAAGGCGCGGCGCCGGTCCGCTGCGCGTCGTCGGCAGCCGCTCGCACCGCGGCAATTCTCTCGACGCTTTCCTCGCGCGCGTCGGGCCGCACGAGTTCGTCGAGGTGGGTAGCTCCATGAAGCTCTGCCTCGTCGCCGAAGGGAACGCCGACGTTTACCCGCGCATGGGCCCGACCTGCGAATGGGACACGGCCGCCGGCCAGTGCGTCCTCGAGCAGGCCGGCGGGCAGGTCCTGACGCTCGACGGGCAGCCGCTCGCATACAACCGCGCGGACACGCTCAACCCGAACTTCGTCGGATTCGCCGACGCCGACACCGATTGGCTCGCGCTGCTGAGATGACCTGGGGGCTGCTGCTTGCGGTCGCCCTGCTCGCGCTCATCGTGGTGTTCTGGCACTCGAGCCTCGCCGCGCGCGAGCTCGCGAACCGCGTCGCGCAGGAGACCTGTGCCGGCGCCCGGGTGCAGATGCTCGACGGGACGGTCGCGATCCACCGCCTGCGGATCGTGCGAAGCAAGGACCAGCCGCTCGCATGGCATCGCACTTATGTCTTCGACTACACCGCCGACGGCTACAGCCGCCAGCGCGGCTTCGTCGTGCTGACCGGCGAAAACGTGGATACCGTCGGGCTCGGCCCGCGCGCCTTATGACCCCGCATTCGGCCGTCGACCTGCACATGCATTCCACGGCTTCCGACGGGACGCTTGACCCGGCGGCGCTCGTCGCACACGTCGCCGCCTGCGGCGTCTCGCTCATGGCGCTCACCGACCACGATACGGTGGGCGGCGTCGAAGCGGCAGCCAAGGCCGCGCTCGCGCACGGCATCGGCTTCGTCGCTGGCGTCGAGCTGTCGGCATCCTGGCGCGGCCGCTCCATACACGTGCTCGGGCTCGCCATCGACCCGGACTCCCCCGCCCTCGAGCGAGGCCTCGAGCGGCAGCAGGCGCTGCGCAATGCGCGCGCGCATCGAATCGCGGAGCGCCTCGATGCAGCCGGCGCCCCGGGTTCCGCGGCCCTCGCCGCGATCCTCGACGATGGCAGCCTGCCGACACGGACGCACTTCGCCCGTGCGCTGGTTAGCCTCGGCGCTGCCGTCGACATCGGTGCCGTCTTCGACCGCTGGCTCGGCCACGGCAAGCCCGGATGCGTCCGCAGCGACTGGCCGGAGCTTGCCGAGGCGACGGCCTGGATCGTCGCGGCCGGAGGCAAGGCCGTGATCGCGCATCCGATGCGCTACCCGCTTTCGGCCGGCGCGCGGCGCGAAATGTGCGCGGAATTCGCCGCTGCCGGCGGCCGGGGGGTCGAGGTGGTGACGGGCGGCGGCAGCCTGCGCGACCGCGAGCAGGCGATTTCGCTCGCGGTGCGCTGCCGGCTCGAGGGATCGGTGGGCTCGGACTTCCACGACCCGACCGTGCCGTGGAATCCGCCGGGTCGATTGGCTAAGCTTCCTGACTCCATCCGACCGGTATGGTCCGACTTCGAGCCGGCATGACGGACGAAGAAAAGGTCAACACCGAGCTGTTCGCGCGCATGCAGCGTCTCCGTGAGCTCAGGATCGAGCATCGCGACCTCGACGACGTGATCTGCCGGCTCTCGCTCGACATCTACGTCGACGAACTGCAGCTGCGGCGGCTGAAGAAGCGCAAGCTGATGCTCAAGGACCAGATCATGAGACTCGAGAGCGAGCTGATCCCGGACCTCAACGCGTGACCGATCGGCTCGAAGCGTTCCTCGCATCGGCCCGGGCCTTCCTCGGCAATCCGCAGTTCCCCCTCGTCGCGTTTTCCGTGGCGGTGGTCGCGGCCTGGGTCTTCTTCGGCCGTCGCCGCTACCTCGAGCGCGGCAACGGCGGCTTCGGGCGCAGCGTCCTGACGGACGCGTTCGCCGTCATATCACCCTATCTCGCGGGCCTCGTGATCATCGGCGTGGCCTTGCTCGCGACGCGCGGTGAGCCGCGCCCGTGGTACGCGACCGCATGGACGCTGCTCGCAGCGCTCGCGCTGATCCGCATCCTCGTCTTCCTGCTGCGGCTGTCGCTCGGCAAGAGCCGGGGTATCAAGGCCTGGGAGCTGCGCGTCACGCTCATCGCCTGGGCGCTGGTCGCGGCGGAGGTTCTCGGCTTCCTCGACCCCGTCATCGCCGCGCTCGACTCCGTCGGACTCTCGCAGGGCAAGACTCGGATCACGATCTGGTCGGTGCTGAAAGCCTTCGCGCTCGTGACGTTCTTCGTCGTCGTCAGCGTCTGGATCGCGCGCTGGATCGACCGGCGCATCGGCGCGGTCAAGCAGCTGGCGCCCTCGACGCGTATCGGCATCGGCAAGTTTTCGTATGCCTTCCTGATCGCGCTCGGCGTGCTGATCGGGATGCAGGCCGCGGGCGTCAACCTCACCGCGCTCACGGTGTTCTCGGGCGCGATCGGGCTCGGTCTCGGCTTCGGCTTGCAGGCGATCGCGGCGAATTTCGTGAGCGGGTTCGTGCTGCTGATCGACCGCTCGATCAAGCCAGGCGACGTCATCAGCTTCACCGGCACGACCGGCACGAGCACGACGGGTTTCGGCTGGGTGGAGGAGCTGCGTGGCCGCCACGTCGTGGTGCGCGACCGCGACGGCGTGGCGACGCTCGTGCCGAACCAGAACGTGATCACCAACCCGCTCATCAACTGGAGCTACGGGCACCCGCGCGTGCGGCTACGGCTCCCTGTGCGCATCGCCTACCACGACGACGTCGAGCTCGCGCTCTCGCTGCTGCTCGAGGCCGCGGACCACCCGCGCATCCTGAAGGATCCGCCTGCCGTGACGCGGCTCCTCGAGTTTGCCGACTACGGCATGGAGATCGAGCTGCGCTTCTGGATCGGCGACCCGGCGGAAGGCGTCAACAACGTGCGCTCCGACGTCAACCGGCGGATCTGGGCCCTGTTGCGTGACCACGGCATCACGATCCCGCCCGCGCAGCGTGAGATCCGCATCCTGCAGGGCGACCGGTCCGCGTCCATGCTCGCGCCGCGCGTCACCGGCCCGGTCACGCCGTCGGCCGACGGCCAGGATTGAGCGTGATCCCCGAGGGCGAGTACACGCTCTCCTACGTCAGGAGCCCCGGGCCCGGCGGCCAGAATGTCAACAAGGTCTCGACGGCCTGCGAGCTCCGGTTCCGAGTCGGCGCGACGGAACTGCTCGACGAGGCGGGCAAGGAGCGGCTGCGCGCGCTCGCCGGCCGGCGCCTCACGCGCGAGGACGAACTCGTGCTGGAGGCCCATCGCCACCGGACGCAGGAGGCGAACCGCCGCGATGCGGTGGCGCGCCTCGAGCAGCTCATCGCGCAGGCACTGCACGTGCCCAAGGTGCGCAGGAAGACGCGCCCGAGCCGCGCCGCAAAGGCGCGTCGCCTCGAGGGCAAGCGCCTCCACAAGGACAAGAAGCGGATGCGAGCGCGGCCCGCCTTCGACTGACGGCGGTCAGGCCGTGGGCTTCGGGCGCGGCAGCAGCCAGGCGCCGAGCGCGGGCAGCAACAGCATTGCGCCCAGCATGTTCACGAGGAACATGAACGTCAGCATCAGGCCGACGTCGGCCTGGAACTTGAGCGGCGAGAACGCCCAGGTCGCGACGCCGATCGCGAGCGTGACGCCCGTGAAGAAGATCGCCGCACCGGTCACGTGGAGTGCCGCCAGGTAGGCGTAGTGCACGTTGTGGCCGCGCTGCAGGTGCTCCTGCATCCGGCTGAAGAGATAGATGCCGTAGTCGACGCCGATGCCGGCGCCGAGCGCGACCATTGGCAGCGTGTTCACCTTGAGCCCGATGCCGACGAAGGCCATGACCGCGTAGACGAGGACCGACACGAGCGCGAGCGGCAGGATCACCATGGCGGTGCCGACTATCGAGCGGAAGTTGACAAGGCACATGATCGTCACGGCGGCGAACACCCAGCCGAGGATCACGAACTCCTTGGCCTTCACTTCCTCGTTCTGTGCCGCCATCACGCCGACGTTGCCCGTCGCGAGGCGGTATTTCACGTCCGGCATCTGGTGCTTTCCGCGGTATTCCTTGACCGCAGCCACGACTCGCTCGATGGTCTCTGCCCGGTGGTCGGCCAGGAACAGCATCACCGGCATCACGCTGCAGTCGCGGTTGAGCAGGCCCGTGCTCGTCTCGATGTAGTTCTGCGCCTGGACGAGCTGGCGCTCGTCGCGCGGCAGGTTCCGCCACTTGAGGCTGCCCTCGCTCCAGCCGGCGCTGACGACCTTCGACACGCCCGCGAGCGACATGACGTCACGCACGCCCTCGACGTTCGCCATGTGCCAGGCAAAGCGGTCGATCGCGTCGATGACCGGGAACTGGATGCATCCGTCGGGCTTGGTCTCGACGATCACGTTGATGATGTCGGTGCCGATTGAGAATTTTTTGCTGATGAGGTTGCTGTCCCGGTTGTAGCGCGAGTCGGGCCGGAGCTCCGGCACGCCCGCCTGCGTGTCCCCGATCGGCGTCTTGCGGCCCTCGATGGCCCCGAGCACGCCGAGCACGAGCGCGGCCGCGATGATCACCGCGGCCGGGCCGCGGTGCGTGATGCGTGCGAGGCGCTCCCAGAACTTCCTGAGCACATCCTGGCGGCGCTCGACCCGGCTGCGGAACTTCCCGGACATGGGCACGAAGGAGACGAGGACCGGCAGCAGGATGAGGTCCGTCAGGATGATGACGCCGATGCCGAGGCTCGCCGTCACCGCCATCTCGCGGATCACCTGCACCGGGATCAGGAGGATCGTGATGAATCCGACGAGGTTCGCGAGGAGCGCGACGATCGCCGGCAGGAACAGGAGGCGGAAAGTGCGCCGCGCCGCCTCGTTGCTGTCGGCGCCGCTCATCGCGGCGTCGCTCACGGCGCTGATCTTCTGCACGCCATGGCTCGTGCCGATCGCGAAGATGATGAAAGGCACCAGGATGCCGAGGGGGTCCACGCCGTAGCCGAGCAGCACGAGGAGCCCCAGCATCCAGACCATCGCGACCAGCGACGAGACGACGGGCACCAGCGCGATGCGGAACGACTGGATGTACACCCACACGAAGAGCAGGGTCAGGGCCACGGTGACGACGGCGAAGGTGACCACCGAGAGGGCGCCGTCCGCGACGTCGCCGACGACTTTCGCGAAGCCGATCATGTGGACCGATACCGGCGCCTGGACCGATATGCCGATCCGCTCGCTCTCGATCCGCGCGCGAACCTTGCGCTCGAGCTCGCGCGAAATCTCGATGTAGTCGACGGGCTTGCCCGTCTCCGGTTCGGCGTCAAGGAGCTGTGCACTCACCATGGCGCCCGAGAAGTCGTTCGCGACCAGGCGGCCCACGATGCCCGCCTTCAGGATGTTCTCGCGCACACGCGCGAGCCCGGCGGCGTCCGGTCGGAAGTCCGAGGGGATCACGTCGCCCGCCTCGATGCCGCCCTCGACGACCTCGGTGTAGCGCGTGTTCGGCGTCCAGAGCGACTGCACGCGCGAGCGATCAACGCCCTTGATGAAGAACACCTCGTCGGTCGCAATCTTGAGCGCCTGGAAGAATTCCGGCGTGAACATGTCCCCGTCGCGCGCGACTACCGCGATCAGGAGGCGGTTCGCCCCGCCGAACTCCTCCTTGTGGTCGAGGTAGGTGCGGATGTATTCGTGCTGCAGCGGCAGCTGCTTGTTGAAATTGGTGTCGAGCTTCAGGCCCGTCGCCGCGACCCAGCCGAGCGCGACGGTGACGAGCGCGAAGAAGGCAAGGATGGCGCCGCGGTGCCCGAAGACGCGGGGCTCGAGCCAGGCCGCAATCCGCGCCTCTCCGGACTCCCTCATGGGGGCGCGTCGCCCGGCAGTGAGAGCCGGCGCACGCCACCCTCGCCCGCGACGATCAGCGCGCCGTCGCCGGAGGGCACCACGGCCGACAGCGCCTTGCGGTCGTCCTGCTGCGTCAGCGCGAAGCTGCGGCCGCCATCGCGGCTCACGAGGACGACGCCGGCCATGCCGACGATCACGACGGTCTTTTCGTCGATGCGCGCGCCGCCATTGAGGAGCGCCGTCGTGCCCGTCTGGATCGCGGACCAGTTCGCGCCGCCGTCCTCCGAGCGCCAGAGGTTTCCACGCAGGCCGAACGCGAGCAGCGCATCGCCGTCGAGCGGCAGCACGCCGTAGAACGATCCATCGTAGGGCGACGGCAGCTCACGCCAGTGCGCCCCGTCGTCATCGGAGCGAAACAGGCGTCCTGCCTCGGCGCCGATGTACATGCGCCCGGCTGGCCCGTGGGCGATCGCATTCAGGTGGAACTCGAAGCCGAGGTCCACGTCGGCTTCCATGTCGTCTTCCGAGGGCTCGACCTTCGCGGCGCCCGGCAAGGGGTCGGGCTCGAATGGCACCTGGCTCCAGACCGCGCCGCCGTCCGCAGTCGTGTAGACGACGCCGTAGGCGCCGACCGCGACGCCGCGCGAGGCGTCGGCAAAGCAGACGTCGAGGAGCGGCTGCGGCTCTTCCGGCTCGAAGTGCACGAGCTGCCAGCTGTCGCCACCGTCCTCCGTACGCAGGATGGTCTCGACGTGGCCCACCGCCCAGCCGTGCTTCGCGTCCGCGAACCAGACCGCAGTCAGGTTGGCGCTCGCGGGCACCGGCGACTGGGTCCACGTGCTGCCCGCGTCCTCGGAGTGCAGGATGTGGCCGCGCTCGCCTACGGCGACCACGCGCTTGCCTGCCCAGGCGAGGTCGATGAGGAGCGAGCGCGCGGCAAGCGGCGCGATGACCGCCGGCTGTGCCGCGGGATCGTCGCGCTCGGCGTCCTGGGGCAGCGCCGGCGGCGCCACCGCGAGGGCGAGCGCCGCGAGCGCGAGCTTCTTCACGTCAGCGCGTGCCGCGCCTCGCGATCGCGGCCGGCGTGAAGTCCGCTGCCGTCCGCTTCGCGTTGAAGTTGACGGTCATCGGCTCCTCGTTGTCGAGGCCAAGCGCGAGGTAGCGGCCCGACTGGAGGTCGTAGGTCGTCTCGAGCGTGGTCCAGAAGGTCGGCACGTCGTAGTAGTTGATTGAATGGCCTTCCTGGATCCGCCAGAGCTGGTCACGGTCGTCGTAGCAGTCGACGACCAGGATCTGCCAGGAATCCTCGTCGACGTAGAACGTGCGGCGCTTGTAGATGTGGCGCTGGCCCGGCTTCAGCGTCGCGTCGACCACCCAGACCCGGTGCGGCTCGTAGCGCGCGAGGGACTGGTTGATGTGGAGCGGCTTGATGATGTCGTCGTTCTTGACCTTGTCGCTGTGCAGCCTGTACGCGTTGTACGGAACGATGACTTCCTGCTTGCCGACGAGCTTCCAGTCGTAGCGCTCGGGGCTGCCGTTGTAGATGTCGAACTGGTCGGACGTGCGCAGGCCGTCGGAGCCCGTGCCGGGGTTGTCGAAGGCCACGTTCGGCGCGCGGCGCACGCGGCGCTGCCCGGGATTGTAGAGCCAGGCGCGGCGCTGCTCCTTGGTTTGGTCGAGCGTCTCGTGAACGAGGAGGATCTCGCCCGCGAGGCGCGCCGGCGCGATCGTCTCCTGGATGAAGTAGAGGATCACGTTGTCGAGCGCCGCCTCGGTCGCGCCCGGCAGCGCGTAGCCCACGTAGGTCTCGTCGTGGAACTTGACGAGGTTGTAGCTGCCGCTGCGCGTGACCGCCGCCTGGCCGATGATCCGCTCGGCGATCTCCGCGCGGAAGCGCAGGATGTGATTCCATATCACCTCGATGCCCGCCTGCGGGATCGGGAACGGCGACCCGCCGATGGCGCCGGTCACGCCATTGCCGTTGCCCGTCAGCTTCGCGCTCGTCGCGTTCGCCTTCACGGCGTCGTAGATGCGCTGCGGGAAGGCCGCGCTGCGGTGCGACGGATACACGTCGATGAAATAGTCCTTGTAGGCCGTGAGCAATGCCTTATGGCCCGCGGTCAGCTGCGCGGCGTACTTCGACATGTTCGACGCGTCGATCCGGTAGAGCGGCTTGTCGGCGGCGTACGGGTCGGGGTGGTGGCCACCGGTCTTGAACGCCGCGAAACCCGCGTCCGCCGCGTTCTTGATGCCGCCGTTCCACGCAGGGATCGTGCCGGCGGCATTGCCGGCCTTCTCGGCGCCCATCGGCGTCAGCTCCGCGCCGAGCTTCGCCGCCTGCTGGGCCGTCACGGCCGCCGACGCCGCGCCCGCCGCGGCGAGGAGCCCCGCACCGAGGATGTACTTCAGCTTCATCGTGTCTGCCCCCGAGTCAGAACGAGTACTTGATCGTTGCCGCGAGGAAGTCGCGGTCGGTCAGCTCGTTGTAGCGGCCCGCGCCGTAGAAGGTGGTGTACGCGACGTCGAACTCGAGCTGCGACTGGTAGCTCGCGAGCACGCCGAAGGTCGCGGCCTTTCGCCCATCGACGAAGTTTCCGCCCGGGCCTGGCGTCGTGCCGTCGACGTCCTGCGCCCACACGAGGCGCGGGGAGAAGTTCCACGCGCCGATCAGGCCGAGGTAATCGAGCCGGAACGCCGCGCGGTAGCCCCAGGAATCCGCGTCCGCGAAGCGGTCGAGCGGCTCGACCTCGCCGAAGTGCCGGCCGGCCAGCTCCTCGTTGCCCGACACCGACGTTCCCGGGCCATTGAAGCGAATTCCGCGCCCGTTCGGCCCACCCGTCGTCTTGCTCGGCATGCTGCTCACGTGCGTCATGCCCGCCTCGATGACGGCGACGAGCTGCGAGGCGCCGAGCATCGGCGGGAAAGCTTTGGTCGCGGTGAGCTGGCCCTGCCAGATGTCGAATTCTCCCCAGCCTTGAAGGACTTCGCCCGGGGCGAGCCCGCCGAGCTGGCCGCAGGCCGTGAGCGTCGCGGCACCTGCAACGCAAGTCGGGGGCGGCGCGATCCCCTGCTCGGCGAGCGCAGCCGCCTCGAACGGCGTCAGCGCGGCGAACAGCACTTCGACGTCATCGAACTGCAGCGGCGCGTCCTGGCGATAGGAAACCTCGCCCTGGAGCGCGACGCCCGTCGTGCCGAGCTGCGTGTTGAACGACACGCCGTAGAGCGTGATGTCCTCGGGGTATTCCGTGAAGTAGCGGGCCGTCTGCGCGTACTCGTGCGTGGCGAGCGCCGTCGCCTGCGAGGTGACGTTTCCGCCGGCGAGCGCCGTGTTGGCGACGATCGTCGCGTACTGCTGCGCAGTCTCGATGTCGAGCCCGTCGCCGTTGCCGCTGCAGTCGACCCCGCCCGGCGTCGAGCTCGGGCCCTGCGAGCGTGCGCTGCCGGCACCGGCGCCGAGCGCCACCGCCGAGGCGAACGGCAATCCGGACGCCAGTCCGAGTGCGGTCGCGCGCGCTGCAACGAGCGTACCCATCGACTTGCAGACGCCGGCCTGTGAGCCCGCTTGCCCGCTGATGACCGGCAGCTTGCTGTGATAGTTGACGAAGTAGAAGCCGAGCTCGGTGCCCTGTGCGAAGTCCGGCAGGAACCAGCGCAGCGACAGGCCGTACTGCCCGGAATCGGACGGCAGCGTCGTCGCCCCGCGCGGCACGCCCTGGAAATTGTCGATGAATGGCCCGCCGAGCGGCCGGAAGTCGGTCCCCTGGTCGGAGAAGGCGCCGAACCCCAGGAACACTTCCTCGCCGCCGCGCGGCACGAAGTCGTTCGTGGAGAAATACGTGCCGACAGGCTCCGGTTGCGTGGGATCCCAGTCGAAGAGCGCGATGCCCTCGGCCGTCAGGTTGTCGGTGAGCCCCACGGAGGCCTTCACCATCTCCTGCGGCAGGTAGGCTTCGCGCAACTCCGAGCCCGGCACGCGCAGCGCCGCGACGTCGAAGTGGTTGATCGCGGCGTTGATGCCGCCCTGGATGAACGTGCTCTCGCCCCAGTTCACGACCTGGTTGCCCGCGCGCAAGTCGAGCTCGTGACCGCCGAGGTCCCACCGTCCGTAGACGAAGGCGTCGAGCAGGCGCACGTACGAGCCGGCGAGGTCCTTGGCCTTCTCCGAAATCTCGGTGCGCGCGGTCTTGTGGTCCTCGACTAGGTCGTCGTACAGCACCGAGCCGCGCACGAAGAGGCCGAAATTGTCGCCGTGGTCGAGGCCGAGCTCCGCGACGATCTTGTACGCGCTCGAGACGCGGCCCTTCTTGTAGTTGAGGTCGCCGTCGTCGATGTTCGGCGAGCGGCCTGTGCCGCCGTCGGCCGTGCCGATCAGATCCGGATTGCGCCCTTGCTGCCGCCACGACTGGCCGAACGACACGGTGGTGTCGAAGCTGCCGTTCCAGCCGCCGGCTGCGAAGTCGATGGCCTCGGCGGCGCCCGGCGCGAGGATTGCAGCGACGATCGCGGGCAGCGGTCGGAAGAGCGTCTTGGTCATGTGCTTCCCCCGGGCCAGGACCAGCCGGAATTTCGAGCAAGGATATAACAGCGATTCCGCTTTGCACTGCAAAACGGGGGCGTCGATCAGCTGTGCGTGACCTGCAGGATGCTGTTGCGAATCTGCTCTGAGAGCACGACGCGCGCGTCCTCGGCGACTGCGAACAGCGCCTCGTCATACGCGAGGCGGCTCTCGCCGTCGAGGCGGATCACGCCGCGCTGGCGCAAGAGGTCGATGAAATCGCGGAACATCGCGCGATCGAAGAACTCCGGCGCGGCGAGGCCGTAGAGCATCGACATGCGCTGCGCCATCGCAACACAGCGCCGCTCGAGCGCGTCGGCCGTCAGCGTGCCGGTCCCCGCTCGCAGGAGGAGCGCGATCGCGAGGTAGTAGCGCTCGACCGTCTGGATCGTCGCCTGCGCCAGCACGGATAGTCGCACTGCCTCCGCACTGCCGGTCGTCGAGCGCCGCCACACCGCGCCGTCAGCATCGCGCGTGAGGAGGCCAAGCTTCTCGAGCGCGGCAAGCACGCCGTCCACGACTCCCGGCAATTCTTCCTCGCGCCAGCGCAGGCTGAGCTCCGCCCGCACATAGGGATAGACCCGCCACAGCAGGCGCTGCACGTCCTCGTGCCGCATCGCCGGGTTGTTGAGGAAGGCGCAGGCGACGAGCGAGGGCATCGCGAACAGGTGCAGCACGTTGTTGCGGTAGTAGGTTGCGAGCACCGCATTGCGCTCGTCCATGCGCAGCACGTCGCCGAGAGGGTGCCCGCGCCGCTCGAGGATTCCCATCCCCTCCCCGACCTTCACGATGGAGGCGCCGTCCGCGGCCACGACCGAGACGTCCGGCGAATAGGGAAACGCTTTCAGCAGGTCGATGTAGAGCTGCAGCTGCCGCTCGAGGTCCACCTCGAGCATCGCCTGCCGTGGCGCGGCGAGGAGCGCGACCGAGAGGAGATTGACCGGGTTCACGGCGGCCGCCGAATTGATGCGACGCATGATTTCGCCGGCGACCGAGTCGAGCGCATCTCCGAACCAGGCGGGACGCGATTCCTCGTCGTGCGGTGCATGGCGCCAGTCCGGGTGCAGCTGGTCGAGCATCCCGTCGAGCAGGATCGGCTCGCCGAACGCGACGTAGACCTTGCCGTGCTTGCGCCGGAGCTCCGGCAGAACCTCGAGCAGCCCGCCCACCGACTCCTTCTCCTTCGGCTTTCCCATCAGCTCGTCGATGTAGCTTTCGCCCTCGAGCAGCTGGTCGTAGCCGAAATAGACGGGCACGTAGGCGACGGGCCGGCGCGTGTCGCGCAGGAAGCTGCGGACCGTCATCCCGAGCATCCCCGTCCGCGGACGAAGCAGCCGCCCTGTACGGCTGCGCCCGCCCTCGATGAAGAACTCGATCGGGTGGCCGCGGTTCATCATGACGTCGACGTACTTCATGAAGACGATCGGGTACAGGCCCGAGCCGCGAAAGCTGCGCCGGATGTAGAACGCGCCGCCCTTGCGGAGCAGCCGCCCGATCACCGGCAGGTTGAGGTTCACGCCTGCCGCGACGTACGGCACCGCGTAGCCGCGCTGGTAGATGACGTATGAGAGCAGCAGGTAGTCGACGTGGCTGCGATGGCAGGGGACGTAGACGATCTCGCAGGCCGGCGGCAGCCGGTCGAGGTATTCGGCGTTCCGCACTTCGACGCCGTCGTAGATGCGCGTCAGGATGCGGCTCAAAATCCGCTCCGCGACCCGCACGAAAGTGTGCGAATAGTTCGCGGCGATCTCGAGCGCGTACCGTCGCGCGACCTGCAGCCCGTCGCGGCGCGTGCGCCGCGTGTCGCGAATCTCCTGGCGCACCGCCTGGCGTACCGCGCGAGTCCGCAGGACCTGCGCGACGATCGCGCGCCGCCGCGAGAGGTCCGGGCCGAGCGTATCGGTGCGCATGTGCCGGAACTCGCCGCGCATGTCGCGCAGGAGGCGACGCGCCCCGCGCGTGCCCTCCGGGCCCGTCGCCGCGTAGCTGCGGATCGAGCGCGGTTCGCCGAAGCGGATCAGCGTGCTGCGCCCGTTGAACAAGATCGACAGCATCCGTCGGAACGGGCCGACGAGCGCCCAGTTCTCCGAGAACAGGAGGCCGAAAAAGCTCTTCTCGCGCTGCGGTGCCCGGCCCCAGTAGACGGCGACCGGCACGACGTCGAGCTCGAGCGCCTCGTCGACGCCAGCCGCCGCGACCACTCGCGCGAGCTCCGGCGGCATGCGCCGGTCGGCGCGGCGACGCAGCACGCCGGCGCGCCGCTCGAGCGCGACCGCGGAATGCGGCAGGTCGACGTCGCGGACCTTCAGCCGCTTGCTGGGGCGGCGCAGTCCGCCGTCCATGGAGGCGATCTCGAGCGCGAGCAGGTCCGAGGTGCTCCTCTCCTCCAGCACGTAGAGCAGCGGGCGCGCGCGGCCGTGCAGCCGCGAGAGTGCGTCCTCCGGCACGACAGTCGGGCGTACGAACACGCGCATGACGCCGCGCTGCATCCAGAGAAGGGTGCGGTTCAAGGCGGCGCGCGCTCAGTTCTCGGGCTGATCTTCCTTCTTCGTGCCGCCTTCGTCCTCTTCCAGGCGCTTGTCGAGCGACTCGCGGTACTGCTCGGCGGCCGCATCCGTCCGGTCCTGTACCTTCTTCGGTGTTCCGACCAGCGGCCCGAACGCCGTGTCCTCGACTTTCATCGTCTCTTCCTTTTCTTTGCGGTCCGCCGTGTCCGAGCCGCCGCAACCTGCGATGGGCAGCGCGGCAGTCATCATCGCGATCGCCATGATCTTGATCATCGCGGCACCTCCCGTCCGAGACCGACCGGCAAGTCTAGCGCGTATCCGCGACGCACCACGCCGGGCACGATCCTTCGGCGCCGGGCGGGCGGGGTCCCGAGTGAGCGACCAAGTTCCGGCGGAGCGAACGAGGGAGCCCCGCCCGGCCCGCGAAGCGTGCGCGTCGCAACAGCGGAACGACGGGAAGGACGCGACTCAGCGCCGCTTCGGGAGATCGAGAGAGACGAGGAAGTATTCGAACAGGTAGTTGACGAGCGACAGCTCGCTGTGCAGCCGATGGTCGGAGTCCAGGATGTGCAGCGTCGCCGGATGCTCGCGCGCGAATCTCATGCTGTTCTCGACCGGCACCACCTCGTCCCGCCAGCCATGTACGATCGTCTTCGGGCAGGGCGCGGGCTTCGAGGTCAGCTGCTCCATGCCCGGCATGTAGAACGCGGGCGCCATCAGGAACAGTCCGCGCGCGTGCAGGAGCGCCGACGCCGAGGTCGCGACGTAGCCGCCCATGCTCGATCCGACCAGCACGAGGTCGCCGCGCAGGTCGCGGCAGAAGCTGAGGAGGCGCGTGACGCGGTCGCGTGCGTCGCTGACGCCGCGGTAGTCGACCGAGTCGACGTTCCATCCTTCGCTCTTCGCGACTTCGGACATCGCGGAAATCTTGGTTCCCCACGGCCCGCTTTCGAGCCCGTGCGAGAACACGACGTGACGGCTCGCCATTCGTCGATGTTATCAGTCCGCGCGCGGACGCCACAGCAGCGCGTCGAGGTCGAAGCCGCCGGACTTGCCGAGATCCACCCGTCCGTTCCGGAACACGACCCCTTCCTCCTCGAGCAGGCGTCGCTGCAGGCGGTGCGCCTTCGATCCCGCCGGCAGGCTGATGCGCCCCTGCGCGTTCAGCACGCGGTGCCAGGGCAGCTTGAGGCTCGCGGGCGCGACCTTGAGCGCATGGCCGACGAGCCGGGCGCGCCGCGGCAACCCCGCGCGTCGCGCGATGCCGCCGTAGCTCGCGACCTCGCCGCGTGGAATCGCGGACACCGCCTTCCAGATCCGCTCCAGGGCTTTGCGGTCCGTCACAGTCATGAGCGCCGATTCTAGCGGCCGCGAATGCGCATGCTATCGTCGCGCTGCCGTGGACGCAGAGGACGACCGGACCCAGATCGACCCGCGGGCCAATCCCTGGGCGATGCTCGCGGCACTCCCCCTGTTCAACGGCCTCCCCCAAAGCGTCGTCGACGCAGCCGTCACCGAGCTCGAGTGGAGGTCCCTACCCGGCGGTCACTTGCTGTTCGAGGCGGGGACGCCGGCCGACGCCGTGTATTTCGTCGTGAGCGGCTGCCTCGGCGTCTATGGCCCGGGCGGCGAGCTGATCGGGCGCGTCGCCGCCGGCGAAACGGTCGGCGAGATGGGACTGATCGTCTCGCGTCCGCGCCGCGCGACCGTGCGGGCGCTGCGCGATTCCGAGCTCGCACTGCTCTCCGCGGCCACTTTCGAGCGCGTTCTGCTCGGCCATCCGGAAGCGATCCTTCGGCTGGCGCGCCTCACGGTGCAGCGGATCGACGGCCGCGATTCGGAGCAGCGCCGCGTGATGACGCCGCGCACGCTAGCGGTCGTCCCGCTGGAGGCCGGCGTCGACGTCGCGGGCGAGGCGGAAAGCCTCGTGAACGCGCTCTCGCGATTCGGGCGCGCCGACCTCGTCAGCCGTGAGCGTGCAGGCCGCCACAGCCCACAGTGGTTCCACGAGCGCGAGTCGCGCAACGACTTCGTCGTCTACGCGGCGGAAGCCGGCGACACGCCCTGGACGCGGCTGTGCCTGCGCCAGGCCGATGTCGTGCTGCTCGCCGCGCGTGCCGCGGGCGACGGCGCGGGCTGGACCGCCGGTCCGTGGCAGGACGGGACCATGCGCCGCGCCGAGCTGGTCCTCCTTCACCACGGAGAGTTCGCGAACGGCGCTGCGGCGCGCTGGCAGGCAAGCCTTCCCGGCATCGCACATCACCACGTGCGCGGCCCCGGCGACTACGATCGCGTGGTGCGGCTGCTGACCGGCCGCGCCCTCGGGCTCGTGCTCTCAGGAGGAGGCGCCCGCGGATTCGCCCACCTTGGCGTCGTGCGTGCGCTGCGCGAGCACGGCGTGCCGATCGACCTCGTCGGCGGCACCAGCATGGGCGGCATCCTTGCGGCCGGCGTCGCTTCGGACTGGAGCGACGAAGAACTCGTCCAGCGCTTCAAGCGCAGCTTCGTCGATACCAACCCGCTCTCAGACTTCACGCTGCCGCTCGTTTCGCTCGTCTCGGGCCGCAAGGTGGGCATGTTGCTGCGCCGCGAGTTCGGCGACATCGACATCGCGGACCTTCCCCTGCCCTTCTTCTGCGTTTCGTCCAACCTGACCACCGGCCGAATCGCGGTGCACCAGCAGGGGCCTCTGTGGCGATGGCTGCGTGCCTCCATCGCGATCCCGGGCGTGCTGCCGCCGGTGTTTCAGGGCGGCGAAGTATTCGTCGACGGCGGTGCGATGAACAACCTGCCGGTCGACGTGATGCGAGCCAAGGGCCGCGGCCCGGTCGTCGGAGTCGACTGCGGCATGGACCGCGCCTTCACGACCGACGTGGACGACACCGAGACGCCTTCCATGTGGAAGCTCTTCGGAGCCCGCGCCCGACGCAGGCGCCCGAACATCCTGAAGATCCTCTGGCGAGCCGGCATGGTGAACAGTGCCGCGGCAACGCTGGAGCGGCGCCTGCAAAGCGACCTCCTCATCACACCGGCACTCGAGTCACTCGACTTGCTCGACTGGAAAGGATTCGCGCGCGCGATCGAGATCGGCTACCGCGACGCCTGCGAGCGACTCGCGGGCGGTGCCCTCGCGCAACTCCGACAGGTGTACGCCCCCGGCACGCTATCCTGAGCCGCATGAGGCGGGCTCGCGGCTGGCAGTTCTGGATCGACCGGGGCGGCACGTTCACCGACATCGTCGGCCGCGCGCCGGATGGGACGCTGCGCGTCGCGAAGCGCCTCTCGGAAGGGGGTGGCCCGGTCGACGCGGGCGTCGCCGGCATTCTCGAGCTGCTCACGCGCGAGGGCGCGGCCGATGCTTCCATCGATGTCATCCGCATCGGGACGACCGTCGCAACCAATGCCCTGCTCGAGCGCCGCGGCGTGCCGACGGCACTCGTCGCGACGGCCGGCTTCGGCGATGCGCTCGCGATCGGCTACCAGAATCGCCCGCGGCTCTTCGACCTCCACATCCGGCTCCCGTCGCCGCTCTACGCGGAGGCGATCGAGGCCGCGGAGCGGGTCACTGCCGAGGGCGCCGTGCTGCGCGAGCTCGACGAGACGCGGCTCGCGGTGGATCTCGGACGCCTCGCAGCACGGGGCATCGACAGCGTCGCGATCGTCTTCCTGCACGGCTTCCGCCATCCCGCGCACGAACGGCGCGCTGCCGAGGTCGCGCGTGGGCTCGGCTTCTCCGAGGTGATCGCTTCGCACGAGGCATCGCCGCTCATCCGCTTCGTGAGCCGCGGCGACACGACCGTGGTGGACGCGTACCTCACGCCCCTGCTTGCCCGCTACGTGCGGGCATTCCGGGCCGGTCTCGGCGAGCGCCATGCCGGCACGCGGCTCGAATTCATGCAGAGCAATGGCGGCCTGGTCGCGCCCGAGGCGTTTCGCGCCTGCAACGCCGTGCTGTCCGGGCCCGCGGGCGGGCTCGTCGCTACCGCTCGCGTCGCCGAGGGCCAGGCACGCCGACGCTTGATCGCCTTCGACATGGGCGGCACCTCAACGGACGTCGCGCTCTACGACGGCGCGCTTCCGCAACGCTTCGAGACGCTGGTTGCGGGCGTGCGGCTGCAGGCGCCGATGATGAACATTCACACCGTGGCGGCTGGCGGCGGATCGATGCTGGCCTACGAGGGCGGTCGGCTGCTCGTCGGTCCGCAGTCCGCCGGCTCGCGGCCCGGGCCTGCTTGCTATCGCAATGGCGGGCCGCTGGCGGTGACCGACGTGCAGGTGCTGCTCGGCCGCATCCGCGCGGACAGCTTTCCCGCGATTTTCGGACCGCAGGGCGACGCGCCACTCGACGAGGCTGCCGTACGGGAAAAGTTCGCGGCGCTCGCGGACGCCGTCGCCGCGGCGACCGACGCTCCCGCCGATCCGCTGCAGCTCGCCGCCGGATTCCTCGACGTCGCGATCGAGTCGATGGCGCGCGCGATCCGCCACGTGTCCGTGCGCGAAGGCCACGATCCGGCCGAGTTCACCCTCCTCTGCTACGGCGGCGCGGCGCCGCAGCATGCCTGCCGTGTCGCCGACGCGCTCGGCATCGGCGAAATCCTCATTCATCCGCTCGCGGGCGTGTTCTCCGCCTGGGGCATCGGCCTCGCCGATCGCCGGCTCATGCGCAGGCAGACTCTCGAACGGGCACTCGACGAGGCGACGCACGGGAGCCTCGAAGCCGCATTCGAGGCGATTGCCGCGCCGCTCGTCGAGGCGATGGTCGCGCAGGGCGCGCGCCCGGCTGAGGTGCGGCTGCGCCGCTCGCTCGAGCTGCGCGCTCCGGGAACGGAAACCGCGCTCGACATCCCGCAAGGGCCTCTTGCGGAAGTCACGCAGGGGTTCAGGACCGAGTTCACGAGGCGTTTCGGCTTTGCGCCGCCTGGCGAGGCGCCGTTGGTCGCGACGCTGCGCGTCGAGGCTGTGGTCGCAGGCGAGCGCGATGCGCCCGCATTTGCCGCCGAGGCGCCCGCCTCGCCAGCCCGCGTGCGCGCCTGGTTCGACGGCTGGCGCGACGTACCGCTCGTCGACCGCGAGTCGCTCACGCCGGGCGAGGCGCTCGATGGGCCCGCCCTCCTCGTCGAGCCGAACTCGACGACGGTCGTCGAGCCCGGCTGGGCCGCCGAGCGCCTGGCCGACGGCATGCTCCGGCTGGCACGGCGCGAGCGGCGCGCCGTGTCCGCCGTCGATGCGCGCCATCCGGACCCCGCGCAGCTCGAGCTCTTCAATCACCGCTTCATGCAGGTCGCTGAGCAGATGGGTGCGGTGCTGCAGGCGACGGCCGTGTCGGTCAACATCCGTGAGCGCCTCGACTTCTCCTGTGCGCTGTTCGACGCGGATGGTGCGCTGATTGCGAACGCGCCGCACATGCCCGTGCACCTGGGCTCGATGGGCGCGAGCGTGCGCGCCGTCGCCGCGGCGAACGCCGGTGAGCTGCGGCCGGGGCGCGCCTGGATGCTGAACGCGCCCTACGCCGGCGGCACGCATCTGCCCGACATCACGGTCGTGAGCCCCGTGTTCGCCACGGGCGGTGCCCAGCCCGCCTTCTTTGTCGCCTCCCGCGCGCATCACGCCGACATCGGCGGTATCACGCCGGGCTCGATGCCGCCCGCGTCGCGAACTATCTCCGAAGAAGGCGTGCTGTTCGACAACTTCCTGCTGGTGGACAACGGCAGGATCCGCGAGGAGGCGCTCAGGGAGCAGCTCGCCCGGGGTCCGTGGCCTGCGCGTAATCCGTCGCAGAACGTCGCGGATCTCAAGGCCCAGCTCGCCGCGAACGCACGCGGCGCCGCCGAGCTCGAGGCGCTGATCACGCGCACCGGCCTCGACACGGTCGTGCGCTACATGGAGCACGTACAGGACAACGCCGAGGCCTGCGTGCGCGAGGTCATCGGGCGGCTCGGCGACGGCCAGTTGCGCTACGAGATGGACGACGGCAGCGCGATCGAGGTCGCGGTGAGGGTCGACCGCACGGCGCGGAGCGCGGTCGTCGATTTCACCGGGACCTCGCCGCAGCAGCCCGGCAACTTCAACGCACCCCTCGCTGTCTGCACGGCCGCCGTGCTCTACGTGTTCCGTACGCTGGTCGACGCCGACTTCCCGCTGAACGAGGGATGCCTGCGCCCGCTCACGATCCGCGTGCCCGCGGGCTCGATGTTGAATCCCGTGCCGCCGGCAGCGGTCGTCGCGGGCAATGTCGAGACGTCGCAGTGCATCGTTGATGCGCTGTTCGGTGCGCTTGGCATCCTCGCGGCCTCGCAGGGCACGATGAACAACCTCACCTTCGGCGATTCGGTGCACCAGTACTACGAGACGATCGCCGGCGGCTCCGGCGCCGGCGCGCAATTCGACGGCGCCTCCGGTGTACAGACTCACATGACGAATTCGCGCCTCACCGATCCCGAGGTGCTCGAGAGCCGGCACCCGGTTCTGCTGCGCGAGTTCAGCTACCGCCGCGGCTCGGGAGGCGCCGGCAGGCATCGCGGCGGCGACGGCCTCGTGCGGCGGATCGAGTTCCGTTCGCCGATGACGGTTGCTGTGCTCGCGAATCACCGGCGCATCGCGCCCTTCGGCCTCGCGGGCGGCGCAAGCGGCGCGAAGGGGATCAACCGGATCGTGCGCTCGCACGGCGAGGTGATCGTGCTCCCGGCCTGCGCGGCGGAGCGCGTCGAGGCCGGCGATGCGATCGAGATCGAGACGCCCGGCGGGGGCGGTTTCGGCTAGAAGATGCCGACCGCCGGGACGTCGAGCTCGGCGAGCACCTGCGTGAGTCCCGAGTCCGGCAGCCCCGCAAGGTTGGGGCTCACGGTCTGCACGCGGCTGCCGCCGGCGCGATGGCTGACGAGCCAGGCGTGGAAGCGCCCCGGCCCGTAGCCCGGGATGCCGAACAGGAGGCTCACGATACCCTGCTCGCGCTGGCGGTCGCGGTTGATGCGCTCGTCGCAGACCGCGAACCAGCGGTCGCCTGATGCGCGGTCCGCGAATGCGCCCCGCGCTTCGAGCGTCGCGAGGAACTCGCGCATTTGCGCCTCCGCGCGTCGCCAAGTCGCCGGCTCGTTCGGCTCGAACATCACCCAGCGCGTGCCGCGCTCGATGCTGTTGACGGCGAGGAGCGCGAGGCGACGCGCGGCGAGCGAGCGCCAGTCCGCCGCGCCCGCACCGGGGCCCGCGAGCGTGGCTGCCCGCGGCACATCGCGTCCCGGCCGGCGTACGGTCTGCACCGTGTTGACGCCGGCGGCTGCGAGGCGGCCGCGATGCTCCTCGTCCACGGCGCAGGCGAGCTTCAGTCCCGGCCGCACGATCGCTTCCTCGCCGCAAGCGCTCGTCCACACGGGCCAGTGTTCGGACGCGCGCGAGAGCGCTCCGGCGACGGCGCCCGACGGTACGAAAGCCTCGAAGCGGCCGCGCAGCTTGTCGTAACCGAGCAGGCGCGGGAAGAACATGCAGGCCGAGTCCGACGGCAGCGGCCAGTGCTTCATCTCCACGACAGCTTTCGCGGCGCTATCCCAGGCGAGCGGAGGATCGACGAGCAGCAGCGCGCGGCGCT
>Ga0075418_10001114_pt1 | contig 30008 bp, 23 predicted proteins | sample SoiMetdeltSBSDD2_FD_81776 | JGI IMG/M metagenome (GOLD analysis project Ga0075418, IMG submission 81776) | Bulk soil microbial communities from a Populus tree surrounding site in Tennessee, USA - Soil MetaG P. deltoides SBSDD2 | ecosystem: Environmental > Terrestrial > Soil > Tree plantation... | reverse complement strand
GCCGCCTCGCTGCCCGCCACCGCCACCGCCCTGCGCGAACGTGGCCGTCATCGCGAGCGCAGACAGCGCGAGCGCCGCAAGAGTTTGAGTCGTCTTACTCATCGAGCTTCTCCCTTCCGATTTGCGTCAAAAAGTTTCTGAAGTCGTTCGCGTTGCCGCGCCAGAGAGTAGCACAAGCACGGCTTCGGCTTCTCCTATGAGCTACTGGATGAGCGCATCAAGCGCGGCCGCGGCCGCAGCCGCCCCACCTTCCGAACGTACGATCGCGCCGACGTTCTCCGCGCTAGCGTGAACCCGCGTATCACCCAGCATCTGTTCGAGTTCGCGCGCGACACGCGCCCCGCGGTAGCTGTGCTGCCGAACCGTTCGTGCCACGCCCAGCCGAGTGGCGCGGGCGGCATTATCAGGCTGGTCGTGTGCGTGCGGCACGACGAGCATCGGCCGGCCCGCGCGTAACGCCTGCGCCAGCGTGCCGGCGCCCCCCGGATGCACGACGGCCGCTGCGCGCGGAAACAACAGCTGATGAGGCGCTCGATCGATCACGAACGTGTCAGCGCTCCCGGCGCCGCCCGGAACATTGCGCTCGATGCCTCCCGTCAAAAGCACCCCTCTCACGCGAAGGCGTCGCATGGCGTCGAGGCTTTCTTCATAGAAGCGGCCTGCAGCGGCGACGGCGGAACTGCCGAGCGTGAAAACCACGGGCGCAGAGCCGGCATTGAGAAACTCTTCCAGCTCCGGATGCAACAACTCTGGCCCGTTGTAGAAGATGGATCCCGTAATCACGACGTTGGGCGGCCAGTCCGCCTGCCGGGATGCAAGGACGCGGGAAAACAGTGCGAGCGTCAGTATGGGCGAGAACTGCCCTTCGAACAGTGGATGGCCGCCCGGCGGCATTTCCAGACGACGCCTGAGATCGAACACCGGCTTCATCCAGCGACGGGTGCTGGCGCGTGCAAACCGCCGCAGAACGCGGCCGTACCACGATCCGAACCGGTCGACGGTGGCCAGATACGGCGCGGGGGCGAGTACCGGGATGTCGCTGGCTGAGAAGAAAGACATCGGCGCGAGTACCGTTGAGACCCACGGCAGGCGGCGCGCCTGCGCCACGATGGGTGCCGCGAAGGTGATGGGGTGCGTGACCATCACATCGGCCCGCTGCGCCGCGACATCGAGCGCTGCGTAGTCGGCGTCGAGCGACGGCAGGAGGAGCTCCCTGACCAGCGCGTGGGCGCCACGCACCGGATCCAGCACGCGTCCGATGGTGGCGTGGTCGCTCGGATCGATCATCGGACCCATCGGGTGAAACTCGAATCCGAGCGATTCGATGAGCGGTCGATAAAACTCCGCGGTCGCGAGCAGCGGATGGTGGCCGAGGTCCTTCAGCGCAAACGCCAGCCCCACGTACGGATACACGTCGCCGAACGAGCCCCAGCTCGTGAGAAGGATGCGTGCCATCGGAAGGTCTCAAATACTTGATACCTCCTTTTCGCTGTGGCGTGATGGCCCGCCTGCGTCATTTCTGCGTCATCGCGCTCCCGGCGACGCTCGTTACTCCGCGTAAAAAAAGGACCTGACGGCCGCCCGGACGTGGACTGCCGTTTGCGGTCCCGCGCGTCTATGCGTGCCGCCTGCCTGCTATCGATCTGTGTTCTTGCGGTCCTGGGGTTAGCCTGCTCGTCGTCGGCCTCGGCGGCCAAAGCTCCGCGAGAGGTGCCCGAGCCGCCGCAGGACGGTCTGGTGCACATCCGTGAAGCATCGCGGCCGTTCATCGCGACTGAAATGGTGTCGGGAGCAAGAACCGGCGAGTCGGTTAGTGCGCCGGCCCGGGCCGACTTTCGTGACGGCGCCGTCTCACAGCTCGGCGCCCCGCTCGACGGCCGAATCGTCAAAGTCCAGGTGCAGATCGGCGATCGCGTTCGCGAAGGCGATCCCCTGCTGACGCTTGACTGCCCCGACGCGGCGGAAATGCGCGCCGCGGTCGAAACGGCAACCGCGTCGCTGCGCGAAGCGCGCAGTGCGCTGGACCGTCAGAACCGCATGCTGCAGCAGGGGGTCGGCACCGAACGCGACCGAATTGCCGCCGAAACGCGGGTATCGGAGCTCGAGGCCGAACTGGCGCGCGTGCAGGCTGACGTCGCCTTCGTCGGCATGGGCACAGGCACAAGCGTCGTCGTTCGCGCGCCGATCAGCGGGAGCATCATCAGCCGCCGTGCGACCGTCGGCATGACCGTGCAGAAGGGAAGCGAGCCGATCGTCGAAGTCGGCGACCCTTCTGCAATCTGGATCGTTGCCGACGTCTTTGAGCGCGACCTGCCCCTCGTGCGAGAAGCTGCCCGCGTGCATGTCCAGTTGCCCTCTCTGAACGGCACGATCGAGGGGCATGTCGCCTCGATCGGAAGCGTGGTTGCGATGGGATTGCGAACCGCGCCCGTTCGAATCGCCGTCGAGCACGCGCCGTTCGAGCTGCGGCCCGGTATGTACGGCCGAGTACAAATCGACGCTGCGGCGCACAACCTCACGCTGCCCACAGAGGCGATTCTCATCAAAGACGGCAAGGAGTCGTTCGTGTACGTGGAAAAGGATCCGCTCACCTTCGAGCGGCGGCCGGTCGTCGTGGCCCAGCACGCCGAAGACGGACGCGTCCAAATCGTGTCGGGGATCTCCCCCGGCGACAAGGTCGTCGTCAGAGGCGCGCTGCTCCTCGATGGTTCGGTCGATCAGCTTCTCTAGTCCGAACCCCGGGGGCGCACCGTGCTTCGTCCATTGATTGAGTTCTGTGTCAGGAAACGCCTGCCGGTCCTGGCGATCACCGCGGCAATCGCGGCCTACGGCGTAAAGACCTATCTCGAACTTCCTGTCGAGGCATTCCCGGATGTAACGAACCTGCAGGTGCAGGTCATCGCGCAGCTTCCCGGGCTGGCGCCTGAAGAGATCGAGCGACAGGTCACCGTCCCCATCGAGCGGGTACTAAACGGCACACCGCAGATGGTCCTGATGCGCAGCGAGAGCCTCTTTGGTCTCTCGCTCGTCACGCTCACCTTCGACGATGATGCGGACCCGTTCCGATCGCGGGCAATCGTCACCGAGAAGATGCAGGCGGCCGATCTTCCTGAGGGCGTCGAGTTGAAGCTCGCTCCGGACGACACACCGCTGGGTGAGGTGTATCAGTTTCATGTCGTGAGCGACCGCCACACCGACGAGGAGATGCGATCCGAGCTCGAATGGACAATCTCCCGCATCCTCCGTCAGGTGCCCGGCGTCGCCGATGTGGTGACGTTCGGAGGCTATCTGAAGGAGATCCACGTTGAAGTCGATCCATCGCGGCTGCTCGCGCACGACCTGACGCCAACCGACGTCACCGGAGCGCTCGCGCAATCGAACCGCAACGTCGGTGGCGGCTTCCTGCGACATGGCGACCAGCAGCTCACAATCCGCGGCGTCGGGTACGTGCTGGATCCAAGGGATCTGAAGGCCGTTGTGCTGAAGAGCGACAAGGGGACGCCGGTCACCATCGGCGATGTCTCACGCGTCACCCTCTCGCATATGCCGCAGCTCGGCACGGTCGGCTACAACCTCGAGAAGAACGTTGCGGAAGGATTCGTGCTGATGCGCCGCGGGGAGAACCCGAGCCTGGTCCTGGAAGGCGTTCACGCGAAGATCGACGAGCTCAACGCCAGCATTCTGCCGAAAGGGATGCGCATCGAGCCGTTTTACGACCGCACGACGCTGGTCGAGCACACGTTGTCAACCGTGCATCACAACCTGCTGTTTGGCGCCCTTCTGGTCATTTCGGTGGTCTGGCTGTTCCTGCGCAGCCTGAAATGCTCGCTCATCGTCGCGTCGGTGATTCCGCTCGCGCTGCTGACGGCATTTATCGGGCTCACGCTCATTCACCTTCCAGCCAACCTGATCTCGATGGGCGCCGTTGACTTCGGGATCCTTGTCGACGGCGCCGTCGTCCTGGCGGAAAACGTCCTCCACGAAGCCAATACACAGAAACCAAAACGCCGACGCGATCTTCTTCGGCTGATCATCCGTTCTGCCATCGACGTGGCGCGCCCGACGTTTTTTGCGATGGCGATCATCATTGCCGCGCTGATTCCCGTGTTCACGCTGCAGCGCGTCGAAGGTCGGATCTTCCGCCCGTTGTCACTGACCTACAGCTTTGCGCTGTTGGGTGCGCTCGTATTCGCACTCACGATCGTTCCGGCGCTCTGCGCGCTCGTGCTGCGGGTGAAGGACACGGAGGTGCAAGAGCCCGCGCTGCTGACCAAGCTTCGCGATTGGTATACGCGTGCGGTCGCGTGGCTCATCGGCCATCGCCTTGCGGTGGCGGGCGGTGTAGCCGCCCTGCTCATCGCAGTGGCGATCGTCGGATCGAGGCTTGGCAGCGAGTTCCTTCCCGAGCTCGATGAAGGCGACCTCGTGATCTTCGTTGAAATGCCCCCCAGCATTGCGCTGGACCGCGGCACCGAGGTGCTCACCGAAGTGAGACGACGACTGCTCAAATTCCCCGAAGTGACCGAGACGATGAGCGAACAGGGCCGGCCGGAAGACGGGACCGATGACGAGGGGGTGAACATGAGCGAGACCTTCGTTCACCTGGCGCCGAAGGACGAGTGGCGACGCGGCGTGGACAAGGACTCCCTCGTCGAGCAGATGCGGGCTTCGCTCACCGAGATTCCGGGCGTCAGCTACAACTTCTCACAGCCGATCAAAGACAACGTCGAGGAGGCGGTCAGCGGGGTCCGCGGACAGGTTGTGCTGAAAGTCTTTGGCACAGACCTCGACGTGATGAAGACGACCCTCGAGAAATGCGTGGCCTCACTGACCAAAGTACCGGGTGTAGTCGATCTCGGGCTGTATCGCGACGCCAGCATTCCGCAGCTGCAGATCGTGCTGGACCGCGGCGCGCTCGCCAGAGCCGGCATCAACGTGGGTGCCGCCCAGGATGTCGTGCGGACGGCGCTCGGCGGAGATGTCCCCACCGAGTACTGGCAGAACGAACGGCCTGTGCCCGTGCGTGTCATCTTCCCCGTGGCCGAACGTGACGACGAAGAGCGGATCGCCAACATTCTGGTTCCGGCGGCGGACGGTGGCCACGTGCCCCTTCGCGAAGTCGCGCATATCGAGAAGGCGACCGGCCGCGCGGCCATCAATCGCGAGTCGAACAGCCGTGTCCTCGCACTGAAGTTCAACATCGAAGGTCGCGACATGGGCTCGGTGGTTGCCGATGCGATGACGACCGTCACCCGCGACGTCTCCGTTCCCGAAGGGAACTTTCTGGTGTGGGGTGGCGAATTCGAGAACCAAAAACGGGCCATGGCGCGACTCGCGATCATCGTGCCGTTCTCGTTCCTTGTCGTGTTCGCGCTCCTCTGCACGGCGCTCGGATCCGTAGCGAGCGCCTCGACGGTGCTTCTTATCGCACCGCTCGCGATGAGCGGAGGCGTCTTTGGCCTGGCGCTTTCGCACATCCCGCTATCTGTGAGTGCTGCCGTCGGTTTCATCGCGCTGCTCGGGCAGGTCTGTCTGGCATCGCTGCTCGTCGTGAGCGCGGTCGACGAGCGCCGACGCAGGGGTGAGGAGCTGCTGCCGGCGCTCGCGCATGGCGCCGCAAGCCGATTCCGCGCGGTGCTGATGACCGCCATGCTCGCCATCCTCGGACTGATGCCGATGGCGGTGTCCAGAGGCGTCGGCAGCGAGACGCAGCGACCCTTTGCGGTCGTCATCATCACCGGTCTGATCACGGCCGTCGCGGTCACGCTGTTTGTCCTCCCATCCGCGTACGCCTTGATCGTCCGGGGAGTCCCGGCTGTCGAGGTCGAGGATGAATAAGATCTCCGCCCTCCTAGTCATCCTCGCGTGCATCGCGGCGCGGGATGCGTCGGCGCAGATGCCGCTCCCGTCAACCGTGACGCTCGACGACGTGCTCCGGTTGTTCAACGACCGCAGCCCACGCACGCTGGCAGATCGCGCGACCGTTGATATTACCGCTGCGGATCGCGTCAGTGCGCGCACGTATCCGAATCCGGATGTGAGCTACGGCGCGGTCCATCTGGTGTCCGGGCTCAGCACCGGTGCCGTGACACAACAGCAGGTTGTACTCGACCAGCCATTGCTCGTCTTCAAACAGCGACAGGCACGGTTGGGCGCCGCCGATTTGAATGTAACGGCAGAGCAGGCACACGTCGACGAATCGCTCGGCGCGCGACGACTGCAGGTGAGGCAGGCGTTCGCGACACTGCTTTCGCGACAACAGCAGCTTGCCGCTGTTCAGAACAACGTCGCGGACCTGCAGCGGGTCGAAGGCGTCGTGCGGGGGCGCGCCGAGGCGGGCGAGCGCAGCGACTACGACGTCGCGCGGATCGAGATCGAAACCGAACGCGTGCACGTCGAGATGATGAATGCGGAAGCCGACGTCGACGATGCAGCCGGCCAGCTGGCGACGCTGCTCGGGTTTCCCGGCTGGTCGCCTCACGCCGTCGGACCTCTCGATCCCGATCCGGCCGTGCCGACCGATGTCGACACGTTATGGGCCACGGCGCAGCAGCGGCGTCCCTCGCTCGTCGCCATCCGTCGGCAACAGGCCGCCGCGCGAGGCGGATTGTTTCTGGCGCAGCGGGAACGCCTGCCGGTTCCAGCGTTCAGCGCCGGCACGCAAATGACGCACGAGGTCACCGGCACGTCGACGTTCTTCGGTTTCTCCATGCCGCTGCCGTTGTTCGACCGCAACCAGGGCGCCATTGCGAGGGCGACGGCACAGGTGCGCGCGCAGGATCTCGCTCTCGAGGCCGAACTCGCCGAAGCGCGCGCCGACATCGAGCGCGCGACCACTGTCCTGGCGAAGCGGCGCCAGGCGTTGACCGAACTCGAAGCGCACGTCGTGCAGCGGGTTCCGACGCTGCGGCGCATGTCGGAGGATGCGTATCGCGAGGGAGGCGCAGACATTCTCGAGCTGCTGGACGCGTTGCGATCTGTCAAGGACATCGAGATCGCTCACGTGCAGCAGCTCGAATCCGCGAAGCTCGCGGAAGAAGTTGTCGTGGCCGCGGCCGGATTGGACGCTGGTCCGCCTTAAGCCGGACCCCACCGGTGAAAGGGTTGACGGTGGGTCGGCTTCAGCCGGACCTACCGCGCTGACGCAGAAGTCGAAACCGGCTTCTTGTTGACGACGTTTGCCTGGAGGAACGCGTCGATCGACGACCAGGCGCGGAGCATCTGATCGCGCGGGAAGTTGCCGTGGCCGCCGCCTGGAATCGTGACGAGCTCGGCGACGCCGCCCGCCTTCTTCAACGCATCGATCTCGCGCACTTCCTGCTCGTAAGGAACGATCGGGTCTGCGTCACCATGAATCGCCATCACCGGCGGAAGGCCGGCGCGCACATAGGTCATGGGCGATACGCGCTTCGCCACGTCTTTGTAGTTCGGCTGACCGCCGATCCAGCTGATGGCGTAGTCGCGCTTCGGATCGTCTACAAGCGTCGTGTAATCGAAGACGCCATACCAGCTGATCACCGCGGCCACTTTCATCGGTTCGGGCCCCGGGCAATTCCGATCGAAGCCGGCCGACTCGGGTACCAGACCGGTCATCAGCGCCAGGTGTGAACCGGCGGACTGTCCTGTCACAATGATCCGTTCGGCGTCGACGTTGTACTCCTTGGCGTTGTGAATCACCCAGCGCAGTGCGCAGCGTGCGTCCTCGACGGCCGCGGGCGCCTGTGCGATGCCGCTGGCGCGATACTCCACGTTCACAGCGTTCCATCCCATCTGAATGTACGGCAGCAGACTCAGCACGGACGCCTCTTTGCGCGAGCCGATCCGATAGCCTCCGCCATGCATGAAGATGGCGGTCGGAACCGGAGCTGATGGACGCGCCGGTCCGTAAAAGTCGAGCTTCAGCTCGACGCCGCTGGCCGTGATGTACGTGATGTTGGGAACGGCACGGTAGCCGGTGAAGGCGGCAAAGCTCGCCGCGTCGCCCGCCGGTCGTTGTGCCAGCAGCGTGTCGCCAGCAGTTATCGCGAGCCCGGCCATCAGCAGAAGTACGAACGCGAAACGTTTCATAAAACAGCTCTCCCGCAGCGTGGGTGGTGTCGGGCCACGGTTGTGTTGCGGCCGATGGCCCGATGTTGGCGGCAATGGTACCAATGCGGTTTCGATGTTGCAATTGAACAAATCCGTGAACGAGGTCACGAAAAGAAGGCTGACGATGCTGGGACGCTACACGTACTTCTCCGCTCTGTTCACCGTCTTCGCCATCATGACTTGGGACGCGACAGTACGCGCCGGCCGTCCAGGCACGCAGGCCGCCAAGGCCACCAGCGGTCACGAGCTGTCATGCGATCTGAGCAAGAGCGCGGGCGGTTCGTTGCAATTGCTGGGCAAGCTGCCGGAGGCGAGCGGGTTGGCGTTAAGCACGCGCTCCCCTGATGTGCTGTGGTCGATGAACGATTCCGACGACCCGGTGGTCGTTGCGCTCAGCACAACGGGTCAGGTCAAGGGACAGGTTCGCGTTACCGGCGCGACGATTCGGGATTGGGAAGCGCTCACCGTCGGGCCGTGTCCGTCTGGGTCGTGCCTCTACGTCGGCGACATCGGGGATGATGGCGCAAAACGGATGCAGGTGACGATCTATCGCGTAGCCGAGCCCAGAGCGGACGACACCGCAACGACGCAGGCGGACGCGTTCGTCTTCGCGTATCCGGACAAGGCACATGACGCCGAGGCACTGTTCGTGACGCCCGACCAAAGTCTGTTCATCGTCACAAAGGGACATCCAACGGTGCTCTACCGTGCACCACGCGATGTGCGTCCCCGGACGGTCGCGACGCTGAGCAAAGTGGCGGAATTGCCCGTCGACATGTTTCTGGGCGATGAGGATCGAAAGCGGTCGCGCATCACCGACGCGGGAACGACTCCTGATGGCGAATGGGTGGCGCTGCGAACGAATTCCGAGCTGCTGCTCCTCCCCACGCGCGATCTCGTGAATGGAACGATGACCGATGTCTGGCACGCCAATCTACGCCCGCTCGACGAGACGCAAGGCGAGGGCGTGGCGATTTCCAATGCCGGTGACGTGTACCTCGCCGGCGAAGGCGGTGGACATGGCCTGCCGGGAACGTTCACCCATCTGAAGTGCCAATTACCAGGCTAGCGTTCGATCGGGGCGATACCACGGCAGATGCCCTGCGGCCGTGTTTGACATGGCGCGTGTCGGATTGAAGATCAACCGCAGGCTTGCGCGCCAGATGCGGTTGCGGGTATGCCGCTCGATCCATTCGACGAGGAATTTGTCGAGCACGTCTTCCGCAATCACGAGCCCGTACGCACCCGTGGGCGTCACCACGTAGTCGACCCATCCCGTCGTCTGCGGACGGAGACCGACGTTGCCAAGCGAGGCTTCGCTGAGAGGCCCGATCTCGAATTGGAGGCTGTAGGCAGCGGCGAAGGCCGCTGCGCGGCCGCGGCTCGCCCAGTACCGGTTGTCGAACTCAATGGTGATCGGTGCCTGCGGGTCGTGCTCGAGCCACAAGTAACCCGCCGCCGCGCCGTGAATCGGATGGCCGACATAGTTCACCAGCCACGAGTCTGTGTCTTCCCACGTGGTCGGCACACGGACGGACTGACGGTAATCGCGCCAGAAGTTGCCGCGAAGCTCCCGCCGCGTTCCGGGTTGGAATGCGAGCCGGATGCCATGCTCGATGCCGAGTAATGCGAGCGAGTCGACGAAGACGCCGCTCTTGTCGATGCCGCCGGGAGCCGGGATTCGGGATCCGGGATCGGGAAGTGCGGTTGTCTGCGCACTCGCGGAGACGGCGAACGTGAGAATCACGATGGCAACCGTAACCGCCCGCATCTATCGCTCCCTCGCCCTGAACGTCTCGGGTGTCATGCCAAACCAACGTTTGAAAGCTCTATGAAATGGACCCGGTTCTGAATAGCCGACCAGAAATGCGACTTCGCAGATGGCAAGGCTGGACTCCCCAATGTATCGACGGGCCGCTTCCTTCCGAGCATGTTCGACTAACTGCCGAGACGAGACGCCTTCATTCGTGAGGCGACCACGCCGAACGCGGCGACGTCATCCGGTTGGTGTCGAAAGCTGACGCAAGAAAAACTGAAAGCGCCATTGGTTTCCTGACGTAGATGCAGCTGCGTCAGCGAGGTGACGAACTCCACATTGAATGCGGCGGCGCCACCCGTCAGGTCAATGCGAATCGGATCTGAATCTTCATCTATCTCGATGACGATCGGGTTGCCGACTAGACGCAAATAGCGCGCGAGACCACGCACGCCGGCGCCAACGGTTTCAGAGGTCAGCACAACGTAGTCGAGAAGCGGGTATGCGCCGAGTGGCGTCGCATGCGCCAAGTGCAGTGCCAGGTTGGGCGTGAAGCGCATCCGCTGCGCGGATGTAACGATCTGGCCCAGCTTCTCGCAGGAGATTCGTACGTCGGGGTTGCTCAACTCCGCGTCGTCCAACCCCGCCGACCTGAGCAATGATGCGACGTCGTACCCGCACGAGCCGAACGCGTTCATCAACGCCCGTACATCGTTGACCGGCATGCTGAAGGCAGCCGCGACACTGCCCACCTGTGATGTGTCGCGATCGGTCAATGAATTGGCACGCGGGGTCATCGACGGAAGCTTCGTTTCAGGCAACCATTGTGCACCTGATGAGAGAACAACTGATCGCGACCTATTCAATCGTCGCCCGCGACGCGGCCACCGGGGGCCTTGGCGTCGCCGTGCAGTCGTGCTACCTCGCTGTCGGCGCGGCGGTTCCCTGGGGGGAAGCGGGCGTGGGCGTAGTGGCCACGCAGTCGTTCGCAAATCTCGATTTTGGACCCGAAGGTCTAGCGATGATGCGGGAAGGAATCGCACCAGCGGACGCCTTGCGGCGCCTCCTGGAAGGAGACCAGCGTGGCGAAACCAGGCAGGTCGCGTTGCTGGATTCCAGCGGGCGCATCGCCACCCACACGGGCGCTGCATGCGTTGCCGCGGCTGGTCATCTCACCGACGATGGCGTGAGCGTGCAAGCCAACATGATGACTGACGACACCGTCTGGCCGGCAATGCTCTGTGCGTATCGCCACGCGGGCGGCGACCTTGCCGCCCGCCTCGTTACGGCGCTCGAAGCGGCGGAAGCCACCGGCGGCGGGGCGAATCGAAGACGCGGCTGCAGCGCTACATGAAGCGCTCGAGCTCGCGCCGGAGGTTCATGAGACCCAGCTGTCTGCCGCTTACGTCTATAAGCTGGAAGGGCGCCACGATGAAGCGCGCGCATTGTTGCGACGCGTGTTCGACAGCAAACCGCTCCTTGCGGAGTGGATGCACCGGATGATTACCACCGGCATCATTCCGCACGATCCGGTCCTCGTCGAGACGATCGCGCATATGCGGACCAGCGTCTACACAGTCGTGGGTAACGAGAGGCCCTACGCTGTCCGGTCCTGGACCGCGAGACCGAGGCTGGCGTGGATACCCAACATGTGGTCGATGAGGCGCTGCATGTCAACGCCCTTGACGAAGTATCCCCCGGCCCCCGCCTCCTCGATTGGATGAACGGGCTCCATCCAAAGCTGCGAGGACAGTCCGAGAATCTGAATGAACGGGAGTTCGGCGCGAATGCGCCGCGTCGCCTCGACGCCGTCCATCTGGGGCATCGAGATGTCCATGAGGATGACGTCCGGCCGCAGTGCGCGTGCCTGTGCGATCCCTTCCAGGCCATTGCAGGCGTCGCCGACGACGACAAACTCGCGACGCTCCTGCAGCAGATCCCGGAAGACCCTTCGGACAGAGGCATGATCGTCCACGATCAGAATTCTGAGCTGGGGTATCGACGGGAGGCTCTTTACCCCGCGTGCGACTCGTTCGCCGCCCGCGCGCTTCAACGGATCCTGTGGGGCAACGGCGTCCTGCGCCACGCCACGCGGAGCGATCAACTGGAACGTCGTACCCTGCCCCGGCGCGCTTTCGATGTCGAACCGGCCCCCTAACAGCGTCAGCCGTTCACGGATGCTGAACAGCCCCCACCCGACAGGCCCCGTCTTCGCACAATCGACGACCGCTGCCGGATCGAACCCGATCCCCCGATCCGTCACAGTGATACGAAGCGCGTCGTCGGGATCGAGCGCCAGCTCGATAGCGACCCGATCGGCCTTGGCGTGCTTCACCGCGTTGATCAAGAGCTCCCGAACCGATTCAAACAACAAGGTCCGAATGTCTTTGCGGGCCGAATTGGCCAGCGGATCAGCTGAGATCTGTACCTCGAGCCCGTACTTTTTCCGTGTCTGATCCGCCAACCAGGTCAAGGCCGCCGGAAGTCCCGAGCTTTGCAACACGGGTGGATACAATTCGACGTTCAGGGATCGCGCGGCGGCAATGGCCTCGTCAAGCCCGCTTCTTGCCTGCACGACGAGCTCGTCGGACGCGACGCCGATCTGCGCATCGCGTTTCAGCTGTTGATCGAGATTCACCGCCGCCACCAGCAATAGCTGCTGCAGACCATCGTGCAGCATCTTGGCGAGTTGTTCGCGTGCGTGGTGCTCGGCGAGTGTCAGGTCGGAGGCCAGACGGCTCAATTGCGCAGTCCGGTATTCCAGTGAGGCCGTTCGCTCGTGAAGCGCCGCGGCCGCCCGTCGGCGTTCGGTAATGTCGGTCACGAACGCGATGGCCCGGCCGCCGCCGACCGTGGCAATGTGATTCAGGCTGATTTCGATCGGAAACGTCGACCCGTCCTTCCGCTTCCCTACAAGATCCGGTCCTGCTTCCATCGGATGGGAACGCGGCGTCGCGAAATACCCACCGGAATGGTGCGCCTGCATTTCACGGATGGATATCGGCAGTAGCTGCTCGATGGACTGACCAATCAACTCACCGGGCGCCCAGCCGTACATCGTTTCGAGCGCACGATTCGCCATCACGATCACACCGTGCGCATCCACCGACACGATCCCCTGGGTAGCGGTTTCCAACAGAAGCCGCAGTTCCCGATCGTGTTCCTCGTCGCGGCGCGCCTGCAGAGCCTCCTCTGCGCGCCGGCGTTCGGTGACGTCGAGGCAGATTCCTCCGATTCTCGTGAGCCGCCCATCTGCATCACGTTCCGCTCTGCCAATGCCATGCATCCAGCGTATGGTGCCGTCCGGCCGCACGATGCGGAACGTCTCGTTCCAGTCGTTGTCGTCCGCGCAGCTCACCACGTGGCTCAAGTGGTCGAGTACCTGCTGGCGGTCATCCTCGTGCAATGCGGAGCTCCACGCTTCGAGACTGCGCAGACCTCCCGGGGTTAGGCCGTAATGTGCGTGGACCCGTTCGTCCCAGTCGAGACGATTGGTCCGTGCATCCCAGGTCCAGACACCAGCCGCAGAGGCGTCGAGTGCGAGCTGCAGCCGCTGCTCCCGTTCCCGCAGCGCCGCCTCGGCGCGCGCCCGTTCGACCGCGTCCCACGTGCGTTCCGCGACATCACGGACGAGCGCGATCTCCGTACCTGTCCAGTTGCGTGGGGTCGCGTTATTGGCACCGAAGGCTGCCAGGAATTTCCCGTTCTTGACGAGCGTCGTGCCGATGAACGCCGCGATCTGTCTCGCCTCCATAGAGACTCGTTCGGAGTCCGTGAACCTCGGATCGGAAGACACGTCGTTCACCACGACTGTGTCGCCGCGACGGTATGCGTCTCTCAAAGCCGCCCCAAAGCTCCCGGATGGTCCGTGGCCGACAAGCGGCGCGACGCCGCGCGTGTACTCGCGCCGAATGACGTAGCCGTGGTCCTCCATTTCCGCGTAGCCGACGCGGTTCACCCCCAGGTGTTCTCCCAGCAGCCGTGCGGCAGCTTCCTGCACATCATCCGGATCACTGAGGCCGCGAAGCGCGTCACTGAGCTTGAGGAGGAACGTGTGCCGCTCTTCGGACTGGCGAAGATGCTCGCCGAGCAGACGCGTCGGCACGTCCTGCACCTCATGCTGATCTCTCACGTGCCGGAGCCTGTCGTTGAGCGTCACCAGGACGCGCGGCCGTTCCTCGTTCATCGGAACACCTCGGGCGGAGTCCGGATTCTAGTGCGAAGCGAGGTTCAGGTTGTAGATAACTCTTTCGGGTGATACACCAAACGTGCGGCCGCTGACATTGCCGTCATTTAGAGTCTCGTTCACTGAGAGCCTGCTTCGCGAAGTTTGCGAGCAAACGAAGGCGAGTGCCGGAGGTGGGAATCGAACCCACACGGGGGGTGACCCCCACGGGATTTTGAGTCCCGCGCGTCTGCCAGTTTCACCACTCCGGCATGTTGATGAAGAGCAATTACCGTCCTCATTCTAACTGGCTTGACGAGATCCGATAGGATGCTACGGCCGTGAGCCGTCGATTCGCTCGTATCACTTCATTCAGTCGGAAGCCGAGAGTTCGATGGTGTGCCGGACTTGTGGCCGGACACACGCAACGCGCATCGGTTGCTGAGCCATGCGACCGACGTCTGAGATGGGACTGAAAAGGCGACAAATGATCCTCCGATGCCCGACACGAAGACGGCCGTCATCCATCTGAGCCACGATGGTCTGGTCGTTGTCAGAATTCGCGACGCCGCGTATCAATCGCTCGACGACGCCAAGACAAACCTCGCGACCGCATTGGCCGCGACGGCCGGCCGGCGTCGCCCGCTTCTGGTCGACATTCGAACCGCGCAGCCGCTCGATGCCGAGGCTCGGCACCACTACTCCGGCCAAACGCTCGTCGACGGCTTCATGGCGCTCGCGCTTCTTGTCGACAGCAGCCCCTTCGGGCGCATGATGGGAAACGTCTACCTGCATATCGCCCGTCCGGGCATTCCAACCCAACTGTTTACTGACGAACGACGAGCTGTGGAATGGCTGATCAAGCATCGCGGGTGACCGCACCCGCCCCGGAGTTCAATTTCGCCACCGACCGCGTTGCCGCTTTTCTCCGGACGCTCGAGAACATGGCGGCGGGTCAGATTGACCTGCGCTTGCCGATTTCATCGCGTCACGATTCGCTTGATGCGATCGCTCACGCCATCAACGTCCTCGTCGGCGAGCTCAGTTGGGCCGGCGCTCGCGCCAAAGAGGTGCAGGAGCAGAAGGAGGCCGAGCTGCGGGCCGCCGTGGCCAGCGCGGAGGTGCGTAACGGCGCGATCCTCAGAGCGATCCCCGACCTGATGTTCGTGCTGCTTCGCGACGGCACCTACGTCGATTATCACGCCCGGGATCCGAAAATGTTGTTCGTCCCGCCAAGCGAATTCATCGGCAAGAAGATGCGCGATGTCCTGCCTCCGCCGCTTGCCGAGCAGATGATGGATGCGCTCGAGCGCGCCTGCCAGACAGACGACGTGATCGTGGTCGACTACGAGCTGCCGATGGACGAATCACGAGCCTTCGAAGCCCGCATCGTGCAGGCCGGTGCCGATCGCCTACTCAGCATCGTTCGTGACGTCACCGAGTCGAAACGCGCGACGGAGCTCAATCGCGATCTGGCCCGAAGGCTGATTGTGCGCCAGGAGATTGAACGACAACGGATTGCGCGGGAGCTGCACGACGATGTCAGTCAGCGAATCGCGCTGCTGAACATCGAGATCGACAAAATCAAATCTGAAGCCGTCTCTGAGGAGTCGCGTGCGCGCCTGCGCACGCTGTCCGCGCAGGCCCGCGACATCGCCAACGATGTGCATCACATATCGTACGGGCTGCATCCTTCATGGCTGGAGACGCTTGGCCTCGTCGCCGCACTCCAGTCGCTGTGCCGCGACGCGTCGAGGCAGCGCAATCTGCAGGTTGTCTTCAGGCACGGCTCGATTCCAACCTCGTTGGATGCGAATATCTCGCTGTATCTCTATCGAATTGTGCAGGAGGCATTGCATAACGTCGCCCGCCATAGCCACGTGCGCGAAGCCCAGGTCAGCGTGACGTGCGACGAGCGCCACATCGTGCTGCAGATTGTCGATTCGGGCGTCGGCTTTGATCCCAGCCAAATGCGATCTGCGGGCCTCGGGCTCGCCAGCATGCGGGAACGCGTGGCTGTTTTAAAAGGACAGCTGGCCATCAACGCAGCTCCTGGCGGAGGGACGCAGATCACTGTTTACGTTCCGCTCGGTTGTGAAGGACCGAGTCCAGCGCCGCCATTAACGGCATCCACGTAGCATCCGATCGACACGCGTCCGGCTCGCGGCTGTCTTTGCTTCGTCACGTCGACAGGACACACTCGAAGTGCACCAATTTGCTGTCCTTATATCGCCGACGGCGTGCGCATTGCGTGTGGAAATCACGCACCCCGTTTCCGCGAATTTAGCGATTCGTTCCGCTACACGCGTGCCGCTCTGGATACATACAGACCGTGGCGCGCCGCAGTGAGGATGTCATGGACAAGAAACAGATGTTGGATAACCCTCACGTCGAAACACAAGATGTTGGGACCGATGAGGAATCCACCTTGCTGCGCCAGATCGCCGCGCTACAGCGCCAAATTGCCGCACTGCGCGAAGACAACGAGGATCTGCGCGCCTCCGCCTTGTGGTGGAACGCCCTGTACGAAGAAGCAACGCGCCGCGCCACTTCTCGTGTCGACCAGCGCTTCAGGATGCCATCCTCGACCCCAGCCCATGCCTCTCGTCCCGACGCCGGCGCCGCGACCTGTGTAGTTCCCAACCCGCGCGTCTGATGCGATTAGCGCGATGCCGATCGAAGACGAGACGTAATCGCGCGGGTGTTCTTCACAACCCACGCGAGCCAGGCGGACCCGCCGCGGCGCAGGGCCGTCGGCGCGCGGCCCTGCGCCAAGCTGTGGGTCGATCCCACCGCGCGCGGCAACCGTGACCCGCAATACACGCAGCGACCTGATCGCAAATCGAATTGATGCAGCCCCCCCGTCCGCAGCTCACACCGCAGACGGCGACGAAGAGCGCGCAGTGTGGTGAGCACGGATCGATTCCAAGACAGTGCAATAAGCCGTCCGCCATGCGAGTCGCTGCTTTCGTGCCGTCCTTTGGTGGCCCGTCAGCAACCTCTCACGTTTGTGTAAGGAAAAGGTCGAACGATCCGAATGATCCCCCGAACGATTGGAACGTCTCGAGCGATCCGAGCCCTCCGAACTTCCGCTTTGGATTCTGTCTTAGACCGGTTCACCAAAAGTTCACGGTCGTCCACAGTTCCAACACATAACCCGTGCCTTCCCCACGTTTCGGCGAGACTTTGAGAGGCACGGCGGTTGCTCATCCGCGGCGCGGCGCGGCGTTTCGCTCTTCTCGCCGGCGTTCATCTGACGTCACACCACGCTCCGACCAAAGTTTTGGATTCAGCCTCTGGGCAGACTGCGAATGCACACGGGTGTAACCGCGAGACCGCTAATTTATGCTGTCGTGTCGGTGCTCGCTTGCTTGAGCGGCGCCTGCGGTTCGACGGTTGCCACATCGACGGGACCTTCACCCGCAAAATGCGCCGTCACGCTCGCTGCCCCTGGTTCTCCTGTCAGTTCGAGTGCCGACACGACCACCGTCGGAATCACAACGCAGCCCGAATGCGCATGGTCCGCTTCCTCGGACGCGCCCTGGATTACCGGTCTCACGCCTTCGTCCGGCCAGGGGAGCGCACAACTGCAGATGCAGATTGCGGCCAACCCAGCTGCTACCGCGCGGCAGGGCGACATCGTCGTGAACAGCGAACGGGCGCGCATCCGTCAGGATGCGGCACCCTGCGCGTTCGAACTGTCCGCTACTGAGCAGACTATTCCCGCCGCTGGAGGAACCGGGAGGATCACGGTCACCGCCACCGCGGGTTGTGCGTGGAGCGCTCAGGCCGATGCCGCGTGGGTGGTCCTGACCGGCGGGGCAACCGGTACGGGAACGGGAAATGTGACCTTCACAATCGCGTCGAATTCTGGAACGAGGACGCGTGCGGCATCGATCGTCGTGGCGGGCCAGACGGTGAGGGTCACGCAGCAGGCGAACGTTCCAATTCCACCGCCTACGTCGACGGTCTGCAGCGTGACGGTCTCACCGAAGGGCGTGTCGTTGTCGGCGTTGGGCACGAACAGCAGTTCCATTTCTGTAACCGCTGAATCGTCGTGTGAGTGGTCCGCCAGCACGGACTCAACGTGGATTTCGCTGACCGGCCGAACGAGCGGGACAGGCAATGGCACCGTGACCTTCGGCGTCGCGTCCAACACCGGGCCGGCGCGATCCGGGACGCTGACCATCGCGGGTCAGACGGTCACTGTGAATCAAGCGGCAGCGGCAGCGTGCACGTATTCTTTGAGTTCGACCACCCTGTCGGTCGCCGCAGGTGGCGGGGCAACGGGTCCGGTGACAGTGACCACGGCTGCCGAGTGCACATGGACGGCAACAAGCAGCGTCTTGTGGCTGTCGATCACGGCGGGCGCAAGCGGAACCGGCAACGGGACCGTGTCGATCAATGCAGCGGCGAACACCGGCGCGGCGCGTACAGGTTCGTTGACCGTCGCGAACCAGACCGTCACCGTGAATCAGGCCGCCCCCCCGTGCGCCTATTCCGTCACGCCAATGACCGTTTCCATTGGCGCGGCGGGCGGCACCGGCACGCCGATCTCCGTGTCCACCGGTTCCGGCTGCACCTGGACGGCCACAACGAGTGCGGGATGGATCACAATCCTCACGGGCGGGACCGGTACCAGCAACGGCAGCGTTACCTATTCCGTGCAAGCCAATACCGGATCTGCTCGGAGCGGTATGATGACGGTCGCCGGACAGAGCGTCACCATTTCGCAGAACGCTCCGTGTACCTACGGCATTTCACCGATGAACGACACCGTGGATAAGGGAGGAAGCACTGGGACAGGTTCGGGGACCACGCAGTCTGGATGCACATGGACGGCCATGAGCAATGCCAGCTGGATCACGATCACAAGTGGATCAGGCGGCACCGGGAATGGCACTGTCAGTTTCACGGTTGCGCCGAACACCACCGGTAACCAACGCAACGGAACGCTCACGATCGCGGGAAAGACGTTCACCTTAACGGAAAAGAAGTAGGAAACGCATGATGATCCCCGGACGCGCCGCCGTTGCCATCGCGGCATTCGTGGCCTGCTCGACAGCCTGCCCGTCTCGGGCCGGCGCACAGCCGACGGTCACCAGCGCCCTGTCCTTTCTGCTGACGAACCGGTCGATTCCGACCGGAGATTTCGCGCGCGACGAGGCAGCCGCCGCCGCGACGCGCGACACCATCTCGACGTTCCTGCGATCGGAGCTCACGACGTTGCCCGTGACCTCATCGGCGAGTGGATTTACCTACCGAATCGCTCCCGAGCTCGGTGGTGTACCGGTGCGCTCGACGACGACGTTTGGAGCGTTTTTCACAGAGCGCTCGTTCACAATCGGACAACGGCAGCTCTCGCTGGCCGCGACGTACCAAGGCATAGGCTTTGACGAGATCGACGGACGCAACCTGCGTGATGGGACGCTGCGCGCCACAGCAAGCCGTCTCACATCGAACGAGGTGCCATTTGACGTCGAAACGGTCTCGATGCGGATTCACACCGACACCTTCACCGTTGCGGCAAACTACGGTGTGACCGAGCGACTCGAGGTCGGCGCCGCATTGCCGCTCGAGAGGGTGACTCTTACCGGGGAGCGTGTCGACGCCTATCGCGGGACGCCGTTGCTCCAGGCCACCGTCTCCGCGAATGCCTCTGGCGCGGGCGATCTCGTCGTGCGAGGCAAGCTGAATCTGCTTCAGCGGGGCGCCACGGGAATGGCCGTCGGCGCGGAGGGCCGTCTGCCCACAGGCAATTCCGCGAATCTCCTCGGCGCTGGGGAAGCCACTGTGAAGCCACGGTTCATGTTGTCGATGGAGAGGAGCCGAGTTGCCGTGGACAGCAACGTGGGATACGTCTTCGGCGGCGTTTCCAACGAACTCGACTACAGTGCCGCCGTCACCAGTGCGGGTCCGCACAAGATCACGATCGTCGGGGAAATCGCAGGCCGTCGTCTGAATTCAGCGGGACATCTAATTGAAGTAATCTCTCGTCATCCCGTGCTTGCGGGCGTCGAAACTGTCCGGCTAAGCGCCGTGGAACAGGCGACCAACCGGGCAGTGGCCGTTGCCGGCTTCAAGTGGAACGCGCATGCCACGTGGCTCGTGACCGCCAACGTCGCGCGCTCGTTGACATCGGCGGGGCTGACGGCACGCTGGATGTCAACAATTGGCGCCGAGTACGCGTTTGGAGAGTAGGAATGAATCCGCGCAAGGTCGGCGCGCCGGGCAAAGAAACAAACATCGTTGATGATTTTGTCTCCGAGGAGCCTGTCCTCGAACTCTCGGCAGAGCTCTATCCGAATCCGCAAGCAGATGAGGTGATCGGGATCGTCACTGCAGACGATCAGCTCACCCACCCGTTGGAGGTGTTTCCGGCGGAACCGCGGCCGACCCGAGCCACGCGCCGGACAACTGTGCTCGATTTCGACGAATCGCTGAACCGACCGTCGGCGTCAGCGACTGGTGCGCGGACCGCGCGTTCGGGCCCGGCGACGGGTATGGGACCCCGCCGATCGATTCTTCGCTCCGTCGGAGTGATCGGAATAATCACGGTCTCGACAGGACTGGCCGTGATCGGTGGTGCCGCGCTGAGAAACCGGCTGGATTTATCAGTGCTCTCGAACTATCTCGACATCGTTCGGACAAAGACGCCAGCACTACGTGAGCTTCTCCCGCGGGCTGAAGTCGTTCGAGATTCTGCAGTCGCTGGATTGCCAACCGCACCAACGGACAGTCCATCGGCGCCCGTCGCCGCAACCAAGAGCGTGGTCGCCGACGAGCCCGAGGACGTGAAGGTCGCATCACCACGTTCACAGCCGCCGACAACCTCGCAGCCGCCAACACGTGCTGCCCTTCCGCCCGCGAGGCCCTCCGCGTCGGCCGGTCGTACCCGAGGGGCAGCCTCGTCGCCCACGCCGACCATCCAGGGCCGTGCGGCGTCGGCGCCGGCGAGAGCCGCGGCCATCACGAGCGCAGCACCAGCAGAGCCCCCGCCGAGTTCCGCTCCAGCGGTGCCAGCGGCGAATTCCGCACCCGCGGTGCCTGCTGTGAGTTCCGCCCCCGCGGTGCCCGTGCCGAGTCCGGCACCGGCGGTTGCCGCTGCGAGTTCGGCATCACCGGTGCCCCCGCTGAATTCTGCACCGCTGGCTGGTGGGAGCTCTGCAGCCACGCCGTCAACTCCGGGTCCGACACCGCCACCAGCCGCTGTTGCTGCTCCCAGCGCAACTCCGGCCGGAGGCCTAACTGCGGAAACGCGCGCCGTTGCTCTGGCGCTTAATCGCTATCAGGACGCGTTCAGCGCGCTTGATGCCAACGCGGCGCACGCGGTGTGGCCGAGCGTCGACGTCAAGGCGCTCGCCAAGGCGTTCGATCAACTCGAAGAGCAGACGTTCGATCTCGAAGGCTGCGACATTACGGTGACCGGTGCCCGGGCCGAAGCTGTCTGCGCCGGCAATGCCCGCTACGTCCGCAAGGTTGGCAACAGAGCGTTGCGTGTCGAGCCGCGGCGGTGGCACTTCACGCTACGGCAGACCAGCGATCAGTGGATCATCGCCACGGTCGACGCGCGCTGATCCCATGACGCCAGCCGCTATGGCCACCTGTCACGTGTGGCCGCTGCGAACGCCGCGCCGCCGATCAGCGCCAGATTCTTGGTGAAGTTCACCTTGTCGTTCATGCGCTGCATCTGGTCGCTCGCGTTCCAGTAGTCATGCATCTGCGGGGTCACGCCCGCGAGGAACCCCGTGACGAGGCCGGCGCCCAGCTTGGGCTTGATCCCGGTCAGCAGGCTCAAGCCACCTGCAACCAGCATTGCGCCGGTTCCGAGCACGGCAAGCCTCGGCCACGCGACGCCTTTGCTCTTCGCATACCCGATGAGCATTTCGCGATCGACGAAGTGGCGAATGCCGTTGTACACGAAGTAGCCGCCGAACATGATGCGGCCAGCGACAAGCGCCGCGTGTTCGACAGCGCTCATCGCATCCTCGTCGGTTCGTTCAGTCAGGATGAGCGGTGCCGTGTGAGACGCCGTGTGCTGCTGAGGCTGCGACTCCTCCCGACGACTGCGGACTCTTAGAGCCATGGCTCTGCCTCCTCCATAAACCGCCATCAACCGCTCTGCAAGCCTGCGGCCCGAAGGGCCATCCGTTTGCACACAGGGGTCCGTACTCCCGTATGGCGAAGGAGTTAAAGCCGTGGCTCATTCAGTTTCCGATTTCATTGTTCAGCGCCTCTACGACTGGGGCGTTCGGTACATCTACGGATACCCCGGTGACGGCATCAATGGCCTCATGGGCGCGCTCGAACGCGCGGAGGGTCGCATCAGGTTCATCCAGGCGCGTCACGAGGAAATGTGCGCGTTCATGGCATGTGGCCATGCGAAATTCACCGGCGAGGTCGGTGTCTGCCTGGCGACATCCGGCCCCGGTGCCATTCACCTCCTCAACGGCCTCTACGACGCAAAGATGGATCACCAGCCTGTCGTCGCCATCGTCGGACAGTCCTACCGGTCGGCGATCGGCGGCAGCTATCAGCAGGAGGTCGACCTTCACTCGCTGTTCAAGGATGTCGCGCATGAGTATGTCCAGACTGCGATGACGCCCGAACAGGCGCGGCATCTGGTTGACCGCGCCATGCGGATTGCGATGGCGGAGCGTACGGTGACGTGCCTCATCATTCCGCACGACGTGCAGGAGCTCGACGCGGTACCGACGCCTCGCCACACGCATGGGACCGTGCACTCGGGTCTCGGTGTGGCGATGCCCGAGATGGTGCCGGCACAAAGCGACCTCGAGCGCGCCGCGGATCTGCTCAACGCCGGCACCAGAGTCGCGATGTTGGTCGGCTCGGGTGCTCGCGGTGGGGCCGATGAAATCATCCGTGTCGCCGATTTGCTTGGCGCCGGCGTGGCGAAGGCACTGCTGGGTAAAGACGTCTTGTCCGACGATCTGCCGTTCGTCACCGGCGCCATCGGACTCCTTGGGACACGTCCGAGCTGGAACCTGATGCACCAGTGCGACACCTTGCTGATGGTCGGCACAAGCTTTCCGTACTCCGAATTCCTTCCGAAGGAGGGACAGGCACGCGGCGTCCAAATCGACATCGATGGCCGGATGCTCGGTCTTCGATACCCGACGGAGATCAATCTGGTTGGCGACAGCGCGTCCACGCTACGCGCGCTGGCGCCGTTGCTCGTCCGCAAGGAAGACCAAACCTGGCGGTCGCGAATCGAAGACGAGGTGGACGAATGGTGGCGACTGATTGAACGGCGCGCGATGAACGATGCCGATCCGGTCAATCCGCAGCGCGTGTTTTGGGAACTCTCGGCGAGGCTTCCCGACAGCGCAATTCTCACGGCGGATTCCGGCTCCGTCGCCAACTGGTATGCGCGCGACATCAAGATCCGACCGGGCATGCGCGCCTCTCTCTCTGGCAACCTCGCGACGATGGGAGCGGCTGTGCCATATGCGATCGCCGCGAAGATGTGTTTTCCGGATCGACCCGTTATCGCAATGGCCGGCGACGGGGCGATGCAGATGAACGGCCTCAACGAGTTGATCACGATTGAGCGCTACTGGAAAGAGTGGCGGGATCCGCGTCTCGTGGTTCTTGTGCTGAACAACCGCGACTTGAACCTCGTCACGTGGGAGCAGCGCGTGCTCGCAGGCGACCCGAAATTTTCGGCATCGCAGAATCTGCCTGACTTTCCGTACGCGCGCTTCGCGGAAACGCTCGGGTTCGTTGGCATTCGGGTCGATCGCCCAGATCAGATCGGATCAGCATGGGACGAGATCCTGTCAGCGGATCGGCCCGGCGTGTTCGAAGCCTACGTGGATCCGAACGTGGCGCCACTGCCGCCGCATATCTCGCTCGAGCAGGCGAAGAACTTCCTCGCGTCAATCCTGAGAGGCGATGCGCAGGCGCTTGGCTTCGTCAAGCAGGTTGCGAAAGATGTGGCAGCGGGCTACATTGCGGCGAAGAAGTGAAGCATCTATGAATCGTCGAATCCGGCACGAGCAAGCCGCGCAAGAACGCGACTCAACGTGCATACGTGGGGCCAATCTTGTCGCGGCTGCTACACTGAACTTCCTATGCATCCCGATCTCAGGCCGCTGGAACATGTGGACGAGCTCCATCGGCTGCTTGTCGAATCCGAATCACGGCCAGTGCTGCTCTTCAAGCATAGCTACACATGCGGCGTGAGCATGGAAGCGCTGGACGAGCTCCTCGCGCATCTCAACGATCGGGGACCCAAAGGATTTTTCCCGGAATATGCGATGGTGACCGTGCAGACCCATCGCGCTGTATCGAATGCCATCGCGCAGAAGCTCGGCGTCCGTCACGAAACGCCGCAGGCACTCCTGGTAAAGAACGGGCGCGTGGTGTGGAGCGCTTCGCATTTTCGCGTGACGGCCGCTGCTGTCGACGATGCAATCAGGACTCAATCCTGATTCGTACGCGATACTTCTTGCCGTCAACAACCTGGGTGACTTCACGCGGTAACGTCGCAACCTGCTGACGGCAGCGTTCGCGGATCTCTGTCAGAGAGGGGCGCGATAACCGCACGCCATTTTTCATGACTTCATGCAAAAGTGGTTGCGCGTCAGGAGGCGGCTGAGCATCCTCGAGCGCGAGCACGTCCTCGACCGCCATGCCGTCGCGCATCACGCGCCACACCTGTTTGCGCCCTGGATAAGTGCTCTTGCCCGGACTTTTCTTACGGACAGGTACGGAGCGCCCATCCCGTTCGATCTCAGCGAGTTTGTACACGCCTGACAGCGCCGGCGCGTCGCTCGATGTGCTCACGGCCGTTCCGACGCCGAATCCGTTGACAGGCGCACCGGCGGCGATAATCTCCGCAATCCGCATCTCGTCGAGATCGCCGCTGGCGACGATGGCCGTGTCGACGAGGCTATGCTCGTCGAAGATGCGGCGGACCTCGCGGCTGATCGCCACCTGATCCCCGCTGTCGATACGTACGGCCTTCGGTCTCAACCCGGACCGAGCGACCATCCTCGCCGCCGCGACCGCATCGTAGGTGTCCAGGATGAATACCGCCTCTTCGAACACCTCGGCATACTTGCGAAACGCCGTTGTTTCATCCGCGAATGCCATCACCCAGGAATGCGCCATCGTGCCCGACAGCGGAATGCCAAAGCGCTTTCCCGCTGCCACAATCGATGTCGAGCTGAACCCGGCGATGTATGCGGCCCGTGCGGCCCGGATTCCGGCATCGATGCCGTGCGCGCGACGCGCGCCGAATTCCATGACAGGGCGCCCGGCCGCTGCCGTCATGATCCGAGCCGCGCGGCTCGCCACCGATGTCGGAAACATCGTCTCTGCAAGGAGCGCTGTCTCCACCAACTGCGCCTCGGGAAGAGGCGCGGTGACCCGCAGAATCGGCTCCTCGGCAAACGCCGGCGTCCCCTCATCAATGGCCCACACATCGCCCGTGAATCGAAACTGCGGTAGGTACTCGTCGAAGAATGCCGCGGGCAGCTTCGAGAGCGCTGGAACGGTACGGAGGAATTGGATCTCTTCCGCCGTGAAGTGGAGCGATTCGAGGAAGCTGAGTGCCTGCTCGAGGCCGCACGCGATCAGGTAGTTGCGCGTCGGAGGAAGATGCCGCACGAACAGATCGAAGGTCGCACGACCTGACATTCCCCCGACGAAATAGCCGCCGATCATAGTCAATTCGTAGAGGTCCGTTGAGAGGGCAGAAAGGACCATCGGATCAGACGCGCGCGTCGGCAATCGCGCGCTGCGCGGCGAAATAGCCGCACATGCCGTGCACGCCGACGCCGGGCGGCGTTGCTGCCGAACAAAGGTACAGACCGCGAACGGGCGTCGAGTACATGCGCCACGTCGGGCGTGTGAAGAATTGACGCAGGTCCGCTACACCCGAACCGATGTCGCCGGCGACGAGATTGGCGTTGTGCGCCTCGATGTCGGCGGGGGTCATGACGGAGCGCGCCAATATTCGGTCGCGAAAGCCAGGAGCGAAGCGTTCGATCTGCGCTTCGATCCGCGGCAGCATGTCGACGGTCGAACCGGCCGGAACGTGGCAATACGCCCACGCGGTGTGCTTTCCCGCAGGCGCACGCGACGAATCGAACAGTGTCGGCTGGACAAGGAGCACAAACGGACGCTCCGAAACGACGCCCGTCCACGCGTCCCCTTCCGAGTGCGCAATTTCATCGAGTGTCCCGCAGACGTGGACCGTCCCTGCGCGAGCGCATTCCGCTGCGCGCCACGGTATCGGACCGTCAAGCGCCCAGTCGACCTTGAAGACACCCATTCCGTATCGGTACCGCTCCAGGCTGCGCCGGTACGCGGCGGGCAATCGGTGTCCAGCGATGCGAAGAAACGGACGCGGCGACAGATCGCACATGACGGCGCGTGCCGGCGGCAGCTCGTCGAGCGACGTGATGCGGTAATTCGCGATCACTTCACCACCGAGCGTGCGCAGATGTGCAACGAGCGCGTCGGTCAACTTCTGTGCTCCACCTCGTGGCATCACCCAGCCGACCATGTGCGCCATGGCGCCGAGCACGAGACCGAAGCCGGCCGTCAGCGCGCGATCGAGTGGCAGCATTCCATGCGCGGCAATTCCCCCAAACAAGGCGCGCGTCCGTTCCTCTTGAAAGACGCTTCTTGCCAATCCCTCGGCGGAACGCAGAGCGCGAAGGCCGAAGGCGGCGAGCGAAAAGGGGTGACGAGGCCACGTCACTGGACCGAGTGCCGCGCGTTCGAGGCGAGGCCACCGGTCAACGACGCCGCCAAACAGGCGCGCGTACGCCGCGCCGTCGCGACCAAGACCCGCTGCCGTTTGTTCGACCGATCGCGCGACGACGGCTGCCGTTCCATCGTCGAACGGGTGTGCGAGCTGGGCCGCAGGCTCAATGAATTCGAGCCCATATTTCTGCAGCGGCAGCGTCCGCAGAAACGGCGACGCAGCCGCTGTCGCATGGATCGCCGAGCAGATGTCGTGCGTGAACCCGGGCAGCGTGAGTTCAGCCGATCGTGCGCCGCCGCCGATTATCGACTCCGCCTCGAAGACCGTCACTTTCCAGCCCACCTGAGCGAGGGCGATCGCCGCCGCGAGGCCATTCGGCCCCGAGCCGACCACAATGGCATCAGGTGGTGGCACGTCGCATCCGATCTATAGTCGTGACTTCTGAATTGTGATTTGTGATTGACGAAATCACAAATCACAAATCGCACATCGCAATGGGCGCCTGGTACTCGCGCTTCCTGTTCGAGCGGATGCTTGCGGCGATGTACCTCGTCGGGTTCGCCGTCGCCGCCAATCAATTCGTCCCGCTGCTCGGTGAGCGTGGCTTGCTGCCGGTTTCGCGCTTCACGCAGGTTGTCCCATTTCGCGCCTCACCAAGTCTGTTCTTCCTTTCCCCTACCGACACCGCGTTCCGCATTGCGGCATGGCTTGGCATCGTGCTGGCGGTGCTGACGCTGATCGGCTGGCCCCAGCAGCGAGGATCCGTCATGTCCGCGACCGTGTGGGCGCTGATGTGGCTGCTGTATCTCTCGTTCGTGAACGTCGGGCAGACGTTTTACAGCTTCGGCTGGGAGACCCTGCTCCTCGAAAGCGGTTTCCTCGCGATCTTCCTTGGCGGATCGACGACTGCGCCGAGCATGTGGCTGATCTGGATGTATCGATGGCTGCTGTTCCGCGTCATGTTCGGCGCGGGGCTGATCAAGATCCGCGGCGATTCCTGCTGGCGAGATCTGACGTGTCTCAATTACTACTTCGAGACGCAGCCGATCCCGAATCCTCTCAGCTGGTACTTCCACTGGTTTCCTGAAGCGGTGCACAAAGGCGGCGTGGCCTTCAACCACTTCGTCGAGCTCGTCGTCCCATTCGCGTACTTCGCACCGCAACCGTTTGCGGGCGTCGCGGGACTCCTGACGATGGCCTTTCAAGGCGTCCTGATCGTCAGCGGCAACCTGTCGTGGCTGAACTGGGTGACGGTCACGCTCGCTATTCCTACGCTTGACGATCGGTTTCTGTCGTGGCTTCCCATCACACCTCCTGCGCTCCACGAACCTTCACTTGTTCACCGCGGAGCAATTTACGCACTCGCGGCAGTCGTCGGCCTGCTCAGCGTCGCACCGACGCTGAACATGCTGTCCGCGTCGCAGATCATGAACACCTCGTTCGAACCATTTCACCTGGTCAACACCTACGGTGCGTTCGGCAGCATTACCCGGGCGCGATATGAAATCGTGATTGAAGGCACGGATGACCAGGAGGTGACCAGCTCGACGAAATGGCGCGAGTACGAGTTCAAGGGGAAACCGGGCGATCCGCGGCGTCGGCCTCCGCAGATTGCGCCGTATCACCTTCGCCTTGACTGGTTGATGTGGTTTGAGGCGTTTTCCGCGCGGCCACAGAACCAATGGTTCATCGCGCTGCTTCAGCGGTTGCTGCAAGGGGATCCTGCGGCCCTGTCTCTCTTCGAAACGAACCCGTTCCCTGACCACGCGCCGCGCTTTTTGCGCGCGCGGTACTATCGTTACTCCTTTACGACAGCAGAAGAGCGCCGCCAGACTGGCCGGTGGTGGAACCGGCAGCTCGCCGGCGAATATGTGCCGGTGATCACGCTCTCAGCCTTCGAGCGATAGCGCTCGCGGCAACCCACGCCGACGACCACGCCCACTGAAAATTGAAGCCGCCGATCCGGCCATCGACGTCGAGCATCTCGCCAATCAAGTACAGCCCTCGGCGCATCCGCGATTCCATGGTCGCCGGGTCAATCTCGGTCAACGGAATGCCGCCGGCAGTGACCTCGGCGTAGTTGTACCCACGGCTGTCGCGGACATCGAGAGGCATCTCGAGAAGCGCATGAATCAGTCGTCGCCGATCTTCGCGCATCAGGTGCGACAGCGTCGTTGAGGCATCGATCCCGGAGCATTCCGTCCAGACGTCCGCGACCGCTGCCGGCACACGGGTCGCGACAACCGTTCGAACAAGGGCACGCGGACGGTTACGTTGTTCGGCACTGAGCCACTGTTCGATGGATGCGAACGTCTCGCCTGGTACAACACTCAGGACGACAGTCGCGTCGCGGCCGGCCAGACGAAATCTGAGCCAATGCCGCGATGCATTCAGCATGACGGGACCGCTGACCCCAAAGTGCGTCCACAACATCGGCCCAGTGAGACGAACGGGCGAGGCACCATCAGATCGAACCGTTACGGCAGCGGGATGCGCCACGCCGGCTAGCTGCGCGTGGCGTGAATCGTCGAGAACAAGCGGCACGAGCGCCGGTGTCGTTTCGACGTGTCCATGTCCGAAGACACGCGCGAACGTATAGCCGGTTCCATCGCTGCCGGTTTTCGGAAGAGATCGTCCGCCTGTGGCGAGCACGACCACGGGCGTTCGGTACGTGCGTCCATCGGTTGCCGTGAGCACGAAGTCCTCTTCGTCGGCTCGCTGAATACCTGAGATCCGGCAGCCCGTGTGCAGCTCCGCACCTGAGGTGCTGACTGCCCTCGTGAGGGCATCAAGAACCGTACGCGCACGGTTGCTCGCTGGGAACAATTTGCCATCCTCTTCTTCGCGCAGCTGTATACCGAGCTCTTCGAAAAAGGCGATTGCACGAGATGCCGGATAGGCACGCAGTACGTCGCGTATGACACGCCGATCGCCGCCCCAGAAGTCGTGTTCAGTCACAACGCGGTTCGTCACGTTGCAGCGGGAACCACCGCTCACAAGAATCTTGGCCCCCACTGTCTTTGCGCCGTCCACGCAAATCACCCGACGCGGGAGCGATACGGTGCGCGCGCAGAAGACCGCGGCCGCGAGCCCAGCGGCTCCACCACCCACGATAACGACGTCTGCAGTATCGGCAACGCGCATTCAGCAGAGCCACGTCGCATACGGATGCGCTCGAGGGGGCATACAAGATGCAATTTAGCGCAGGCGGGTTGCGCGGCCTCCCAGAGCGGCGCGGCCTAGGAATTCAGGAGGACAGG
>Ga0075418_10001113_pt1 | contig 30024 bp, 21 predicted proteins | sample SoiMetdeltSBSDD2_FD_81776 | JGI IMG/M metagenome (GOLD analysis project Ga0075418, IMG submission 81776) | Bulk soil microbial communities from a Populus tree surrounding site in Tennessee, USA - Soil MetaG P. deltoides SBSDD2 | ecosystem: Environmental > Terrestrial > Soil > Tree plantation... | reverse complement strand
GCCCAGGAAAATCCAGAGGAAGCACGGGACGACGTGGTCCACGTGGTGACGAGGGCGCCGAGGGTTGCCGTCGCCCTGGGGAACTCATGGTGTCCTTAGCCGGAAGAAGCGGGCGCGAGGATTGAGTTGGTTTGTGTGCCAGAAGTTGAAACGGCCATCCGCCCCCATGGTGACGGGAGTGAGGTCAAGCCAGTTGAAGAGATTGGTGGAAGTCTGCAAGAGATAAGTCCAGCGCGGCACACCGTTGATCTGCAACAGGAAAGCTGACCCGGCTTCAAGGCTGATGTTGATAGTGGGCGACGAGAACGGAAAATCAGCAACGATGTTGATGAGGCCGAGTGCCCCGCCGTAGCCGCCGACAAGAATCCGGTAGGTCACACCGCCGGTACCCTGAAATCGCACACTGGCGCGACTGCCACCGCAGGCAGGACCCTGGTCGTCATTGCAGCCACCGGCCACGGGCACAAGCGCATTGCAGTCACCAGTATAAACCTGGAGAACGGTGTCAAAACCGGTTCCGCAGGTGCTGACTGTCACCTGACCGCTGTTGCCCAGCGTGAGATTGAACCAGACGCCATGTCCAAAGTTGGGTTGGCACGTCGGCGCCGGATCGCTCCCGTTTCCGGCCAGAAAAGTATCTATGATGAACGGGACTCCTGGTTGAAGTGTGATCGAGCCACTACACGCATCGTTGGCTGGTGGCGGTGGATCAGCCACCATGCTGAGCGTGCCACGCGCGCCGAGCGCGCCGCCCGCCAGAATCCAATAGGTTTGTCCACCGATGCCCGGGAATTGAAGAACCGCAGAAAGAGGAGACGGACACGCAGGACCACTGTAGTCGTTGCAGCCACTGGCTACGGGGATGAGGGTGCCGCAGCTTCCGGAGTAGACCTGAAGAACGGTGTCAAAGTCGCTACCGCACGTACTGAGCGTGACTATTCCGTCGTTTGCCGGTGTGAACTTAAACCAGACGCCGGCCCCGAAGTTGGTCTGGCACGTGGGGAGTGGGTCGCCCGTCGCCGTTGCGTTGGTGGTACTCATCGCAATTGAAACGCCCGGCTGCAACGTGAGGGCACCCTGGCACTGATCGTTTATCAGGCTGGGGAATGATTCTGCCAAAATGTTCAGGCGGCCCCGCGCGCCGCCATAGCCGCCCGCCAGAATCCGGTACGTCGTCCCGGCGGATCCGAGGAACTGCACGCTGGCCTGGAAACCCGCACAAGCCGAACCACTGAAATCGTTACAACCACCAGCCATGGGTGTGAGTGCGAAGCAATCGCCACTGTAGAGCTGCACTACAGTGGCGAAGTCGCTGCCACAAGTGCTCACGCGCACCATACCATCACTGGCGGGCGTGAAGCTGAACCACACGCCGCCAAAGGCGCTGGCGCATACGGGTACAGGATCATCCGTGTCTGTGGCATCGACGGTGCTCATCGCATAAGGCACGCCTGCCTGAAGTGGCGTGGCGCCGCTGCACCGATCGTTGCTCAACGCGTTCATCAGGTTGGCGACAATGTGCAGCGTGCCTTTGGCCTGGGAAGCGCCTCCCGCCAAAATCCAATAAGTCGCTCCGCCGGCACCCAGGAACTGCACGCTGGCTTGCAACTCTGCACAGGAGGGCCCCTCGTTATCATTGCACGCACCGGTCATCGGTGTCAGTGAGTTGCAGTTGCCCGTGTAAACCTGCAGCACAGTATCAAAGGTACTGCCGCAAGTGCTTACCCGCACCAGACCGTTGCTCGCGGGCGTAAAGCGGAACCAAACGCCGCTTCCAAAGGCGGCTCCACAGGTGGGCTCCGGGTCGGTCGCGTCGGTGGCGTCTGCAGTGCTGAGGATGACGGGTACACCCGATTGGAGGAGAGTGGCGCCATCGCACCGATCGTTTGGGAGTTGAGCGCCAACGCAAATGTTCGCAAGAAGCGCCCCGGCCAGCGGGATGCTGAGCTGCAACCAAAGAGATTGTTTTTCGTACGGCACTCTCGCGAAACCGGATTAAGAGCTAAAACACGGATTTGTAAAGGATGCCGAGGGCGGCAGAGGCGAGGACGACTGGGACTACGTTCCAGTTCCATCTCACCTCGTTGGCCAGGACATGCCGCCCGGCCATCCCGAGTGGCACCTCCCGCCTGCGAACATGCGGATGGTCTTCCAGGGCAAAAGTCCCGCCGAACTCGCGCGCCAATTGAAAGACCCAAAACAAAATGGCGGCAAAACCCTCGAAGAAATCCTCCACCACGTTTCCCACGACAGCCTCGTCATGGAATCCGGCTGGAACCCTGCCGAAGGCAAATCCAAGCCACCGCTCGCCCACGCCGAATTCGCCGCCAAAATGCGCGAGTGGATCGAAAAAGGCGCCGCCATTCCGGACTGATTTCGCCCGGAATGCTCGACTCGATCCTCGCGAAGCGGGTAGGGACGGCGCTCCGCCGCCGTCCGCATCAGTCGGTTGCTTCGAATCCGCGAATCGTCGTGGAGTGCGGTAGTCCTCTACCGCTTTGGAATCCCGTCGACAGAGGCGGAGACAAGGCCGAAGTGGAGCACACATATAATTCAGAGCGGATGGAGCAGAATCGCCAAATGTGAGGACCAGGCGTCGGTGTCGACCGGAGGGTAACTTGTTGAAAGTACGACCTGTATCGAAACGTATCTATGGTGTGAAGGTGAAGAGGAAATCGATGAATCTCTTGGTTGAAGTTGGCTACATTCGTGAAACACGAAGAGAACGATCTTTCCATCATGATTGTAAGACGCATCTGAGTCTCCCGCTTCGTTTCAAACGCCGTGGCAATGAACGGCCCACTTCTTTAAATTTTCGCTTTGCCGTCTCATTTTCATTAAGCGTCATGCATCAAACTCCACCTCATATGAAAGATCATTTATGGCAATACAATTCAAGAATCGCATCTTTACGTTCACCCAGCCCGATGGCAGCAAGATTCAATTACGCGGATCGGGAAATCAGCACTACGCCGTGTTCGAGACGCTCGATGGTCACACTGTGACCAGGAATCCGGCGACCGGTTATTACGAACTGGCGCGATTGTCCGCAGATGGAAATGCCCTGGAGCCGGCGACCAGTCCGAACGGTCGACTCAATGCCGCGGGCACGGGGGTAGCGCGAGGCTTGCGCGTTCGCCCCGAAGGCGCCACCGCCGCGGCGGCTGAATCCGTGCGACGCATGCCCAAACGCCGTTGCGACGAGCGCCGCGAAGAACGCCGCCGTCAGCAGCAGACTATTCGGGCCGTAGCCGCTGCAGGCGGGCCGATGCTCGCCCCGCCCCAGCGTCAAACTGTCGGCAACTTCGTTGGTCTTTGTCTTTTGGTGGATTTCAGCGATGCGCAGGCAACCATTCCGCGCGACGAGGTGGATCGGTTCTGCAATCAACCCGGTTACAGTGGCTTCGGCAATCACGGGTCGGTTTTTGATTTCTTTAACGACAACTCAATCGGCCGCTGCCGCTACACGAACGTCGTTGCGCCGTATTACCGGGCGAAGCATCCCAAAACCTATTATACCGATCCCGGTATTACGTACACGCAGCGCGCCATCGAGTTGATCAAAGAAGCCCTGACGTTTCATAAAGCGAATGGTTTCGATTTCTCGTCGTTGACTCCGGACAATGCGGGGTTTGTTTACGCGCTGAACGTGTATTACGCCGGCCCGGTCGTGAACGAATGGTCAGAGGGACTCTGGCCCCATGCCTCAGCACTTGGAACGCCCGTTTTATTGGCGCCCGGCCGTTCGGCTCGCGATTACCAGTTCACCGCCATGGGCACGGAGTTGGAACTTGGCACCTTCTGCCATGAAAACGGGCACATGTTGTGCGACTACCCGGACCTCTACGACTACGGCAACCAATCCAGCGGTATCGGCGATTTTTGCCTGATGTGCGGCGGCAACCATGCCGATCAGAAAAATCCAATTGCGATTAACGGATACCTCAAACGCCTTTCGGGCTGGGCACGTAACGTCATTCCCCTCGAGCATAACAAACAAGTCACGCTGGACGCCGGCAGCAACGATTGCGCGATCTTTTCGCGCGGTGGTCGTGAATACTTTCTCATTGAAAACCGAAGGAGGACAGGCCGCGACGCGGCGCTACCAGATGAGGGGCTGGCCATCTGGCATGTGGACGAGGATGGCGATAACAGCAACGAACAAATGACCAGTTCCAGCCACTATGAACTCTCGCTTGAACAGGCAGACGGATTGTTTCAACTGGAGCGCTTGCAGTACCAAAGCGGCGATGCCAACGATCTTTACGCCGGCCCCGGCGCACGCTTCGCTGACCACACGATGCCTGACAGCAAATGGTGGAATGGCACCTCGTCAAACTTGACTATCGACCAGATTTCGCCTGTCGGCGCATCGATTACTTTCCGTTGTCTGCTTTCCGATGTGCCCACGCCACCACAGACCCTGAGCCGAACGTCCACTCCCAATAAGTCCATCCCGGACAACAATGCAACGGGGATTAGTGACACAATTGATATCGCCGAAGCGCTCACGATCTCCACGATCAAAGTCGGCGTCGACATCACTCACTCCTACCGGGGCGACCTCCGCGTCACATTGACGACCCCCTGGGGCACTGTGATTGAACTGCACCCAAAGGGCCAGGGAGGCAATGCCCATGATCTGAAGATCACTTATGATGAGACGAACTTGCCCGCGCTGGCGACACTGCGAGAGCGCAGCGCCCAGGGCACATGGCGGCTGGCGGTCCAGGATTTGGCGAACCAGGACGTCGGAAAGCTTAACCGCTGGTCGCTGGAATTCACCTCTGCTGGCGGCGTGGCGACGCCAGTTGAATTGAAAGAGTCTCCCGGAACAGCAATCCCGGATTTTCCCAACGCTGGCGTCGAACGTGCGCTTGCAGCTACCGGCGCGGGAAAAATTGGCAGCGTCGAGGTGTCGGTGGACATTTCACACACCTGGATCGGCGATTTAAGGGTGAGCTTGGTCTCGCCTGCTGGCACCGAAGTCTTACTGCACAATGGCACTGGCGGATCGGAGGACAACCTGGTGCGCAACTTCACCGGCGCCACGACACCCGCGCTATCAACATTGGCTGGGCAAGCCGTAGCCGGTGCATGGCGACTCAAGGTGATGGATCTGGCCGCGCAAGATCAAGGCAAGCTGAACGCTTGGCGCGTTCTAATAAAACCAGCGGCAGTCTGACGCCGAGTAAAGTCCCGGGCGAAGGGGTCGCGCGAAGGGGTCGGGTCCTGGCGCGAAGGGGTCGGTCCCAAGTATTTACACTGCTCACTGCTCTCACTTTTCGCCGAGCGCTTTGTCCATAGCGGGCGCACGGATCGAATATTCCCTATTGCGGTGGACTCCGAACACCGCGCTCAACGGCGAAATCACCTTCGAGAAAGGCCGCGTGAAACAGCGAAACTTTCACGACTACCCGATCTCAGGCCGTTCATATCGACTATGACCGGCAGCCTGGCTGACGATGAGGCGTAAGGAACCTTCAGAATGCGGCTTCGCTCGCCACTCACCATACTTGCGATCCCATTCTCCGGACCTTAGATCATCCTCCAGTGTTTTCACGAAGCGCGACTGAACTTCCTCCGATACGAAACTCCATGCGGATTGGGAGCGTCTCACTGCGGGGTCAAGGAATGCCTCCGGCCGGGCGTAGTATGCCTCGGTAAAACCATCCACACAGTCAATGGGTATGGGAATGACCTGGACTTCCGTTGCACCGCCGAGGCCGCCGGCAATCGCTGCAATGCTCGGGTAGCGACGACGCTCGACGGAAATGAGTTCCGGGGCATAGTGCGCCAGCCAATATCGGTCCAGGGCATCGCCATCAAAGGTCAGCACGACAATCGAGCCGCGAGTGACGCGGCGCAGTTCCCGCAACCCCTTGTCCAGATCGCGCCATTGATGCACGGTCACGAGCGCCATCGACGCATCAACCGATTGATCGTCCAGGGGCAATTGCTCGGCGACCCCGTCGATGGCCGGAGCAAGATGGTCGGGGCGTTGCGCGCGCATCGTTTTTGAAGGCTCGATGGCCAGGACGTAACGGTCTTGCGGCTCATAAGACCCGGCGCCGGCGCCGATGTTGAGAACGGTGCGGGCATCGCCAAGCGCCTGGTGCACCCGGGCGGCAATTCGCGCGTCAGTGCGGCGTATACTCGCGTAGCCTTGTCCGTGTCGGCCGTAATCAACGTCGCCCGCTACCTTTTGTTCGGGTGAGTTTGTCATTGCAGATTTCGTAGTCTGTACTCCATTGCCGTCAACGATTCGATTCGCCTCCTTCTGGTCCGTAGAAGATTACCCAGACCGAAAAGTCAGATGAAAAATCCGCGAAACGGTGGATCTGACCAGCCGGAACGAACAGGAATGAACCAGCGGCAATGGGATGCCGCTGCTCTCCATCAAAGAAGAAACCTTTCCCGCGGGCGACAAAATAGACCTCGTCTCGAGTGTGAGGCTTTTGCGGATCCTGATCGACCGGCGTGTAAAGCTCCACCGCCAGCGAGCCATGCGAAAAGATGGGAACGGCCAGATTGCCAGGTGGGGGCGAACCTTTCGCCATAGCCGCTTCCAAAGTCACGTGGACGCACTTTGAACTCATGCTGGACTCGGATCGCCATGATTGGACTCCTTCCCAATGGCATCAATCTCAAACTTTGCGAGGAGAATCCGAAGGCGAACGGGGGGTTGGCTATGCACGTTGCGTTGCTGGCCCGGCATTTCGTACCGCACTCTCGCGAAATCGGATTAAGAGCAAAACACGGATTTGTAAATGATGCCGAGGGCAGCCTCGTCCTCGAATCCGGCTGGAACCCCGCCGAAGGCAAATCAAAGCCACCTCTCGCCCACGCCGAATTCGCCGCCAAAATGCGCGAATGGATTGAAAACGGCGCCGCCATTCCCGACTGATTTCCATTCTCGCGAAGCGGGGTAGGGACGGCGCTCCGCCGCCGTCCGCATGCAGTCAGGTGGTTGTTGAATTCGCGAAGCGTCGTGGAGTGCGGTAGTCCTCTACCGCTTTGGAATCCCACTAACTTGTCCCCGTAACCCGCCCCGCGTCGGAATTCCGCGCTAATTTTCTCCGGCTGTAACCCCCGACCTGCGGGCGAAGCCTCGGCGAACAGAACCAGGGCGACCTCGAGGGGGCTAACTCGCCGGCGCCTCCTTATAGCCCACGTTTTTGGAAATAATTTATGAAGCCCAACCGCGCAATTCTTCGTTCCACATCCTCGCGGACTTCCCCGAAATGCGCCTATCTCCTGCCGAACGAATTCTTTTCAGAAATTTGTTGACGCTCGTCTGTGAGGCCGTTCCCGTGTGAAGGCCCTCAAGCCGCGTGATACGCTGCACTCGACTTAAACCGATGAGATACTGTCGTCCAGGTGATAGCGGTTGGAGCGTCCGAAAACCTCCGCGTTCTATAAAAGCCGCCATGAAGTGGACGGATGAGCGGGATCGTGAACTCCTTACGCGACAGCATTTTCCAACTAAAAAGTTATTAGGGCAGCCACTGTGGCGTTATCTGACTTTCGAGAAATTTGTGTCTCTTCTGCAACGACAAGCGTTGTGGTTTTCGCGCCTCGGTTCGTTGCAAGATAAGTTCGAGGGTAAATTCCCGAGACGAATTCGACGCCTTGCCATTAAAGAAGGAGAGAAACTGAAAGAAATCTGGCCCGGAACTTTGGCAGAGCTTCGCGCCCAGGCCGATCAGAGGGTTGAAGAAGAGCGGCGATTGCTCGCCGTTAACTGTTGGTTCGCTGGTGAGCAAGAATCACTGCCGATGTGGCGACAATACACAGACAAAGGCCAGGGTGTTGCCTTAAGATCGACAGTGATGCGCCTGCGCGAGTCGCTCTCGTTCCCGAGCTATTACATCCTGCTGAGCAAGATCGTGGCGATTAAATACGTTAATTTAAAGACGTTTAGGAACAAGCGCGACTCGATAGAACCTTCCTACCTTAAGGATAGAAAGTACCGCTTCGAACAGGAAGTGAGAGCCATTACGCTTAACCATGTGCACGGCGAAGCTATCCATCTTGACGGCACGCCAGGTATAACCTTTCGTGACGGCTCCGGTCACTACGATCCGGAACGAAAAGGGTTTTATCTCAAATGCGATCTCCGAGAACTGATTGAAGCGGTCTACGTTTCCCCTTTCGCGACGCCCGAGTTTTCACGGGCCATTCAGCGCGAAGCGCGCTTTTATGGGCTTACCGCCCCGCTACGAGAGTCAAAATTAGAGCTGTGACATCGTGCGGCACAGATGGCCGCTTGGTGCCGATGAACCATAGCGACACCGCGCCGATTCTTAGTCATCTTAGCCGATCGGGCTCGCACAGCGCGCGCTTTGGTGAAGTCCAAACGATAGTTGTTCGGCGATCCACTTCTTGTAACCTATCGTCTGTTAGGTTCAAGGAGTCTTTATGAATATTGCGCTTTGTATTTCGAAGGCGGTGATTGGCCTCGGATTCTGGTGCCTATTCACCTGTGCTTGCGAGGCGAAGGGCGCCGAGTTGGCGCTGTCGGCGCTGCGGAGTAACGCCACACTAGTACTCTCGTGGCCAACTGAATACGTCGGTTACTATTATCTACAACAGGCTGCAACTCTCCCGGCGACTTGGATCATGGTGCCCAACGGTTTTGCGACCAATCGCCTGTTTCTCTCCATCTACATCTCAGCCGGCACAGCACGTTCTCGTTTCTATCGACTGGCTTCTGTCGCGACAGCAGACCCCCAGATTAGCAGAGAAGGTCTCTTTGCGGAATATCTTCTGAACGCCCACGCCGTTGATAGCGTAGTTTACCAGGGCCGACAACGAAACGGGTCCATCCAGCCGGGCGTGTCTTTCACAACTAACCGGTTCGGGATAAGCAATAGCGCGTGTCAGTTCAACGGCACCAACGGCTTCATCGAAGTCCCGGACGACGACCACTTCAGTATTTCGACAACGCGAGAGTTCTCCATCTCGGCTTGGATGCGACCGGATACGGATACGTTTCCAAAGTCTGACGGCAGGGCCCCCGGACACTGGGTCTATTGGATGAGCAAGGTTCAGACCGGTAACAATTGTGATCCCACCACAGGCTCGCAGGATGAATGGGCGTTCCGCATGTACAATAAAGACAGTGGGGAGACTGAACCAGACCCGGGAACGTGTGGCTCGGGGACGCCCGGGGGGCGCCCCAATTGGGTTAGCATTTATGCCTTTAACCTTTGCGCCCCCACCAACTCCAATTTCGGGGCAGGAAGCCGAACACAATGCTCGCCGGCGATCATAGGGGACTGGGCCCATTACGTTGCCACTTTTAGATACACTGGTTTAGGCATCACCAATGGGCAGATCAAATTATACAAGTTATACAAGAATGGCGGGACAAATGATACGGATCCCTTCCTCTACAATGGCAGTCCGATCACGCCAGCCAATGGGAAGGCCCCCGTCCGCTTCGGTAAAGGCAGCGGAGATTACTTCTTTCAAGGGGCGATCGATAACATTCGGTTTTACAATCGCGTTCTCACCACCCAGGAGGTTGTGAATCTTTTTCACGACCAAGCGCCGTAAGCAATGGCAGTTGATTGCCGTCGACGAACTAACCTGCTTTCACCCGGAACAATTTGTCCATAGGCGCCACAACGGATCGAACACTTCCTATTGCGAAGGACTCCAATGAACATTCGTTTCGGCTTTCGAGCCTATCTCTTTGCGATTCATCGCGTGGCTTCCAGCGACACGCAGATCAGTTCCTCGTCATTGCGCGCGAAGATGCACCGATTCGCATAAGCGGGTGGAACCCATGCAAACCTTCGCGACCCCAGGACCGACGTTGGTTTGAGCAGATGCACACGGCTGATCTCGCGATAAGCGTCCGAAGTCAGTCGCGCGATGATCAAGTTGCCCTCGTCCGTGAAAAGAAACGTCGCATCACCATTTGGCGTCAGGTGAACGCTGGCGCCGGATTTCGGCTCCGTGACATTGGTTGTCCCCCAGACTTGTTCGCCACTGCTGGCCTTCAGGCAGACCAGTTCGCCGCCGGATTTCGCTGAGTACACGTAATCACCGCGCAATACCGGGTTCGATGTGTTGCTCAAAAGCCTTTTGGTGGCGGTCATTGGTTCGGGCCAGAGCACCTTGGCTTCCGGCTTATCGCTGTCCAACTCCAACATCAAACCGGAAATCAACAGTCGGTTTCCCTCCACGACCGGAGTGGGAATCGAATCGTTGCCGCTCGTCACCATCGGCATCCGCCACCAGATCTCGCCTGTCGCGGGGTTCAGGGAATTCACGGCCTGGCTCGTCCAGACGATCAACTGCCGTTTACCGCCGCCAGTTATGATCAACGGCGAGCTGTTGGAAACGATGTCGTCCAACGCCTTCCAGACCTCCCGGCCCGTCTGTTTGTCTAACCCAATGACGCATCCCCCCGGCTTTGCTCCGGTGAAAACGATCAACAGATTTCCTTCGATCAACGGTGATCCGCGACAACTCAACTCCAGGATTTGGTGTTTTCGACCCAATTCTATTTCCCAAATGCTTTTCCCGTTCCGCGCGTCCAGGCAATTCACCTGGCCATTTCGACCGAGCGAGTAAATCCTTCCCTCCTCCACGATTGGCGTCGCTGCCGGACCGCCACCATGCTCTGGGATAAAGGCCCATTCCGGGTAAACGAGCTCGTACTCACGGCTCCAGAGCTGCTTGCCAGTTGATTCCTTAAAGCACCGGATACGCTCCCATGCCCTCGGCTTCTCCAGCCGCATGTCCGTCAGGTAAACCTGGCCTCGGGCTACCACGGGACTTGACCAACCAGGTCCAACCGGCGTGCGCCAGCGAACCTTCAAGCCTTCGGCGGAGAAATTCTGAAGAATACCGGATTCGTTCCAGACGCCGTCGCGGTTGCGCCCGCGCCATTGCGGCCAGTCTTCGGCATGGACATCGAACGCCAGCAGCAGGAAGAAGCCGACGGCCAGCGTCCGACAAGCTCCGGGGCGGCGCATGTTCATCGCGTTGCCGCCAGCCTGACACATTTCCAAACGGAGGCGAGCAGCGATTATTGCGCAGGGCTCCCAACGCCGTCGGTCATTGCCTTGTCAATCTCGCCCTTTTTAATGTAGCAAACGCCACGGTTAACATGTGCCTTGGTGACGTGCTCAACCGTCGCTCTGGGCATTTCGATAATGGCGGTATATCTGCAACTACTCGGCTATGACACGTCGAGCGTCCTGCTAACCAAAGTCCAGCCCTTGCTCTCCACCTCAGGTAGCCGTTATGACTCTGGTGACATTCGTCAATCGTAAAAGCGAAGGCGACCGTAGAAGTCAGTCCCCGGTATTTACACAGTGTCGGGCGATGGGTTGGCGGCGCGCGGAAGACTGAACCAAGGACCACGCGTGAATCGCTACGCAACGCAACACGTTCCGCGTACCGTTTTGGGGTGAACATCCCATTTCTCCGCCTGAGGATTCCGACCTGACTAACCGCCGCGAGGAGCGGTATTCCACAATAAAGTGTCGTGCTGATTGCGTTTCTCCTTCGCAATAACGAAAGGATTGCGTGTGAAGACAATTAACTTCGGTCGACAGAGATCAGCCGCGTTCATTGCAGAAGAACCGGCAACACGTTGCGCCGCTGTGACGCAGCATGTAATCCGGTCTGCAGCGTGCGTTCAGTCACTTAAAGCTTCCCTGTGGCTGCTGCTGCTTACCCTGACACTGTCTGCTGGCGCAGCGGTAGAGGAGGTTAGACTCGCCACAGTCACCACTTCGGGTTGGACATTCTACCCGTTTTTGAATGGAGGGGGTTCCCAACAGCACTTTTCCACGACCTCCAGCGTCGCTACCTCGCACTTGCAAAATCCGGCTCCACAAGCCGTTTACAAGAAGATACAGGCGGAATGGTCCACCTTAACGTGGGGTGTCAGCGATCTCGCACAAACAGGGTCGTACAAGGTGCGCATCCATCTCTCCAGTGTTCAGTTCCCCTGGTATTCACAGGTATCCCAGACGCTGACAGTAAACGATGCGAACGGTTCTTATAGCATACCAAACGTCACCCCCTATCTATCGGGTGGTTTTAACGTGGGAATGATAGTGGAGTTTCCACAGAACCTTCAGCCTTCCGCCCAGGGCGAGATTGGCGGACTAATAACTCCGACCGCCGCCGGCAATTGGGTCGTCGTCTCCGGCGTCGAGGTTTTCCAAAACCCGTAGTCCCAATAAACAACAGGTTCAGCCGCTCCCCCGGAGCGGCTTTTCATGTACTTACGTTCCGGCCGCCAAAACTCTTCATTTTTTTCGTTTGCGTTTCCATCGGCTTATGCTATACATACGAGGTGCAAATCAGCCAAAGCTGACCACCGGCAGACAGGCCGTGACCAGCCTTGGAAAGGGTAACCCTATGAAGGACCATGCCCGCCACGTTCCAGGCTCCATCCGGAGCCGCCGCACTGCTTTCTCCCGATCCGTTCCTTTCTTCCTCCCTTCCTCATTGAGTCCCCTCCCGTCCGAAAAATGCGACCATTATGCGTCCAAAATGCGTCCAAATCTCAAAACGCAAATCTTAATCAATTCATTACCAACAACTTACAACTTCGAGCTCAAAAAGTGGTCGCATTTTCCCGCGACGGAGCGGTTCCCTCTCCCTTGGGGAGAGGGGCAGGGTGAGGGACAGACTGGTTCTTTGTTTTCTGTCGGCTCCAGCCATCATCCCTTCTCCCTCGGGGAGAAGGTTAGGATGAGGGACAAACCAGTACTCCGTTCCAGGTCTCCCCACGTGGCAACAAAATTTACAACACTGTACAGAATCGTCAAAATCGGCGAACTCGCCGATTTTCGACCGAATCGACCACGCTGTACCAAGTACTTACGCAAAAGAAAATCGGCGTACGCCGATTTTCTGCAAAAACCATTTTCCGGAAAAAACCGGAATTTTCCGGAATCCGGTAGCCTCTGCTTACCGGATCGTTCTTTAACAGTCTAATTAAACGGCGAAGCTGGTAGGGCCGCCGCTCCGCGGGGGCCGTTTTGGAGGCGGAGCTTCGCGATGCCGCGGGTCCCCTCTCCCGCGGGGAGAGGGTTAGGGTGAGGGACAGACCAGTGCAGTTTGTTCGCCTCTTCAGAAAAGTGCCTTGTAAATGATCCCAAGCGCCGCGGAGGCGAGGACTACGGGGACTACGTTCCAGTTCCACCTCACCAGGCCGGCGAAGATGGCGAGGCTCAGGACCAATGCGAAGGGATCGAAGACGCCGGCTCGTGGAGCGATGACGTGCCAGCCGAACCAGATGGCGAGGTTGAGGATGACACCGACGACTGCGGCCGTTACCGCGGAGAGAGCCGTGGTGAGGCCGCGGTGGCCGTGGAGCTGTTCGATGTGCGGGGCGCCCAGGAAAATCCAGAGGAAGCACGGCACGAAGGTTGTCCAGGTGGTCATGAGCGCGCCGAGGGTGGCGGCCGTCAGTGGGGGAAGCGTGCCGGGATGGTGCCATGCGCCGACGAAGCCTACGAATTGGAGGACCATAATCAGCGGGCCGGGCGTGGTCTCGGCGAGGCCGAGGCCGTCGAGCATTTCGGTGGCGCTGAGCCAATGGTAGTGGTCGACGGCTTGTTGCGAGACGTAGGGCAGGACGGCGTAGGCGCCGCCGAAAGTGACCATCGCCGCTTTGCTGAAGAACAAGCCTTGTTGCGTGATGGTGTGGTCGGCCCCCAACGTTGCGAAAGCCAACAGCAGAGGAGCAAACCACAATGCGCAAGATACGGCGATGACCTGGAGCGCGCGCGACCATGACGGGCGCGTGTGTTCGAACGCGGCGGTGGACGCATCGGCTCCGTGGGTGACGACGAGGAATTTCTTCGTCCAGACTTTGCCCCCGAGGAAGCCGATCAGCGCGGCCGCGCCGATGATGACGGGGAAGGGGACGCGAAAGAAGTAAATCGCCACGAAGGCGAGCCCCGCGAGGGTCCACATCACTTCGTTCTTGAGGGCTTTCCTGCCAATGCGAATGACGGCCGCGCCGACGATCGCCAGCACGGCGGGCTTGAGGCCGTAGAAGGCGGACGCGACCCACGAAACATTCCCGAACGTCACGTAAACGTAGCTCAGCGCCCAGAGGATGAAGATCGAGGGGAGCACGAAGAGCGCGCCGGCGACGATCCCGCCCCAGGTGCGATGCAGCAACCAGCCGATGTAAGTGGCAAGCTGCGTCGCTTCCGGACCGGGCAGGAGCATGCAGTAGTTGAGCGCGTGCAGAAATCGGTTCTCGTCGATCCACTTGCGGCGCTCGACGAGTTCGGAGTGCATGATGGCGATTTGGCCGGCGGGCCCGCCGAAGCTGATGAAGCCGAGCTTGAGCCAAAACCGAAAAGCTTCTCCGAAGCTCGGCGCGCGCGGCGCCGGTGAGTCGGCGTCCGCTTTTTGCTTTTGTGAGTCGGCTTGCACCCGGCACAATCTGGCGTGGGCGCATTCTACCGCAACATCATTCGACCAATGCTGTTCGGCTTCGACTCGGAGCAGATCCACAATTTCACGATCAAAGCGCTCGGCGGGTTCAGCGGGTCGGCGGTGTGTTGCGATTTGCTCCAGGATTTTTTCGGCGCGCCGCGGCTTCCAGTGGAGTTGTGCGGGTTGAACTTTCCGAATCCGATCGGGCTCGCCGCGGGGATGGACAAGCACGCGGCGGCGGTGCCGGCGTGGGAGGCGCTCGGTTTTGGGTTCGTCGAGTTGGGCGGCGTGACGTGGCACGCGCAACCGGGCAACCCGCCACCGCGGATGTTTCGCGCGGTTGCGGACGGCGCGCTGATCAATCGCATGGGTTTCAACAATCCCGGCGCGGAAGCGGTCGCAGAAAAGCTGGCGGGATGGAAGCGCGCGGAACGCTGGCCGCGGCACCCGGTGGGAATCAATTTGGGCAAATCGAAAGTCACGCCGCTGGAGCGGGCGGCTGACGACTACGCAAACTCGTTTCGTTGTTTGCGGTCGTTTGCGGATTTTTTTGTCATCAACGTGAGCTCGCCGAACACGCCGAATCTGCGACAGCTTCAGGACAAGGCGGCGCTGGATGAAATCCTGGCGGCAATTCAGGCGCAGCAACTCGCGGGCGAGCGAAGGCCGATTTTCGTCAAGGTCGCTCCGGACCTCTCGTTCGAGGCACTGGACGAAATACTGGAGCTGGTTGAGCCGCGAGGCCTGGCCGGAGTGGTGGCGACGAACACCACTATCGCTCGGCCCGGGAAGGCCGATGCCGAGCTGGGGCCGATCTACGCCGAGCCTGGAGGGCTGAGTGGCAGGCCGTTGCAGGCACGGAGCACCGAGGTGATCCGCCATTTGTACGGGCAGACCAAAGGTAAGTTACTTATCATCGGTGTTGGGGGAGTTTTCACGGTGGAGGACGCGTGGGAAAAGATCACGGCGGGGGCGTCCCTGCTGCAGCTTTACACGGCACTGGTTTATGAGGGGCCCGGGGTGGCGAGCCAGCTCGTGAAAGGGCTGATCGGCCGGTTGGAGCAACGGGGGTTACGCACGCTTTCGGAGGCGGTGGGCATCGCCTCGTAATCGCTCAACGCCAAAGGGCTATTTCTCAATTCAGGACACGCGAATGCGACGGCAAAGCGCGGAGCCAGTGGCATCGTTCTTGCGGCTGGAAGCCGACCCTTCACAGCGGTTGGACGGTAGTGAGAGCAGTATGAAAAGACGTGATTACGAAACGAGTTTTACGAAGGGTCAGACCCTGCGAGTGCTTCTGTTGGAAGACGATCCGGACCACGCGAAGCTGTGGATGCTTGCGCTGGAAAAGGGTGGCTACTTGGTTAAAGGAGACGTCGTGGCGACTAGCGCCGAGTTCTCCGCCTGCCTGGACTCGAAGGAATACGATATTATCCTGAGCGATTACCAATTGCCTGGGTGGAGCGGTTTGAAGGCGTTGGAACTGGTGAGGGAACGCGGATTGGAGGTCCCGTTTGTTCTGGTCACGGGTGAGGCGTCCGAAAAGGCGGCATTGGAGATGATCGATCGCGGGGCGGATGATTATCTGTTCAAAGACGAGCTCAATCGCCTGGTGCTGACGGTGCGGCGTGTGATGCGCGAACAGCGATTGATGCGCGAACGACGGCAAGCCGCACTCGAAAAGGAGAAACTGATTGCCCAATTGCGCGAGGCCGCGGAAGAAGTGCGCCGCCTCAACGGCATGCTGCCGATTTGCGTGAGTTGCAAACGCATCCTCGACGCGAAGGGACGCTGGCATCGCGTGGAGTTATTCATCCAAAAGCATTCACGCGGCCAGGTGAGCCCATGCGTCTGCCCGGAGTGTTCAGCGAGCGTGGTCGCAAGGGCGACGCAGTCGAAGCCGCGAACGCCGCGGCGGGAGCATTATTGAGGGACGGCGCGGAGCGCCATCCCTACCTTTGGCGCGTGGAGTTTTTGCGGGTCTTTAGAAATTGCTTCAGGAGATCGGGATTGCTTTCGAAAAAGGTGGCGAGGTCGGCGATGATGTCGACGGTGGCCGGACTGAGGTGATGCTCGATGCCTTCGATGTCGCGCTTCTGGGTTTGCTCATCGAGGCCGAACAATGAGAAAAAGCGCGACAAGGTTTCGTGGCGCTTTTGAATTCCGGTAGCGACGGCTTTGCCTTTTTCAGTGAGAACGAGTCCGCGATATTTTTCGTAATTGAGGTAACCGAGCTCGCCGAGTTTCTGGACCATGCTGGTGACGGAGGCCTGCTTGACATCGAGCGACGACGCGATGTCGACCACGCGGGCGTAGCCCTTCTCCTCGATCAACTCGTGAATTCGCTCAAGATAATCTTCCGCGCTTTGGCTGGGCGCCTGTTCCGGCATGCGCAGAACAATAAACCACAGCGATCATTGTGCTGACAAGGTTCGGATAGAGAAAGCGGCTGTAGCGCAGTGGGTTTAGAACCACCGAACCTGGACGGGATTGAGCGGACGCGAGCGGGGTTTGCACTTCGAACTTCGGCTGGCCTTTTTTGTGGTGTTGAATTCGAGGATGAATTTTTCCCAGTCAGGCATGCGCTCTTTGATCGTGGTGACGGTGACGGTGTCGCCGCTGGTGGGAAAGAGAACGGACCATTCTGCGCGATTCGGAAAGCGTTGGGAGGCGAGCATGAGAAAACGAATGATGGCGGCATCGGTACGGATGGATTCGGTGAGGCGAAACTCCTGGCGGGCGAGATAGCCGAGGCGAATGAGCGCGGCTTCGTGTTTGGCGGCAGCGGCTTCGTAGTCCTGATACGTTTTTGGATCGCTGCGAAGCAGGTCAACGATCGCATCGGATCGGGTGTACTGGCCGGCGCGCAAGCGTTCGGAAGTTTGAATAGAGACCCGCCAGCGCCATTTGTGATAAGGGACGCGGCCCGTGAACCAGGCGAGACAGAGGAGAGCGGTGACCGCGAGTGCAATAGTGGCCTTGCGTTTCATCAAACAAGGGGCATCTGGGCGTAATGAAGAAGTAAAACGCAGGAATTGCAACACGTTTCAAATGAATAAGAAGATTCACTTTCGGTTAGGTAGAAAGATCCAGCCATGAGTCAAATCCAAGGGGCGGCGCACTTTTTTGGGGTCAACACCCTACTCTGTCTGGGGGAACACGCTTGCGCTGAGGTTCTCACACAAACTGATGAAAAACTATAATGTCTTCTATCGACATAAAGTACGAACGAAGGTCATTTTGTGGGCGGCGATGGGGGTGGCCGCCCAGGCGTCATTTGGCCAAACCAATCTACCGCAACTGGTGGATCCGCAACTGAGTGTGCGGGCGGTAGTTACAAATCTGGCGCAACCGACCAGCATGGCGTTTCTGCGGCACAATGATTTTCTTGTGCTGGAGAAAGCGTCTGGTCAGGTGAAGCGGTATGTAAATGGGGAACTCGCCGGGACGGTCCTTGATCTGGCAGTCAATTCCGCGTCGGAGCGCGGTCTGCTGGGCATCGCATTGCACCCGCGGTTTCCGCGCAACCCGGGGGTGTATCTGTACTGGACGGAAAGTTCGACGGGCACGGACTCAACAAACCTGGCTGACGTTCCTCTGCTAGGCAATCGCGTGGACCGTTTTCGATGGGATGGATCCGCACTGGTACACGAAACAAATTTGATTCACCTCCGCGCGTTGCAGGAAGATGCGGGGCAGCCTCCGCGAGGCAATCACGATGGCGGGATACTTCGGTTCGGCGATGATCGCAAGCTGTATATCTATATGGGCGACAACGGCCGCCGCGGACAAATGCAGAACCTGCCTGACGGTCCCGGCCCTGCGGGCAACATGCCTGACGATCAATTCGGCGGACCGGAGCCGGACAACGCGCACTTGACTGGAGTCATTCTGCGGTTGAACGACGATGGCTCGACGCCGAAGGACAATCCGTTTTACCGCGCGGGCGCGATCCGCGGCGGAGAAGCCGGCGCGAATCTGCAAAAGGTGTTTGCGTTCGGAATTCGCAACGGGTTCGGCATGGCGTTCGATCCGTACTCGGGAAACTTGTGGGAGGCGCAGAACGGCGACGACAGTTTCACTGAGATCAATCGCGTCGAGGCCGGCGCGAATCTCGGCTGGATTCAGGTGATGGGGCCGCTGGAACGCATCGACCAATTCAAGGAGATCGAGACCAGTTCGAACTTTTTCGGGCTGCAGCAAGTCCGCTGGTCACCGGAAAACATTGCGACCAATGAGCAGGATGCGATCAACCGGATGTTTTGGGTGTTCGAGGGGGGCAATTTCTGTGGAGCAAGGCTTGTGGGTCGCGAGGAAGTGCCTCCAGTGGACACCGACAGCGGCGCGGTGGCGTCGTTTGCGGTGAACAGGGACGGAACGCTGAGCTATCTATTGCGTGCCACGCGGCCAATTGAACGCGTAACGCAGGCGCACATCCATCTCGGCGGTTACATTCAGAATGGGCCCATCGTGGCCTTTTTGTTCGGACTGGTTCCGGGAACGAATTTCGAGGCGGGCGATGTGATTGGAAGGGGAAGAATAACGGATACGAATGTGATTGCCAGGCCGGGCTTCACGCCGACGGTTTCAAACCTGGTGCAACGACTGCGACAGGGCCGCGCGTATGCGAATGTTCACACCGTCGACCATCCCGCCGGGCACATTCGCGGGCAAATCAGGGTCACGGATCGGCGGCCTGTCTCGCACTACAGCGATCCGGAGTTTAGTTGGAAGTTTGAAGTGGCGCCGGCAGGGATCGGCTTCGTCGAAGGCCGGGCGCTGGGTCGCGAGTACGAAGGCGACATGATCGTCGGAGCGGCCCGCGACTTCCTGCAGGGTGGAACGCTCTTCCGCTTGCAACTCGACAACCGTGGCCATGGTCGCGATCGCGACGATGGGGACCGTGGCAAACGGGGACGGGACGACGACAATGACGACGATGGCAAGGGGAAGCGCCGGCAAATAGTGACCAGCGATCCGCGCCTCGAGGACGGCGTGGCGGACAACCTTGCGAAGTTCGACATCACCGAAAGCGAGAGCCTGCTTTTTGGCACTGGCTTCGGCGTGGGGACGGACATCCATACGGGGCCCAACGGCAACCTGTTCGTTGTTTCCCTGTCGAATGGAACGATCTATGAGATCTTCCGTCCGGGATCGTTCCGAAGAAAAAATCGGGACGACTAAATAGAGACGGTTCTGCGCGAGGTTCGCCGGTCCATCCCGGCGAACCTCGTCGTGCAGATCGCCTTTGCCGAATGGTTCGTTGCGGCATTCGAAGTTTGTCGCGCAGTTAAACCCAACCCCGGTTGTAAAGGATCCCTGCCGTGGCCAGGGCAAAGCAAAGGAAGGCGGCGATTAACGCCCGAGGATAAAGGTGGCCGGGTTCAACGACGGCCATGGTGGGCGAGTCAGCGGTATACCTTGCCAAGAACTTTCGTCCCACTGGAAAGTCGCGTGCTACCATGTGCGCCGGCGCATGCCCCAGGAGGTAGAAGCGCTTTGATACGTACTCTCGTCCGGAAACCCAGTAAGTAAACGCAAATGCGAGGTCATCCCAACGAACAAGCTCATTGCCTAACTGGCCTTGAATGAGATTCGTACCCGAAGTGATCTGACAGCTTGTAACGATGGCTTCGGTCGTGGGCCAATGCCGCGCATGGCGAACAGCTTGACCATGCCATGCATAGAATCCCAGCAAGCCCGCACCAATGGCGAAAAAGATGAGAATCAGCCATTTTGAGATTTTCATGAGATCTTCATGTCCCTCTCATCCTCACCATGCGGCAATCTTGCTTCACTCGAGGGAAAACGGCGATTACAAAACCTGGACGCATTTGGAAACGTGCGGAGAAAGCTCTTCCCCATACAGTGCCGCGCTGGCCCGGTGCCGCAATCGGCTTGACCCCTCGCTCAACGACCAGAACCACGCGTCAGATATGAGGTGGATTATCTGTTTGGCAAAACCGCACATTATGAAAACACCCGTCCATTTCTGAGTATTGCCCCAGTCAGTCACGCCGCCGCAGTAAACGGTGAACAATAACCAGTAATCGGTGAACTGGACATTAGCAGGCGGAGCCAGACATCATCATTCAAATGCCGCTCATGAAGAGCATATTTTTTCTCGCGCTTCCGGCCGTTCTTGTTGGCTTGTTCTCTAGCGTTACACAGGCGGCGGAATCGCCGATCCAGGGTGACGGGAACACCCTCACACCCGGCAGCATTTTACGCGAAACGAACGTATGGACAATCCATTTGAGCTTCACGGCGGAGCAATGGGAAGCGATGGAGCCAAAGCGCGAGTCGGGCGCGCGCGGGCGCGGGAGTTTTTTGCAAGGCCCGGAAGGCGGTCGCAACGGAATCGCCTCCGCGTTCGGGTGGACATTCAATTATGTGCACGCGGACCTGGAATTCGGCACGAACCGCTTTAAGGATGTCGGCGTCCGTTACAAAGGCAACGGCACCTTCCTGACTTCGCGCCGCACTTTGAAGCGATCACTCAAGGTGGACCTGAACCAGTTCATGAAGGGCCAGAAGTTTGCTGGAATGTCTCAGTTGAATCTTCATAACTCAGTGCGCGATCCGAGTTCCATGAACGAAGCCATCGCTTACGGACTGTTCCGGCAAGGCGGAGTTCCGGCGCCGCGCACGGCCTACGCCAGGGTGTTCATCACCGTTGCCGGCAAATATGATCGCAAATATTTCGGGCTTTACACCCTGGTGGAAGACGTGGGCAACAACTTTATCGAGGAACGGTTTGACACTTTCAAAGGGGCGATTCTAAAACCGGTCACTCCCAACCTTTTCTCTGATCTCGGTGATGATTGGAAACGTTACAATCAAACCTATGATCCGAAAGGAACTCTTTCCGATGAGCAAAAGCAGAGAATCATCGAGTTCTGCAAGTTCACGAGCAGGGCACGCGACGCCGAGTTCGCCGCGAAACTTCCTGAATACATCGACATCGACAATTTCGCTCGCTACATGGCCATCACCGTCTGGCTGTCTGACCTCGACGGCATTCTCGGTCCCGGCCAGAACTATTACGTGTATCTCCATCCGAAAACACAAAAGTTCAATTTCATTCCGTGGGACCAGGATCAAACCTTCGGGCAGTTTCCCCTCCGCACTTCCCAGGAGCAGCGCGACAATCTTGCCATCCACAAACCATGGAGCGGAGAGAACCGCTTCCTCGAAAAAGTTTTCAAGACCGAGCCATTTAAGACGGCGTACCTTGCGAGGTTGGAGGAGTTCAACAATAGCATCTTTCAGACTCAACCCATCCACCGGGAGGTCGATGAGTTGGCCAAAATCCTGCGTTCTCCGATTCAGGACGAATCACCCGAACGACTTGCCGAACTCAACAAAGCGGTGGCAGGCGAGAAAGTGACGATTTATATGGACGAGGTCGGCTCCCGCGGAACCCTTGTGAAGCCGATTAAATCCTTTGTAGAGGCCCGCCGTAAATCGGTGAGCGACCAGGTCGCCGGCAAATCCCAGGGACAGACGATCGGCTCAGGCTTCGGTCCATTCCGTTGACCAAAGGGGTTCAGATGTCCTGAACACAACTCGCCTTCGTGACCTTGGCAACTTGCCTGCACCTTTACCTCATCTTTACCGATTTTCGGGGTCCGTTGCGTGCCGGGTAGGGACGCAAAAGGAATGCACTCTTGCTGCAGTTTTAAAAATTGTCGGCGGGCCGACGAAAGGGGTTGTGTGTACGCGCGGTGTTACGATCGATCATTCGCGTTGACAGGAGGCGGTTAAGGAGAGTTTAATCATACGATCCCAGATGTCCCGTTCGCGGATAAGGCTTTCGGCTCAGGTGATCGTTGCCTGCCTGGTCACCGTTGCGCCGTCGCATGCCCTGGACCCCTCGAAGGCGGTGACCCAATATCAACTGGATGTCTGGACGGAACGGAATGGATTACCGCAAGGTTCGGTGCAGGCGATTACGCAGACGCGCGACGGATATCTTTGGATAGCAACGCGGGACGGGTTGGCGCGCTTCGATGGAGTCGCATTCACGGTGTTCCGGTCTGAAACGACGCAGGGTTTGCCGTCGAACGACATCCGCGCGCTAAAAGAGGACCGGCACAGCAGGCTATGGGTCGGGACGTTTAACGGAGGGCTAAGCTGTTATTCGAATGGACAGTTCCGCGCGTTCACCAGGAAGGATGGGCTGCCGAGCAATGGCGTGCTGGATATTTTCGAGGACCGCAACGGGACGATTTGGTTTGGAACCTGGAACGGCCTGGTGCGTTATGACGGGCGCAACTTCGCGCGATATGGGGCTGGGTTCGCCGCGCGGGGCGGCCTGGCATTTTGCGAAGACGCCAAAGGGCAATTATGTGTTGCGAGCGAAGGGGCGATCAATCGACTCATTGGGGACCGCTTTTACGAATCGACGAACGCAGCGCCGCTGCCGGAGTGCCCGATCCAGCAAGTGTGCGCGTCGCAGGACGGAGCGTTGTGGATCGCGAGCGCGGGGGAGGGAGTGCTTCGCGTTCACGATGGGCAAATCCGCAAATACACGAAAGCGAGTGGGCTGGCGGACAACAAGGTGGCGAGCCTGCTGCACGACCGCGAAGGCAATGTGTGGGTTGGAACCTGGAGCGGACTTTGCCGCTTGCAGGGCGAGAACATAGCGACGCTGACGCGGCAGGACGGTTTGCCGCACGATTACATCGAGAGTCTTTACGAGGACCACGAGGGCAGCCTGTGGATTGGCACACGCGGCGGTGGATTGGCGCGATTGCGCGACGCCAGAATATCGAATTACACGACGCGCGAAGGACTGGGGCACAATTTTGCGAAATGCGTTTTTGAGGATCGTGAGGGGGCAATTTGGGTCGGCACGCACGGCGGGGGTCTGACGCGCTTCCATGATGGAGAGGTGAGGACGTTCGGCACGGATGACGGGCTGCCGAGCATGTTCGTCTGGTCTGTGGGAGAGGACGCGGAAGGGCACCTGTGGGTGGGAACGAGCCGGCCGGCAAGCGTGTGCATTTTCAAAGACGGATGTTTCACGGCCTATCGGTGGAAATCCGGACCGACACGGCGAAACGGAGTGCGGGCCATCGAAGGAGATCGAGAGGGCAATCTTTGGATTGGCGGAGACGGCGGCGGACTGTGGCGTTATCGAGATGGGGATTTGAAGTGCTTCACCGTGAGCGACGGTTTGCCGAGCGCTCTGATTCGAGTGATCAAGCAGGACCGATGCGGCGACTTGTGGATCGGAAGCAATGATGGCCTGTGCCGCTATCGAGATGGAAAGTTCACGGCCTACAGGACGGAGGATGGGCTTGCGCACAACGCGGTCTATGCGGTGTTCCAGGATTCTGACGGTGTTCTGTGGTTTGGAACGCAGAATGGACTTTCGCGTTTTTCAGGGGACAGGCTGCGCTCGTATACGACCCGGGATGGACTGTTCCACAACGTTATTTACCACATTTCGGAAGACGGCGGCGGAAGACTCTGGATGTCGAGCAATCGTGGAATTTTTTGCATCCCGAAGGAGGCATTTATCGATTTCGATACGGGCGCAGCGCGGCGGCTCTCGTGCGTCGCCTACGGAACCGACGACGGGATGAAAGCGGTGCAATGCGAAGGTGGAAGCCAGCCCGCGGGTTGCAGGGGCAGGGATGGCAAATTGTGGTTTCCCACCGCCAACGGCGTGGCTGTGATCGATCCGGAAACGCCGGGGCGCGTGCTGCCGACGGCGCCAGTGATCGTGGAGGAAGTGTGGGTGGGGAAAGAGAGACTGAATGCGCGCGCGCCGGCAAAGCTTTCGCCGAGCGCGCGTGAATTCCGATTTGAGTACACGGCGCTTAGCTTCGCGGCGCCTGAGAAAGTAAAATTCCGTTACAAGCTGGAAGGGCTGGACGACAAATGGATCGAAGCCGGGACGCGCCGGGTCGCGTTCTATAACAAGATCCCTCCGGGCAATTACCGGTTTCGGGTGGTGGCGTGCAACAGCGACGGTGTGTGGAACGAAAGCGGAGCGATGTTCGCGTTTTTCCTTGCGCCGCATTTTTACCAAACGCAGTGGTTTTATGGATTGTGCCTGGCGGCCCTGATGGCGAGTGGATGGGGCTTGCATCGTCATCGCATGAAGCGCGCGCACGAGCGGTTCTCGCTGGTGCTGGCGGAGCGCAGCCGGATCGCGCGCGAGTTGCATGATACGCTGGCGCAAGGCTTCGCCGGAATCGCGTTTCAGCTGGAGGCGGTGGCGACAAAGTTGAAGGAGGCCCCGGACCACGCGAAGCAACATCTGGAGCTCGCGTTGAAAATGGTGCGGCACAGTCTGGCGGAGGCAAGACGGTCGGTGATGAACCTGCGCTCTTCGACGCTCGACCATGGTGACCTGGGGAGCGCGCTGGCCGAGACTTCTCGATTGATACTTGCAGACCGCGCAGTGGAATTCGATTTGCAGATCGAGGGGGTTGCGCGGCCGCTGCCGCCAAAAGTGGAAAACAATCTCCTGCGGATTGGGCAGGAAGCGATTACCAACTCAGTTAAATACTCGCATGCGAAAAAGATTCGGGTGGATCTGGCGTATCTTCAAGGAACGGTCGTGTTGAGTGTGTGCGATGATGGGAGTGGATTCGAACAATCCGAACCAACGGGCAACGGGGTGCATTTCGGGTTGCTGGGCATGCAGGAGCGGGCGAAGCAAATGGGAGGGACGTTGAGCGTGATCAGCCGCAAAGGGGCAGGGACGGCAGTAACGATTGAAGTTCCGTTGGAAACATTGCGGTCAGGGCGAGCCTCATGAGCGCGAAACAGCGGATACGAATCATGATGGTGGACGACCACCTGGTGGTCCGAATGGGCCTGCGCAGCATGATCGATACGCAGGAGGACATGGTGGTGGTGGGCGAGGCGGCCAATGGAAGGGAGACGCTGGAAGTCTTTCGCAAGGTGTCGCCGGATATCGTGTTGATGGATTTGCGGATGCCGAATCTGGGAGGGGTCGAAGCGACGGCCGCGATCTGTCGCCAATTTTCGGGCGCACGAGTGATCGTTCTTACCACGTATGACGGGGACGAAAACATTTACCGCGCGCTCCAGGCGGGCGCGCGCGCTTACCTGCTGAAGGACATACCGCGCGAAGAATTTCTGGGGGCGATTCGAGCAGTCCACGCGGGCCAATATTGCATTCCACCCGGCGTCGCGGCGCGCCTGGCCCAACGGGTGCCTTCCACGGAGCTTAGCACGCGTGAAGTCGAGGTGCTGCGGTTGATCGTGGAGGGGTTGAGCAACAAGGAGATCGCGTCGAGCCTCTCGATCAGTGAGAGCACGGTGAAAAACCACGTCAACAGCATCCTCGGCAAATTGAAGGCAAAGGACCGGACGCAGGCGGCGACGACGGCGCTGAGGCGCGGAATCGTGACGCTGGACTGAGAGCCCGGAAGCCCTGGTGGCAGGGGCAGCGAGTAGATCGAAAGTCCTACCCGACAATAGGAATATCGATTTCGTGACACAAGACAGCCCCCTTTCCAACATTTGAGCATCCCAACACGTGTGTGCGGAATGCGAACGTGAGGCGATCATGGTCAGCCCCGCTGGCTGCCAGACCGACAAGTCGGCCTCTAAAACGCGAACAATCGTTTCCGCACCGAACTTGGAGTATGCGATGAAAAAGATGTTCCTCATAGGTGTTTGCTCTCTGGTCTTTAACGCCACGGCTCAGCAGAAACAGGCGCTGTTCCTGACTACCGCCACGCCGACGGCCGGCGATGTGGCTGTTTCGAATCGCCTGGCACAGCTCGGTTTCGTGGTGACGCGTGTGACTGACACCGCTTCGCAGACGAGCGATGCGAATGGCAAAGACCTGATCGTCGTTTCTTCGTCCGTGGGGTCGGGCAACATTGCCACGAAGTTTACGGCGTCGGCCGTTCCGCTGGTCAATGCCGAGAGCGCAATTTACGACGAACTGGGGATCGATGCGAACAATACCGGGGGTGCGACGATTGCCGCTCAAACGCAGGTTGACGTTGTGGATTGCACTCATCCGTTGGCGGGCGGCCTGACGAATGGGCTGAACACGGTGTATACAGCGCCAGGTCCCATCGTGGTTCTTGGAACGCCAGTCGCGAGCGCTCAAGTTGTTGCTCGGTCTTCCGATGGCCGGCCTTCGGTTTTCTTTATCGAAGCGGGCGCAGATCTCAATCCTGTCCGAATCGCCACGGCGCCAGCAAGGCGTGTGGGGATTTTCTGGGAAGCGACGACGTTCATGACGCCGGCCGGACTGGATCTTTTTGATGCCGCCATAGCGTGGGCGATCGCGGCGCCTGATTCGACATCGCCAGTTGGGATTACGCGGCAGCCAGCCAGCCAGACTGTCAACGAGCAGACTGTCGTCGCGTTCCGTGTCGGTTACACTGGCGCTCCTCCATTCACGGTACAATGGCAACGCAGCGATGGCGGGGGCGCCTTCGGGGACATCATTGGAGCCAACTGCCCGACGTATGGAATCCTCGCGACGCCACCGGATAACGGCGCGCGGTTTCAGGCTGTGGTTGGCAACGCTGGTGGAACTGTGACCAGCAGCGCGGCGACTCTAACCGTAAACACGGATACAACCCCCCCAACGATGTTCCTGGCGATCGGGGGAGGGACTCCGCCGACGGCCTTTGACCTGGTGTATTCTGAGCCAGTCGATCCGGCCTCGGCAGGCGACGCGGTGAATTACGCACTGGGGAACGGAGGAGCGATTCTGACGGCAACAATGGACGCTGACGGAAGAACGGTGCATTTCACATCGGACCCGATCACAAATAGAACCGTTCTGCGAATCACTTCTGCAATAAACGACCTGGCATTCACCCCCAATGTGCTGACGCCTGGGGCGCCCGGCTCATCGATCGCGATCATTACAACCGACGGGTCGATTCGGCGTCATCAGTTCAACGGCTTTGGAGGCGTGCTGGTCTCTGATCTCACGAACAACGCCAAGTTTCCGAACTTCCCGGACGTGATTGATTTTCCGACGATCTTTGAGACAGCGGTCAATGCGGCGGACAACTATGGGGTGCAGTTCCTCGGTTACGTGACTGCGCCGGTGTCGGGCAATTACCATTTCTATTTCTCGTCGGACGATGGGGGAGCGCTCTATTTAAGCACGGACGAAAACCCGGCGAACAAACGGCTGATCGCTTTCGAGCCGGTGTGGGCAGATTCGCGGATATGGACGGGAAACTCCGGTGGTGGTCGCAATCTCGCGGCGCCGCAAAATCAGTCGCGGACGTTGTTCCCGAACGGCATTCCGCTTGTGCAGGGCCAGCGTTACTACATCGAAGCCCTGATGAAGGAAGCAACGGGAGGAGACAATCTGGGAGTAACCTGGCAACGACCAGGCGATCCGATACCGGCGAATGGCAGCCCGCCGATATCCGGGCTGTATTTGTCCCAGTTCAACCAACCGGCAACGGTGGGGGCGGGCGAGCCTGCCGATCAGACGACTTTCGAAGCGCGCCAGGCGACCTTCCGCATTGTGGCGAGCGGTTCGCCCCCGCTAACGATTCAATGGTACGAAAACGACGTGCCGATTCCCGGGGCGACCGGGCCCGCATATACGACTCCGCTGCTAACGACGGCCGACAGCGGAAAGCTGTATTACGCGATCGTCGAGAATTCCTTCAGCTCAACGACAAGCCGAGTCGCGCGATTGACGGTGAATGCGGACAACGCGCCGCCGGTATTGGTTTCCGCTGCGAGTGTTGGCGGCACTGACATTGGACTTTGCTTTGACGAGGGGCTGGATCCCGTCACTGCGAGCAATCCCGCCAACTATACGGTGAATGGCGGCGCGGTCAGCGTCACGAGCGCGGTGTTGCGCCATGATGGCCGCACGGTGCAGCTAATTCTTGGTGCTCCGGTGAGCAGCGGATTTACGGTGCAGGTGAACAATGTGCTCGATCTGACTGGCCGAAACGCGGCTGCGGGCACGAGTGCCAGCGGTCCGTTAGCGGGGCTAACGGCTGTGGACGTAGGCACGCCCGGCGATCCAGGCGCCGTCGGCTCAACCTTCTCCTGCTCGACGAATGAATTCGAAATCATCGCGGGCGGTTCGGATATCTGGGGCAACGCCGACCACGGGCATCTTGCATACCAAATGCTGACCGGCAACTTCGACAAGAGGGTGCTCGTTGCTCGAGTTGACAATACCGACGTGAGCGCGAAAGGCGGTCTGATGGTGCGCGAATCCACGGCAGCGGACAGTAAAAACCTTCATGCGATCGTGATGCCACCTCCGCCGGCGCGAAACATATTCGAAACGGGCACGCGCCTGGCGACGGCCGGAGCCACTGCCGGCTGGGGCGCGGGAGCGGGAGGGGCCAATGGCAATTTACCGGCGACGCACCCGAACTCGTGGATACGACTTCGTCGTGTGGGGGATATATTCAGCTCGTTTATTTCGAGCAACGGGGTCGATTGGGTGCAAAATGGCGAAAGCGTCCAGAGCTACCCTGCGGAAGTCGTCGTTGGTCTGGCCGCGACGGCCCACAATAATGATGGACGGACCAATCGTGTCCTGTTCCGCAATTTTGGCAACACTACCTTCCCCGGCGCCGCCGTCACGATCACGCAGAACCCAGTCAACTTCACGGTGGAGGCGAACCATTTCGCGACATTTTCGGCGGCGGCGACGGTCTCAGGTGCGCCCGCCTCGGAACTGCAATTCCAGTGGCAACGCAGCGAAGGAGGGGGTGGATTCAGCGACATCCTCGGGGCCAGCGGCAGCACCTATCGTTTCGTTGCAACTCCGCTCGACAACGGCGCGCAGTATCGTGCCGTCGCTTTTGTGCCGGGAGCCAGCGCGACGAGTGGTGCCGCGACGCTGACAGTGACAAACGATATCACGCGACCGCGGATCGTTCGCGCGACGATCAGTTGCGCCGATCCAAGCCAAATCACGGTGCTCTATAACGAATTGTATGATCCGGATACGGCGCAGGATTCTGTTAACTACAGTCTTGCCGACACTGTGGGCGGGCAATATCCGATCAGCAATTTTGCGACGCAGGCCAATGGGACGACGGTGATACTGACGGCGCAAGCGCCGCTGGCAGCCGGCCCCAGCTATGTTCTCACTGTGAATTCCGTGAGCGACCTCGCGGGCAATCAAATTCAGCCTAATACGACGGTAACGCTCGGGGCCGAAGGTGGACGAACGGCTGTAGGGACGCAAAACCTGGTGGTGATCGAAGCTGAAAACTTCGATGCGAATGTCCCGCAGGGCGGAAAGAGTTGGGTGTTCTCCTCACGGCCCGGAGGCGTGGGGCCAATATCAGGGGCCGGGTATATGCAACCACTGCCCGAGAGTGGCGCGGCGATCAATGAGCCGGGGCATCTCACGCAAAGCCCACGGCTCGACTACTGCGTAAACTTCCCGGTCAGTGGCCGATGGTACGTGTGGTTGCGTGGGAACGACATCGCGACTGGCGGCAATTCGGTGCACGTGGGCGTTGACAACACCGACAGCGCTGACTTGAACGACAACCGCATCGGCAATTCCGGTGGAGCGACCGGCTGGGGCAACCCCGCAGGCGCCACCAGTCCATGGCAGTGGACGCGGGACGCAGATGT
>Ga0075418_10001112_pt1 | contig 30029 bp, 21 predicted proteins | sample SoiMetdeltSBSDD2_FD_81776 | JGI IMG/M metagenome (GOLD analysis project Ga0075418, IMG submission 81776) | Bulk soil microbial communities from a Populus tree surrounding site in Tennessee, USA - Soil MetaG P. deltoides SBSDD2 | ecosystem: Environmental > Terrestrial > Soil > Tree plantation... | reverse complement strand
GCCGCCCTCACCGGCGACGAGCTTGAAGGGCAGGCGCTGGCGCAGGTCGGCGGGCAACTCCTCCAGGCGCCGCCCCATGAGACGCTTCACCGAGAACACCGTGTTCTCCGGATTGGTGATCGCCTGGCGCTTGGCCACCAGGCCGACCAGGCGCTCGCCGCTCTTGGTGAAGCCCACCACCGAAGGCGTGGTGCGCATCCCTTCGGGATTGGGAATGACGACGGGCTGGCCGCCCTCCATGACGGCGACGCAGGAATTCGTCGTGCCGAGATCGATACCGATGACACGTCCCATGTGCTTGCCTCCTTACGCGGCGGGTCGTCCCCGCAGCGAGTGTTCTTCTCCGCCTCCGGCGCCGCTCAGCGCGACACGGTGACGCGCGCCGGACGCAAAATCTCGCCGTGCAAAGTGTAGCCCTGCTGCACCACGTCCACGACGTGCTGGCTCTCCACGCCCTCCGACTCCACGAGCAGGACCGCTTCGTGCCGGGCCGGATCGAAGGGCAACCCTTTGGCCTCGATGCAGGCGATGCCGAAGCGCTGCAACAACGCCTGCAGCTGCTGCCGAATGAGCTCGACTCCGCCCCGCAATCCCTGCGCGTCCGCCGCCGGCGCTTGCAGAGCGCGCTCCAGATTGTCGGCGATCTCGAGCACCGCGCGCAGCACCTCCGCCGCCGCACGCTGGCGCTGCTCTTGCCATTCCCGCGCATTGCGCTTGCGGAAGTTGTCGAACTCCGCCGCCAGGCGGAGGTAGCGGTCGTGGAGCGCTTGGCGCTCCTGGACGACTTCCTCGTGCTGCCGTTGCAGCGCTTCGAGCGCCGCGCGGAGCGCGGTCGCCTCGTCCACCGGCGGCAGATCCTCGGCCTGCTCCGAAGCGTCCCGGAGTTCTTCCGCCGCCGGGGTGGACGGCGCCGGCTCACGCTCTCGCACGCGGACCTCCCTCGGGTCGCGGTTCGACGCCGCTCAGCGTCTCCACCACGCTCTGGACCAGAGCGAGGGCGAGAGCGTAGCGCATGCGCATGGGCCCGAGGATGCCCACCTGACCTTCCCAGCCGCCGAGCTGCATGGCGGCGGAGACTATGCTGAACGGCAGCTCCTCGACATCGGTGGCGACACCGATGGTGATCGTCGTGCCCGCTCCCGGCAGTCCCTGTCCCAAGCGCTCGGGATGATCGAGAACCTTGACCAGGAGGCGTAGGTTCTCGGGATCCTGGAACTCCGGTTGCCCGATGATCTGCGTCGCCCCCTCGAGACGCACGGTGGGGACGGCGCGTTCCTCGAAGAGCTTCTCCTTCTCCCGCGCCACCACTCGGGCGATGGTGCCGGCGTCCCCGGTGTGCTGGGCGAGCGCCACGTCCAGCCTTCGCCGCGCCTCCCCGGGCGTGCAACCGCGGACGATGTCGTGAAGCAGGTGCTCGGCGAGCGCCAAGGTGAGATCGGGATAGCGGCGCTCGAGGGGCGCGAGACAGGTGCGCACCATGCCGTCGTCCAGGGTGACGAGGACGAGGAGACGGGCGTGCTCCAGCTGCACCATCTCGATGCGCTGCACTCGGGCGCTATGATGATCCTCCACCGCGACGCCGAAGCCGACGTTGCTCGACAGCGCCGCCAGGAGCTGAGACACCTTGGCGAGCACTTCCTGCACCGGCGGCTGCGCCCCGGCCGGCAGCAGCTCCTCGTGGATGCGGCGCACCCAGGTGGCGGGCAGGCGAGCCGGGCGGCAGAAACTCTCCACGTACACCCGATAGCCGTCGCGCGTGGGGACGCGGCCCGCCGAGGTGTGCGGCTGGTGCAGGAGACCCTTCTCCTCCAGCCGCTGCAGGACGTTGCGGATCGTGGCGCTCGAGACCCCGAGGCCGATGATCTCTTGCAGGTGCCCCGAGCTCACCGGACCGGCGTCGCGGACGAAGAGTTCCACCAGCGCCGCGAGCACGGTGCGTTCTCGTTCCGTGAGCTGCATCTCCACCCCTCGTTAGCACTCTCAGGTGTCGACTGCTAGGTCGAATGTAGCGGCGCCGGCGGCGGCTTGTCAACCCGGGGAGCCACCCCTTCCATGTACGTAAGTAGCTGTGAAACAATCGAATCCGATACCATCCAGCCTCTCGTGGTGAGGCGGAAACGGGGACCCTCGAAGCGCCCCAGGCCCTCTCGAACCAGGTCCTGGAGGAAGTCTCGCGCCGCCTCCAGACCGTCGACCGCCCAAGCCACCCCCTCCCGCCGCCGGAGACCGAGGAGGACTTCTTCCCGCCGCACCGCGGCGGGAGTGAGGACTTCCCGCGCGGCAGGGGGCAACCCGCCCTGCTCCAGCGCCTCGAGGTAGGCGTTCAGATCGGGCCTGTTCGCCTGCCGCACGCTGGCCGCGAAAGAGTGCGCTCCAGGTCCGAGGCCCACGTAGTCCAGCCTCTCCCAGTAGGCCCCATTGTGTCGCGCCCTCTCTCCGGGTCGCGCCGCGCTGGAGATCTCGTAGTGCTCGTAGCCTCGTTGCTCGAGCCAGGCGGAGACGAACTCGTAGGTCCTCGCCAGGCGTTCCTCCCCCCACGGGGTGCCGAGCGCGCCGGCGCGCGAGGCCGGCAGCTCGAGACAATAAAAGGAGAGGTGCGGCGCCCCGGCCTGCTGCAGAACAGTGAGGCTGTGACGGAGTCGCGCCCGACTCGAGCCGGGGATTCCGAGGATGAGGTCGGCGCTCCAGCGCTGGAAGCGCGCGGCGACGGCGTCGATCGAGGCGAGCACCTGCTCGACCTCCGCCGCCCGGCCGAGGCGGCGCAGGTCGTCGGGGTGCAAAGCCTGCACGCCCAGGCTGATCCGGTCCACGCCCTGGGCGCGGAGACGCGCCAGCGTCTCTGCAGTCACCGACTCCGGATTGCACTCCACCGTGGTCTCTTCGAGCTCGCCGAGGCCGCCAGGAAGCTCGGCGACGAGGGCGGCGAGGAAGTCGGCGAGGAGATCCGGCGGGACGTCGCTCGGCGTCCCGCCGCCGAGATAGAGAGTGCGCAGGCGGTCGCCGCTTTGGAGACGGGGACCGACGCGGAGCGACCACTCACGCCGGACGCCGGCGAGGAAACGGGCGAAGACCTCGCGCCTCTCCGGCCGCGGCACGGTGAAGAAGGTGCAGTAGGGACACTGCACGCGGCAGAACGGGAGGTGCACGTAGACGCCGAAGTGGACGTCCTTCGCCGTGGCGGCCCGCATGGCGCTTCAGCGGATGAGATCGCCGAAGCGGGTGAAGCGCAGATGGGGGGGCACGAAGCCCCGAGCGGTGTCGATGGAGAAGTAGATGAACATCGCCTTGCCGCGCACCCGCCCCACCGGGAGGGGTCCCCAGAAGCGGCTGTCGTGGGAGTTGTCCCGGTTGTCACCGAGCATGAAGATGTGACCGGGCGGAATGACGAGCGGCCCCATCCAGTCCCGCGGCGCCTGCGACGCCAGCAGCATGCCGCGATCGGTGTGCTGCGTGAACGGTTCGTCCCGCCTCTTGCCGTTCACCCACAGCACCTTGCCGCGCATCTCCACGGTGTCGCCGGCCACGGCCACGCAACGCTTGATGAAATCCCGCCCATCGGTCGGCGACTTGAAGACGATGATGTCCCCAGTGCGGGGCTGGCGGATGGCGGGCAGGCGCCAGCTGGTGAAAGGGATCTGCGCTCCGTAGAGGAACTTGTTCACGAAGAGGAAATCCCCCACCAGAAGAGTGCTCTCCATGGAGCTCGAGGGAATGCGGAAGGCCTGGACGACGAACTGACGAAAGAAGAGCGCCAGCGCCACGGCGACGACGATGGCTTCGGCGTATTCCCGGAACTTGGAACGGCTGCGCGCCGTGCGGCCCGCCGCCTTGGCCTCCAGCCCGCGTGCCGGCCGGTCCGCTTCCATCGCCCGCATCGTCTTTTCCTCCCTCGGCATGAGCGCTCCTTGATCCAGGCGCGGCCGTGCCCTCCAGGTTACCGCACCCGCAGCACCGCCAGGAAGGCTTCTTGTGGGACCTCGACGTTGCCCACCCGCTTCATCCGCCGCTTGCCCTCCCGCTGCTTCTCCAGCAGCTTGCGCTTGCGGGTGATGTCGCCGCCGTAGCACTTGGCGGTGACGTTCTTCCTGAGCGCCGAGATCGTGGTCCGGGCGATGACGCGGGAGCCGATGCACGCCTGGACCTGGACTTCGAAGAGCTGGCGGGGGATGAGCTCCTTCAGCTTCTCCGCCATCTCCCGTCCCCAGGTGTAGGCCTTGTCGCGGTGCAGGATGACCGAAAGGGCGTCCACGCGGTCGCCGTTGAGCGCGATGTCCAGCTTGACCAGGTCCGCCGGGCGGTGTTCCAGATAGTCGTAGTCGAAGCTGGCATAACCGCGGCTCAAGGACTTCAACTTGTCGTAGAAGTCGAAGAGGATCTCCGCCAGCGGCAGCTCGTAGACCAGCTCCACCCGCTCTCGGTCCAGGTAGTGCATACCCCGGTGCAGCCCCCGGCGTTCCTGCGCCAGCTGCAGCACCGGCCCCAGAAACTCCGCCGGCAGCAGGATCTCCGCCCGGACAAAGGGCTCCTCGATGCGCTCGATCTCCTGGACCGGGGGCAGGCGGGCGGGATTGTCCACCTGCAGGCGCTCCCCTTTCCCGGTGACGACCTCGTACTCCACGTTGGGCGTGGTGCAGAGCAAGCGCATGCCGTACTCCCGTTCCAGGCGCTCCTGCACGATCTCCATGTGCAGCAGCCCCAGGAAACCGCAGCGGAAACCGAATCCCAGAGCCACGGAGGTTTCGGGCTCGAAGTGCAACGCCGCATCGTTCAGCTTCAGCTTCTCCAGCGATTCCCGCAGCTCCGTGGTGTTCTCCGAGTCCATCGGATAAAGACCGCTGTAGACCATGGGTTTGACGGCCCGGTAGCCCGGGAGTGCCGCCGCCGCCGGCCGCGCCACCGTAGTGATGGTGTCGCCGACGCGGGTGTCGGCGACGTTCTTGGCCCCCGGGACCACGTAGCCCACCTCGCCGGCGCCGAGGGCTTCACGCGGAAGGCGCTCCAGCCGCAGGTGCCCCACCTCCAGGGCTTCGAACTCGAGGCCGGAGGACATGAAGCGGATGCGCTCGCCGCGGCGCAGCACCCCCTGCCGCACCCGGACGTAGGCGATGGCGCCGACGAACTGATCGAAGAGGGAGTCGAAAATGAGGGCTTGCAGCGGCGCCTCGTTCTCTCCTGCCGGCGGCGGCACCCGGGCCACCACCGCTTCGAGCAGCGCCTCGACCCCGAGGCCGCTCTTGGCGGAGACGCGCAGCACTTCCTCGGGGCGGCAGCCCAGCACTTCCACGACTTGCTGCACCACCTCGTCAGCGCGGGCTCCGGGTAAGTCGATCTTGTTCACCACCGGCAAGAGCACGAGCCCCTGCTCCAAGGCGAGATAGAGGTTGGCGAGGGTCTGGGCTTCGACCCCTTGCGAGGCGTCGACGAGGAGGATGGCGCCTTCGCAAGCCGCCAGGCTGCGGGACACTTCGTAGGTGAAGTCCACGTGTCCCGGCGTGTCGATCAGGTGCAGCACGTAGTCCTGGCCGTCCTGTCCGCGGTACTGCATGCGCACGGCGTGGCTCTTGATGGTGATGCCGCGCTCGCGCTCCAGATCCATGGAGTCCAGCACCTGCGCCTGCATCTGTTTCGCTGACAGCGTCCCGGTGCTTTCCAGGAGCCGATCCGCCAAGGTGGACTTGCCATGATCCACATGGGCGATGATGCAGAAGTTGCGGATGTTCTGTGCTTTCATAGCGCGCGGTGTCGTCTCCCCGAGCGATGGGTCCTAGAAGCGCAGGCGCAGGGCCCCACCCTGCACGGCGCCGAAGCTCGGCACGAACTGCAGCGACGCGCCGGCGTCGAAATCGAACAGATGGGCATCCACGTAGCACTGCAGGCCGCTGAGCAGCAAGGTGAGGCCGAGCAGCCACGTGCTCTGGATGCGGTTGTCACGGTAGAGGAGGAAGAGGACCTCCGCTTCCTGCTGCGCCTGCACCGAGGCCGGGTCGTTCGGGTCCACCGGCAGGTTCTTCAAGGTCCGATAGCGGTTGGCCAGGCGCTGTTCCACGATGATGTCCCCGAGGAAGTAGAAGTGCACTCCTGCCGCGACGACGGACCAGAACTCGCGTTCGTTGTACAGCTGACCGAGGCCGGGCACGAGGAAAGAGCTCACCATGGCCACGGTAGGATTCTTCTGTCGCTGCCACGTCCGCCCCACGGGTTCCGTGGCCGGACGCCCGAACCAGTCGCGCATGCCGAGCTGCAGTCCCGGGGACGTCCACGCCGCCTTCCCGCTCGGCCCGCTCCCCGGCGTCGTCGCCCCTCCCACGCTGGCGCTTCCCACCGAGGCGCTCGCCCTGCGGTCGCTTGCGGCGGCCGCTTGCCCCACCGACGCGCTCTCCACCGCCGCCGGGGTGGAAAGCGCCGCCACGGGCCCCACCGGCAGGAGTCCAAGCAGGAGCACCACCGCCTGTCGCCTCACCCCACCCACAGGCATCGCTCCGGAGATGGCGGGAATGTGTGGGAATCGAACCCACCTCGGATGGGATTAGCACCCGACAAAGGGTTTGAAGCCCTCGAGGCCCACCAGGACCCATCCACTCCCGGCGCCCGCGCCGCAGGCCCGCGGCAGGCGTCCGCGTATGGTAGGGAATGCGTGAGCAGCGGGGCAAGGAGCAGGGCTCACGCGCCGCGCACCAGGGCTTCGATCTCGACGCGCGCCCCGGCCGGGAGCGCCAGGACCGCGACGGTGCTGCGCGCTGGCGGTTGCTCCGGGAAGAACTCGGCGTAGACGCGGTTCATGGCGGCGAAATCGTCCATCGTGGTCAGGAACACCGTCGTCTTCACCACGTCCTCGAGACGGGCGCCGGCGGCCTCGACGATGGCACGGAGGTTCTGCAGCGCCCGCCGCGTCTCCGTCTCGATGCCGCCGCCCACGAGCTTGCCCGTGGCGGGATCGAGGCCGATCTGGCCGGCGGTGTGCAGGAACGAACCCACCGCCACACCCTGACTGTAAGGGCCGATCGCCGCCGGCGCTTGCGGAGTTTGGATCACCCGTCGCATCCCTACTCCACCGTGACCGACTTGGCCAGGTTGCGCGGCCGGTCCACGTCGCAGCCGCGCATCACGGCGATGTGGTAGGCCAGGAGCTGCAAGGGCACCACCGACAGGATCGGGGTGAGCAGGCTCAGCGTTTCCGGCACGATGAGAGTGTGGTCGGCCTTCTTGACGATGTCGGTGTCGCCCTCGGTCACCACCGCGATGATGCGCCCCTTGCGCGCCTTCACCTCTTCGACGTTGCCGACGATCTTGCGGTAACCGCTGTCGCGGGTGGCGATGACCACGACGGGCATGTTCTCGTCGATGAGAGCGATGGGACCGTGCTTCATCTCCGCCGCCGGATAGCCTTCGGCGTGGACGTAGGAGATCTCCTTGAGTTTGAGCGCTCCCTCCAGGGCCACCGGGAAGTTCGGGCCGCGCCCGAGATAGAGGAAGTTGTCGTGATGCTGGTAGACCCGGGCGATTTCCTCGATGGCGGCGTCCTGGGCGAGGATCTGCTCGATCTGCCCGGGCAGCTCCTCCAGCGCCGCGATCAGGCGCCGGCCCTCCTGGCGCGACATGTTGCGCAAGCGACCGAGGAGCAGCGTGATGATGGCGAGCACCGTGGCCTGGGAAGTGAAGGCCTTGGTGGAGGCGACGCCGATCTCCGGACCGGCATGGATGTAGACGCCGCCGTCGGACTCGCGGGCGATGGTGGAGCCGACGACGTTGACGATGCCGAGGGTGCGGGCGCCCTTGCGCTTCGCTTCGCGCATCGCTGCCAGGGTGTCGATGGTCTCGCCGGACTGGGAGATCACGAAGGTGATCGTGCCCTCCTCGACGATGGGATTGCGGTAGCGGAACTCGCTGGCGTACTCCACCTCGACGCCGATGCGCGCCACCTCCTCGATCATGTACTCGCCGAGCAGCGCCGCGTGCCAGGAGGTGCCGCAGCCGATGAGGACGACGCGCTTCACCTCCCGCAGCTCTTCCCGCGTCATGTTGAGGCCGCCCAGCTTGGCGTCACCTTCTTCCACCAGGAGACGGCCGCGGAAGGCGTTGCGGATCGTCGACGGCTGCTCGAAGATCTCTTTGAGCATGAAGTGCGAGTAGCCGCCCTTCTCGATCATCGCCAGGTCCCACTCGATCTCGGTGGCCTCCTTGGCGATCTCCTCGGCGCCGTCCTCGACGCTGGTGAACAGCGGCGCTTCGTCTCCGAGCGCCACCATCTCCTGGTCCTCGAGATAGATGACCTGGCGGGTGTGGCGGAGGATGGCGCTGGCATCGCTGGCCAGGAAGTACTCGCCGTCGCCGATGCCCACGATGAGCGGGCTGCCGTTGCGCGCCCCGACGATGCGGCGGGGCTCGTCGGCGTGCAGCACGGCGATGCCGAAGGTGCCCTCCACCCGTCCCAGGGCGGCGCGCACCGCCTCGTCCAGCCGGCCGTCGTAGAACTCCTCGATCAGGTGGGCCAGCACCTCGGTGTCGGTCTCGCTCTTGAAGGTGTGACCGCGATGTAACAGGTTGCGCTTCAGGGACTCGAAGTTCTCGATGATGCCGTTGTGGATGACCGCGAGCTTGCCGGTGCAGTCGGTGTGCGGGTGGGCGTTGATGGTGGTGGGCTCGCCGTGTGTCGCCCAGCGGGTGTGGGCCATGCCGAGGCTGCCCGGGAGCACCAGCGGCGCGACGTGCTCTTCCAGCTGGGCGATGCGACCGACGCACTTCTCGATGCGCAGCTTGCCGTCGACGAGGGCCACCCCCGCCGAGTCGTAGCCGCGATACTCCAGGCGCTTCAGACCCTCCATGAGGATCGGCAGCGCTGGTTTGTCTCCGATATAGGCAATGATTCCGCACATGGCCGGCATCCCTTTGCGTGCGAGGGTCAGGCGCCTCGCAGGTGTGCGTGCTGACCGAGCTGGCGCAGCGCCCGCTGCACCAGCGTCTCCGCCTGGTCCGCGTCCTCGCTCTCGGCGATGGCGCGGACGATGGGTTCGGTGTTCGAGCGGCGCAGGTGCAGCCAGCCCTCGGGGAGCTGCACCTTGACCCCGTCTCGCGTGTCCAAGGCGCCGCCGAACTCCCGGCGCGCCAGCTCGACGATGTCCCCATCCTGGAGCGGGCGGGCAAGCTCCAGGCTGCGCTTCACCATGTGATAGTGCGGCAAGGCCGCGTGCAGTTCCTGCAGCGAGCTCCCGGTCTCCGCCAGGGACTGCAGGATCAACGCCATCCCCACCAGCGCGTCGCGACCGGGGTGCAGCTCCGGCAGGATGACGCCGCCGTTGCCTTCGCCGCCGATGACGGCGCCGACGCGGCGCATCTGGGCCACCACGTTGGCTTCGCCCACCGGCGTGCGGTGCAAGGGCACGCCATGCCGGGCACAGAGGTCGTCCATGGCACGGGTCGTACTGAGATTCACCACCACGGGGCCGCGGCGGTGTCGCAGGTAATGGTCCGCGGCCAGCACCAGAGTATACTCCTCGAGGAGCGCAACGCCGGCGTGGGTCACGACGCTAAGCCGGTCGGCGTCGGGATCGGTGGCGAAGCCGAGGTCGGCCTCTTCGGCGCGCACTCTCTCCCCCAGCTCCTGCAGGTGCGCCGGCGTCGGTTCGGGACGCCGGCCGAAACGTCCCGTGGGCTCGCAGTAGAGCTCGGTGACGCGGGCGCCGAGACGGCGCAGCAGCTCCGGAGCCACGACGCCGCCGGCGCCATTGCAGCAGTCGATGACGACGTGGAGTTCCCGCGCCCCGATGCGGGCGCGATCCAACCAAGGCATTTCCAGGATGGAGCGGATGTGCACTTCCGCAGCGGCGCCATCCTCGCGCAGCGCCCCCATCTCTTCCCAGGTCCGGTGCCGGGCCTTTCCCGTCCGCGCCAGCTCGAGCACCGTGGACCCGGCCTCGGCGCTCAGGAAGAGTCCTTCCCGATCGAGCAGCTTGAGCGCGTTCCACGGTTCCGGATTGTGGCTGGCGGTGAGAATGATGCCGCCCGCCGCCCCGTGGGTGGTGACCATGATCTCCGTCGTCGGCGTGGTGGCGACGCCGAGATCGATGACGTCGTGCCCGGTGGAGAGGAGCCCGGCGGCCACCGCATGCAGCAGCATCGGGCCGGTGAGGCGCGAGTCGCGACCGACCACCACGGCTCCAGACGGCGCCCAGGTGCCGAAAGCGGCCGCCATGCGGCAGGCCACTTCGGCGTCGAGGCCGGCCCCGACGATCCCCCGGATGCCGGAAACGCTGGTCATCAGGACTGGAGACGGGGGCTGCATGGCGCGCCTTTCCTCGGGGGAGGGTCGCGGCGGGGGGAAGTGCTGGAGCTGGTGCGCGGAATCGAACCGCGGACCTACGCATTACGAGTGCGTTGCTCTACCAGCTGAGCTACACCAGCTCCGGGAACCGACGTGGACGAGACCGGCGGTCTCGTGCGCGGAGGAAGCCTGGTGCGAAGGGGCAGAATCGAACTGCCGACACACGGATTTTCAGTCCGTTGCTCTACCTGCTGAGCTACCTTCGCATCGAGCAGGGCAGTATAGGAGGGCCCCCCGAGGGTGTCAACGTCCGCAGCCGCGGCGTTGCCGGCAGTGTGCCGGCCATGGCGGCGGCATCAGCGGTTGCTGGCGTCCTTGGCGGCCTCACCACCCTGCTCGCTGCCGGTTTCCTCCGCCGCGCCGGCGCCTACGGTGCGCCGGTCCACGCGGTAACAGCTGCCGGCTTGACCCTTGGCGTACTTCTTCATTTCCGCTGCTCGGTTCGACACCTGCATGGCATCGCCGACCACGCGCTGTCCGTTGGTGACCACGCCGATGGAGACGCTCATGAGGGGGAAGCGTACCCGCTGTCCTTGGCGGTTGATGCTCTCCAGGTAGCCCGAGCGCAGGTGCTCGTCGCGATAGAAGCGGCCGATGCCGGTGTCGAAGCGCTCGATCACCGTGGCGCAGCAGGTCTCGAAAGTGTCGAGGTCCACGAGGAAGAGGAAGTCGTCGCCGCCGATGTGGCCGACGAAGGAGCTCTTCGAGTGCTCCTGGGTGGTGCGCACCAGGATCTCCGCCAGGAACTTGATGACCTTGTCGCCGGCCTCGAAGCCGTATTCGTCGTTGTACGCCTTGAAGTGGTCCAGGTCGGCGTAGCAGGCGGCGAAGGGCGTGCCGGCTGCAAGGACCGCTTCGATCTTCTTGGAGATGACGTTGTTGCCCGGCAGGCCGGTGAGCGGGTTGGCGCTCATCGTCTCCTGGGTGCGGCGCAGGATCATGTGCACCCGGGCCAGGAGCTCCTCGAACTCGAAGGGCTTGACGATGTAGTCGTCGGCACCCTCGCTGATGCCGCTCACCTTGTCGGCGATGTCCCCCTTTGCGGTCAGCATGATGACCGGGATGCGGCACCAGGCGTTGCGCTTGCGGATCTCGCGACAGGCGGTGAAGCCGTCCATCTTCGGCATCATCACGTCCAGCAGCACCAGATCGGGATGATGGGTGTCGATCTTCTCCAACGCCTCCAGGCCGTTGGCGGCGAGGACGCACTCGAAGCCCTTCTTCTGCAGCCGGAAGCGCAGGATGCGGGCGATGTCCTGGTCGTCGTCGACGATGAGGATGCGGCTCATGAGACGGCTCCGGAGGTGGCGGCGAGTGCCTCACGCACCTGGAAGAGGAGGAAGCCCAGGTCGTAGGGCTTCCACAGGGTCAGGTCGGCCTGGGACCAGGAAGCCAGGAACTGCTGACGCTCGCCGGCAGCGACTCGCCGGGCGGTGAGCATGAGGATCGGGAAGCGCGGCAGCGCCCCGCGGCGCATCTCTGCTTTCAAGCGCCGCGACACTTCGTAGCCGTTCAGACCGGGCAGCATGACGTCGAGCAGGGCCAGATCCGGGGGTTGCTGCCGCGCCCGTTGGAGGGCGGCGAGACCGTCGGCTTCCACCTGCACCGCGTGTCCTTCCTGCTCGAAAGCGAAGCGCAGCGTTTCGAGGATGTCGCCGTCGTCGTCAACGACGAGGATGCGGGCCATGCAGCACCTCCCCGCGGCGTGGCAGCGCCGTGAGCCCGTGGCGGCAGCGCACCGCCGCCTGCAGCAGCACCGGATCCGCCGCCGCCCCTTGCGGCAAGCGCCGCAGTGCCAGGCGCAGCCGCGCCGCCGCTGCCGGCGGCACCTGTTGCCGCAACGCCGCGGCGAGAGCCGGGGCGAGGGCGCGCACCGGCGCCGCCGACCAGAGCACGAGGGTGGTGGCCGAGAGCTCCACGACCCGGCAGGCCGGATGTCCCAGCCGGCGGCGGAGGCCTTCTTCCAGCGCCGGCCCCGAGGTCACACGGCCGAGGTCCTGGCGCACGATGGCGACGCTGCAGGGAGCCGCCGCGAGCGCCGCGGCGAGCGCTGCCACCAGCGCGTCCATCCGTTGCACCAGCCCAGAGGTGCGGAGATCCGCCGGCAAGGTGACGACGAAGCTGGCGCCGCGCGCCGGCGTTTCGGCGCGCAGATCGCCGCCCATGCGCCTGGCCAGACGCTGGGACACCGCGAGACCGAGGCCCATGCCCGGAACTCCTGTCGCTTCGCTGCCGCGACTGAACGGCTGGAAGAGCCGGCGTCGCGTTTCCTCGCCGAGGCCGACGCCGGTGTCGGAGACGCGCAGCTTGACGAAGATGGGCTTGAAACCGAAGCCGCCGGCGAGCAACAGCATCCGCCCCGGCAACACCGCCCCCTGGGCCGGCAAAGCGGTCACTCGCACCTCGCCCTCGGCGGGGGTGAACTTGAGGGCATTCGACAGCAAGTTCACCAGCACCTGTTCGAAGGCGAAGGGCGCCAGCGGGATCGCCGCCAAGCCTGGCTCCACCTCGAGACGCAGGCCCAAGCCCCGGGCCTGCGCTTCGGCGCGCTGCTCGTCCACCAGGCGGCGCAAGACGAGGGCGAGATCCACCGGTTCCAGCCGCAGCTCCGCTTCTTCCAGGAGCGCGATGCTGGAGAGATTGAGCAGCACCCGTTCCGCGCGCTCCAGGCCGCGGCCGGCGATACTCAAGAGGCGTTCCTGTTCGGGATGGAGTCCGGCGCTGCCGCCGAGGAGCTGCACGGCGCTACGCGTCGGCGCCAGGGCCCCGCCCAGTTCGTGCGCGACCATGGCCAAATCCACCCAACGCTCCAACACGGCCTCCAGCGGCTCGATCCCTTGGGCGGCGCAGCAAGCGCCAAGCCAGCCACGACGTTGCCGTCGTCGCACCGAGGCGGCGCTGCATGCATGGAGCTTGCCGCAGGCCTTGGCTGGAAAGGGTGGCGAGGAGCGCCAGCGGCTACGGAGTGTGGCGCGGAAAGCGGAGGCGGAAGAGCGTGCCCCAAGGCGGCTCGGAGAGCACTTCGATGGAACCACCGTGCTCCATGACGATCTGGTGCACCACGGCGAGCCCCAGGCCCGTGCCTTCCTGCCGCGTGGTCATGAAAGGCACGAAGAGGAGTTCGCGGATCGAAGCGGGAATGGGGTCGCCCGTGTTCGCCACCTCGAGCTCCACGCTGTCTCCTTGCGTGCGGGTGACGACGCGGATGCGCCCGCCGCTGGGCACGGCGACGATGGCGTTCATCAGCAGGTTCACCAGCACCTGCTTCATGCGATCGCCGTCGAGATGGGCCCGCGGCAGGTCCGGATCGAGGACGAGCTCCAGCTCGCCGCGCCCGGCGCGGAGCTGCTGGCGCAGCAGCATGATGCTCTCGTGGATGACCTCGTTGAGCGCCGTCGGTCCGCGCTGCAGCCGGGCGCTGCGCACGAAGGCGAGCTGGTCGTTGAGGATCCGCTCCAGCCTCGAGGTCTCCTGGGCGATGACCTCGGCGGCCTCGCGCTCGTCCGCCCCCAGGCTGTCACTCCGCAGCATGCGGCGGGCGAAGCCGCCCAGCGCTGTGAGCGGATTGCGGATCTCGTGGGCGATCTTCGACGACGCCTGGCCGAGGGCGGCGAGCTTTTCGTTGCGATGCAGCAGGTCGTTCAGTACCTCGATGCGGCTCTGGTCGTCCTGGATCGTCTGCACTCTGCGGCCCGAGAGCACGGCGATCGCCGCCTGGTCGGCGATGATGGAAAGGAAACGCCGGCTGTGGCGGTCGAAGTGGTTGCGTCCCGCCTCGGCCGCGGTGCGGTAGACCATGAGCACGCCGACCATCTCCTTGTCGATGCTCATGGGCGCGCTCACCAGAGCGGCCGGCCCCGCCAGACCTTCCAGAGGGGACTGGCGCGCCCCGGGGCCGAGGCGGAGGGTCTCGCGGGCGATCTCGCCGCAGCGGGCGGTGACCTCGTCGGGCAAGGCCGCACCGCTCAGGTGGTACTGCATCTCCAGGCGCGGTTCGGCGCCGGCACCCCGGACGATGTAGAGGAGCGCCCCTTCGGCGTGCAGGACGGAAGCGCTGATCTGCGCGATGCGGCGCAGCACTTCGACCCGGTCGATGCTGGAGAGCAGGGCGCGATTGATGGCTTGCACTTCGTTCAGCTCGGCGTAGCGCCGGCTCACGTCCTCGAACATGAGGGCGTTCTCGATGACCACACCCACATGGTTCGCCAGTCCCGAGAGCAGGTAGACCCGATCGCTCTCGATGGGGGCATTGCTGTAGAGGTTGTCCGCCACGATGACGCCGAGGGCGCGTTCGCGTCCGAGGATGGGGATGACCACGAAGTCGTTGGCGCCGAAAGCGTCGGCGAACGGTTCCGGTCGCTCGCCGCGGAAGAAGTGGATGTTGTACGGCTCCGGCGAGAGGACGGCACGCACGAGGAGACTGCCCTCCGGCTCCAGGGGCACGGAGAATTCGCGGATGCGGGCCGCCAGCGAGCCCGGCGCCGGCTCCTGATGCAACTCCTCCACGGCCCGGCGCAGCACGTCCTCCAGGCTGAGGCGTTCCAGGCTCGCCCAGATGCGCAGCGCTTCGTCGCCGGAGGAGGGCCCCACGGCCACGGTGCCGCGCAGCTCCCGCTGTTCCTCGTCGAGGAGGAGCAGGAAGGCGCGATTGAAGCCGATGGCCTCGCCGGAGGTGACGCAGGCCATGAAGGCGCGCAGCACCTGGGTGAGTTCCATCGAGCGGAGCGTGACGTCGAGCCCCTTGAACAGCAACGACAGGTCGGAGATGCGCCGCTCCAGCGCCGCCGAAGCCAGGCGCGAACGCTGCAGCTCGAGGGCGTCCTCGAGACGCGTCTGCAGGTAGCGGCCGATCTCCTCCAGGAGGGCGCGGCCGGCGGCAGCACCGGCTTCGTCCTCCAATCCGAAGCCGAGAACGATGCGCGTGTGCCGGGGCAACCACAACGCCAGACCGAGAGCGCCGTCGCTGCCACCGCACCAGAGCCGCTCGGCGGGCGGCGCCTCGGGCAGTCCCAGGCGGGCCGGTAGGGCCTCGGCATCGGTGGTGGCGTGGGTGAGGCGCAGGCCGCCGAGCGGGCCCTCGCCGTTGCCGTGCGCCACCGCCCAGACGGCGCCGAGCTCGCGGCGCAAGAGCTCCCAGCTGCGGCGCACGAGCCGGATCGGTTCGCGCTCGGCGGCGAGCTCGTGGACGCAGCGCGCCAGGCTGCGGGAGACCTCCGCGGCGATGCCTTCCACCGGCGTCCTCCTCCGCGCCGCCGCTCTTCCCACGGCGCCGCGTCGCGGCTCTGGGCTCGCGACGGCCCGATTACCCCGTTGCCGCCGTCGGCGCCGTGCGTCCGCCCGCTTCCAGGTGACGCCGCAAACAGCGGCCGGTCCAGGAGCGCGGCACTTCCAGCAAGCCTTCCGGCGGCCCGGCGTAGACGATCTCGCCGCCACCCGCACCGGCTTCCGGTCCGAGGTCGATCACCCAGTCCGAGGCGGCGACCACGTCCAGATGGTGCTCTACCAGCACCAGCGTGTGACCCCGTTCCACCAATTCGTGCAAGATGCGCAGCAAGCGCGAGACGTCGTCGAGATGCAACCCCGTGGTGGGCTCGTCGAGGAGGTAGAGCATGTTCCCCTCCCGCGTCGCCGCCAAAGCCCGGGCGATCTTGAGGCGCTGCGACTCGCCGCCCGAGAGCGTCGGCGCCGCCTGGCCGAGCCGGAGATACCCCAGGCCGGCGCGCTTGAGCAGGTGCAGTTTCTGCCCCAACCCCGGCGACTCGTGGAAGAAGGTCATGGCCTCGTCCACCGTCATCTCCAAGACCTCGGCGATGTTGCGCCCGCGGTACTCCACCGCCAGGACCTCGGGCTTGAAGCGCTTGCCCTCACAGTGCTCGCAGGGGACGAACAGATCGGCCATGAAATGCATCTCGATCTGCACCGATCCCATGCCCTCGCAGTGCTCGCAGCGGCCGCCCTGGGTGTTGAAGCTGAAGTGCCCAGGGCCGAAACGGGCGAGACGCGCGGCGCTGGTGGCGGCGAAGAGGCTGCGCACGTCGGCGGTGCCCTTCATGTAGGAGAGCGGATTGGAGCGCGGGGTGCGCCCGATCGGAGCCGCGTCCACGAGCACGACGTCGTGCACCAGATGAGCGCCGCGCAGCGAGTCGTACCAGCCCGTAGCGCCGCGGCTCGGCGGCACCTGTCCGGTGAGGGCGTGATGCAGCACTTCGGTGACCAAGGTGCTCTTGCCCGAGCCGCTGACGCCGCTCACGGTGACGAAGAGCCCGACGGGAATGCGCACGTCCACACCCTTCAAGTTGTGCAGCCGCGCGTTGCCGAGCTCGAGCCAGCGCGACCCGGGTTGCCGGCGCCGCGGGCGCGGCTGGATCTCGGCGGCCCCGGTCAGGTAGGCGAGGGTGCGCGACGCCGCCACGCTGCCGCTCTCCGCCACCAGTCCGGCGCCGTCGGGAGTGCGCAGTCCCGCCAGCGCCCCGGCGAAGACGACCTCGCCGCCGTGCACTCCCGCCCCCGGTCCAAGATCGACGAAGTAGTCGGCCGCGGCGATGACGTCGGGATCGTGTTCCACCACCACCACGGTGTTGCCGAGATCGCGCAGGCGCTCCAAGGTGCGCACCAAGCGTTCCGTGTCCCGGGCGTGCATGCCCACCGTGGGCTCGTCCAGGATGTAGAGTGCATCCACGAGGTTCGACCCCAAGGCGCTCGCCAGGTTGATGCGCTGCGCCTCGCCGCCGGAGAGTGTGCGTGTCAGCCGGTCGAGGGTGAGGTACTCGACGCCGACGGCGCAGAGAAAGTCCAGGCGGGCGCGCAGCTCGGCGACGATGTCGGCAGCCACCTGCTCCGCTTCACCCTGCAAGGCGAGCTCGTCCACCCAGGCGCGCAGCGCTTCCAGAGTGAGGCGCGAGAGAGCCGCGATGTCGAGGCCGCCGACGCGGACGCAGAGCGCCTGGCGCTGCAGTCGCCCGCCGGCGCAGCTGCGGCAAGTGCTCTCCTCCATGAAACGGCGGGTGAAGAAACGCGCGTACTTCTTGTAACCCTTGGCCCGCAGCCCCTCCAGGAACGGAATGACGCCTTTGAAACCCTGGGTGCCCTCGAGGATCGCCTTCTGGGTCGGTCGGGGCAGCTCGCACCATGGCGTCTGCCAGGGAATCCGCTGGCGCCGGCAGAACTCTTCCAACCGCCGGGCGTAGTACTCGAACTTCCCCGTTCCCCAGGGGGCGATGGCGCCGTCGGCCAGAGTGCGCTCGGGCTCGGGCACGATGAGCCGCTCGTCGAACTCGAGGCGGTTGCCGAAGCCACGGCAGTCGGGGCAGGCGCCGAGGGGACTGTTGAAGGAGAACATTCCCGGCGATGGCCGGGGCAGATCGAGGCGGCAGCGCACACAGGAGCCGCGCTGGTCGAGTCGCTGGCGCTCGCCGCTCTCGGCCTCGACGACGCTCGCCGCGCCGTTGCCGGCGCGGTATGCCGTCTCCAGCGCCTCCGCCAGCCGCGCCCGGGATTCGGGCCGCGCCACGATGCGGTCCACCACCACCTCGACGCTCTCGAGCGCGGCGGGCAGAGAGGGTGGCGGTTCCAGATCCACGCTGGCTCCGTCCACCCAGAGCCGGGCGAAACCGGCGCCGCGCAACGGCTCCAGCACCTCGGTCCACGCCGAACCTGCCGTGCGCGGCAGAGCGAAGAGGACGACGAGACGGGCACCGGCAGGAAAGCGCGCCAGCAGCAGCTGAGCCCCGGCGGAAGGTGAGAGCGCCGCCGAGGCTTCGCCGCATTGCGGGCAGTGCACCTGGCCGACGCGCGCGAAGAGCAGGCGCAGGTAGTCGTACACCTCGGTGGCCGTGCCCACGGTGCTACGCGCCGACTTGACGTGGTTCTGCTGGCGGATGGCGATCGCCGGGCTGATGCCGGATACCTCGTCCACCTCGGGACGCTGCATGCGCTCGAGGAATTGCTTGGTGTAGGTCGAAAGCGATTCGACGTAACGCCGCTGCCCTTCGGCATAGAGCGTGTCGAAGACGAGGGAGCTCTTCCCGGAGCCGCTCACACCGCTCACCACCACCAGCCGGCGGCGCGGCAAGCGCACCTCGATGTTCTTGAGGTTGTGCTGTCGGGCGCCGCGGATGGTGATGGGCTGCACGGTCAGCGCTCCTCGAGAAGGAAAGCAGAGCCCACAGGACGGGTGACGCCAGAGGCGCCGAACAGGGAAGCATAGGAAGCGCGATCGACACTGTCAACGCGCGCTTCTGTCGCAGTGGCGCGGGGCGCGCCCGACCGTGCTCGCCCATGGAGCGGTTGAAGGCCGACACACGAACCGGAGCGGGCTCCCCGCTCAAGGCGTGCTGCGGCCGGGGGCGCGGGGCAAGCGCGGCAAGCGCAGCGGCGGATGCCGCGCCAGCACCGCGGCGTTGCGCGGGTGCTCGCGCAGGAACACCGCCGACACCGCCGAGGGCCTTTCGGGGTGGCTTGGATCGGGGCCGTCGTAGAACACCAGACGCCACTCGCCGGAACGCAGGAGGAACTCGGTCAAGGGATGCACTTGCAGGGGGCCGAAGTCCAAGGTGAGGAGCTGCCAGATCACCACGTTGGCATCGTAGCGATCCAGGAGAGCGCGGACCGCGTTGTCGCTACCGCGCGGGGCGTAGTGCAAGAGATCGTACTCCTGCAGGCGCGCGGCGCCGTAGAGATCGCCGCGCGAGTCGATCCACACCTGGGTCTGCGGATAGAGCGTGAAGGCGAGATAGCCGCCCCAGCGGTAGGGGTTGACCAGGTGACCGGGCAGACGCTGCGCCGCGAGCCACTGCGCTGCCGCCACCGGGTAGCGGCCGGGAAGGAGCCGTGCCTCCGGGCTGCCATCGCGCGGGAAGGCCGGGACGAGCGCCGCCAGCGCCAGGGCGGCGCTCACAGCGACGACGAGCCGCGAGCGGCGTGAAGCGGTGCGCCGGCGACAGAATTCCTCCAGCGCCTGGACGCGGCGGAGCGAAGCGAGCTGCCAGGCGAGAAGCGGCGTTCCCAGAAGCAGGAAGAGCGGCGCATGGCGCTCGGCGGCGAACGGCAGCGCCACTCCCCCGAGCCGCGGCATGGAGATCCAGCCGAGCACGAGCGCCAGGACTGCCGGTGCGAAGGCGCTGCGCCGGCGCAGCAGGAGGAAAGCCCAGAGGCAGAGGACCAGGCCGAGATGCACCCAGGCGTAAGCGCTGTCCAGCTGCCCAGGGCGCTCCTCCTGCACCGTGAGTGCGAGTCCCGCGCGGAGGTAATGCAGCGGGTAGAGCGCCCCCTCGAGACCGTTGGGATTCACCCGCGTCGCCAGAGCGCAGGCACCGGCGAGGAGAGTGAAGCGCCGCGCCGCCAGCGCCGACGCCGCCGAGCGCGTCCGCATCCACACCCCCGTGGCGCCCGCCGCCCAGAGCAGCACCATGCCGAGACCGAGCATGAAGCCGCCATGGAGATTCACCCAGAGGGCGAAGAGGAGAGGCAAGAAGAGCGCGCTCGGCCCCGGCCGCCGGCGCTGCCGCTCCAGGAGCCAGAGGACGAGCGTGACGAGGAGATAGCTGGCGAGCTGCGGCCGGTCGAGCCAGTTGCGCTGGGAAGCGAAGGCGGCGGGAACGAGGAGTCCGAGGGCGAGCATCGGCCCCGCCTGCAAGCGGGCGATGGCGTAGGCGCCGGCGAAGGCCGCTCCCACCAAGAGTCCGCGAGCCAGCACGACACCCAGCAGTCCGGCGTTGGCGTGGACGCCATGCAAACCCAAGTCGGCGAGCCATTCGTGCGCCGTCCAGCGCTGGCCGGCGAGGGTGTAGGAGAACGGGTCCGTGTGCGGGATCCCGTGGGCCGCGATGAATCGACCCGTGGCGAGATGCCACCAGACATCAGGGGTGAGGATGGGAACGCGGGACGCCGCCGCGACGAGCGCCGCGAGGGCGGGGAAGACGAGAACATCCACGGCGCCGCGAGGCGCGGTCGCGGGCGGGCTTCCCTGCTTCCGAACGCTTCCGGACACGGCTCCCCCAGAGTGCCCGAACCCCTTGAGACATCGTACTCTACAGCGACTGCAGGAAGCCAAGCGGGTAGGCTAGCATGCACCCGTCGTGGCACCGAAACCGGAAGGGGTGGGTTCGATCGAAACGCTGGACCAGCTCTTGGAAACGCTCCGCTTCCTGCGCAGCGAGCACGGCTGCCCCTGGGATCGAGCCCAGAGCCTGGAAGCGATGTGCACCTACCTGATCGACGAGGCCTACGAGCTGCAAGATGCGGCGCACGCGGCGCAGGACGACGCCTGCGCCGAGGAGCTGGGTGACGTGCTCTTCCTCCTGCTCTCCGTGGCGCTCATGCTGCAGGAACGCGGCGGTCCGGAGGTCGGCGAGATCGCCCGCCGCACGCGGGAGAAGATCATCCGCCGCCATCCGCACGTCTTCGGGGCGCTGCAGGCGCAGAGCGCCGAGGAAGGCGCCCGGCACTGGCGGGACATCAAGGACGCCGAAGCCCGGGCGCGAGGCGAGGCGGCGCCGCTCCTCCTGGACACGCTGCCCCGCTCCTTGCCGCCGCTCCGCCGCGCTCTCACGGTGCAGCGCCGCGTCGCCGCGGTGGGCTTCGAGTGGGACACCGCCGAGCAAGTGCGACAGAAGATCGTGGAGGAGACGGCGGAACTGCAGGAGGTGGTGCAGAGCGGCGAGAAGTCGCGCATCACCGACGAGCTCGGCGACATCCTCTTCTCCGTCGTCAACCTGGGACGTTTCCTGGGCGTCGATCCCGAGGCCGCCTTGCACTCCACGGTGAGCAAGTTCGTGCAGCGCTTCGGCCGGGTCGAAGAGGCGCTGCGCGCCCAGGGCCGCAGCCTGGAGGAAGCCACTCTCCCCGAGATGGACGGGCTCTGGGAGGAAGCGAAGCGGCACGAAACCGGGCCGTCAGGGACGACCGGGGGTGCTTGAGCCCTCGGGAGCGCTCCGCTCCTGATCGGGACAGCCGTCCAGGTCGCGATCGCCGTCGAAATCCTCCGCCTCGTTCGGGCAGGCGTCCTTGTCGTCGCTGATGCCGTCGCCGTCGTTGTCCCGATCCGGCCGCCCGTCGCTGTCCTCGAAACCATCGACGTCCTCGGGGAGATCGGGGGCCAGGTCTTTGACGTCCGGGACGCCATCCTGATCGTTGTCCAAGTCCGGGCAACCGTCCTGATCGGCGAAGCCGTCGAAGTCCTCGGCCTCCTTCGGGCAGGCATCCTTGCTGTTGGGGATGCCGTCGCCATCGTCGTCGTGGCGGCCGAGCCCGCCGTGCCAGACGAGACCGAGGGCGAAGCGCCAGTCCGGACTGTCGGTGACCGACGGCGGCGGCGCATCCGCCTGCAGCGAGACCGAGGCGGCGAGCTTGAGGTCGATACCGCGCTTGAACTTCACCGTCGCTCCCTGGGTGAGGAAGAGAACGTTGTCGGCGAAGTCCACGCCGTCCTGATGGGGGAGGAGATCCATGGAGAACTCGGTGAACACGTCGAGGGCGCTGGTGACGAACTCGAGCCCGACGCGGAGGAGCAAGGCGTCGTTCTCCGTCGGACTCGCACCGGCAGGAAGGGGCGGGTAGGCCGGGGGCCAGAACCCCCCTTGGCGCAGGGAATCGAGCGGCGCCATGCCGACGCCGCGCACCTCGTTCCGGTTCCAGCGATAGCTGCCGTTCAGGTGCAGGCGGGTGGGCAAAAAACGCTGCATGTGGGTCAGGTCCACGGTCAGCAGGCCGCCGGCTTCGATGTCGGTGCTCTCGCTGCTCATGCCGCGGGAACTGCTGCCGGTGGCAGCGCTCACCACTCCGAAGCCGCCGAGACGCACGGTCTTCCAAGGCAGCGGCAGCTGCAGCTTGGCGCTCGTGAGCAGATCGCCGAAGCCGACGAGGCTGGCGGGTTCGATGCTGCTGCCCGCCGTTTGGTTCACCCACCAGGAGCGCAAGGGAACGGAGACCGACGCTTCGAGATACGGTGACAAGCCGTAGGCGAGATGGAAATCGGTGAGGAGGAAGACATGGTCGTTCCCCGCCGCGTCCTCGAGCCAATGCATGCGGGGAAAGACGCCGAGGGCCACCACGCCGCGGCCCTGGATATCGGCGGAGCGCACCTCGAGCAAACCGCGCAAGCCGCCGGGAGTACTGCTTTGCCCGCGGGCCGGGGCGGCGGCGGCGCCGGCCAGGGCGGCCACGAGGCAACAGGCAGCGGCCCGGGGGATCAACGACCGCCTCCGGAACGGCGGCCGCGCCCCGGCGGGCGCCGGCCGAGGTCTTCGGGGCCCACCCCCGCTTCGATCTCGGCCACCAGCTTGACGATGGCGGGGTGCTCCTCGACGCGCTCGAGCCCGGCGGTCTCGACGACCAGGAAGCGCAGCTCTGGGGCGCTGCGCGCCGCCCAGTCGTCGTACGCCGCGTTGAGGCGCTCCAGGTAGGCGCGCTCGATGCCCTGCTCGCATTCCCGGCCGCGACTTTGGATGCGCTGCAACAGCGTGTCCACGTCGGCGCGCAAGTAGATGATCGCGTTCGGTGCCTGCAGATACGAGGTCATGCAGCGGAAGAGAGCCATGTAGTTGTCGAAATCCCGGACCTCCATCGCCCCCGTGTCGTGCAAGGTGCGGGCGAAGATCTCGGCGTCCTCGTAGATGGTGCGGTCCTGGATGCAAGAGAGCATGTTGTCCATCATCTTCCGATGCATCTCGAAGCGCTTGGAGAGGAAAAAGATCTGCAGATGGAAACTCCAGCGCGGCATGCAAGCGTAGAAGTCGTCCAGGTACGGGTTGTCCACCACGGGCTCGAAAAAGACTTCCCAACCCAGGCGCTCGCCGAGGACACGGGTCAAGTGGGTCTTGCCGACGCCGATGTTGCCGGCCACGGCGAGGAAGTATCGCTGCACGCCACCTCACCCCCGGGCGCAGTCGCTGCGCCACCCTCCACCCATGGTACTCCCCGTCTCCCGCCGCAGGCCACGGGGCAAGGCGCTTCGCCGCGGTCCGCCACGCTCCTGGGCCATGCTCTCTAGCGAATGATGGCGACGCGCCCGAAGGACTCGAGACCCGAGTCCAGGTCGACGATCTTGTAGATGTAGACCCCCGAGGCCACTTCCCGGCCGGCGCCGTTCGCCGTGTCCCAGCGCAGCGTGCCCGGAGGATCGCCGGCGCTGGCGTCGGCAGGGTGGTGGAACTCCCGCACCAGATCCCCGGCCAGGGTGAAGATGAGGAGCGTGCCCCGCGGGGGCATGCGGATGAAACGCACCGTGCAGGTCGACTGCGGGTCCAGCTGATCGCAATCCACCTGGCGGTACGGATTGGGCACCGCTTGCACCGGCTGGAATTCCGCTGGCGGCGGGCGCAGGAAGTCCACCCGCAGCTGGCAGGGGCAGCCCTCGTCGGGCAGGGGGCTGTCGAAGGGGATGGCCCCGAGCGAACCGCCACGCACGGTGTCGAAGCCTTGGTCGTAGGTGGTCACGGCATAGTGGTAGACATTGCCGTCGATGACGAAATGGTCCAGGAAGGTGAAGCGGCGCGCCAGCGGCTCGACGTCGGGCCAGGAATTGTCGGGGCGCTGCCTGTCCCTGAGCTTGCTGTAGGTGCCGACGACGCGGGGCTCCACGTTCGGGTCCGATGCCCAGCGCCAAATGTGGAAGCCCTCGAAGTCCTCGACGTCGAAGACGGCGCTCCAACCCCGGCGCACCCGTGCCCCGCTCTTGAAGGTGATCCGCACCCCAGGGACGACGATGGTGTCCGGGGGCGAGCTCGGCGTGCGGTAGAAGACGAAGGGCAGCTTGAGGTCGGCGTTCGAGGCATCGAGTGTGAATTCGGCGCGCCAGTCGGAGGGGAAGGGGAGGAACTTGCTGGACCATGCCACCCGGATCACATCGCTGCCCACGGTGCCCGAATCTGCATTCGCGCCGATCTGCAAGATCGCGATCTCGATGCGCTGATCGAAGAAGCCGAGAAAGGTGCCGGTCACCTCGATCTGATCCGTCGGGATCAGCCCCCCTTCCGGAACTCCCCAAGGGCAGCCGCTCCCCCCGACCGCGGTGTCACAGGCTGCCGCCTGCAACGGGGTGCGCAGGCTCGTGGTTTCCCGCGGTGGGGCATCGAAGGAGAGCTCGAGCCCCTCGGTCACCACCCGGGTGGCGAGCTGCGATGCCACGGGGGAGCACATGGTCAGCCGGTGCGGGAACTGCGGGTCACGGCAATAGGTGCTCTGCGCCACGACGCCGCAGGGCAACAGCATCAGCAAGCAGAGACCGGATAGGCACCGGATCCGGGCGAGGAAGGGCATGGACACCTCACACAGGCGGGAGGCGGCGACGTCGCCGCCTCCCGCTCGGGACGTTGGCGGACAGGGCCCAAGACCCTGACCCCCTCCGGCTCAGGGCAGACTCGTGCCGAGTCGGAAGTGCCGGACCAGGACGAAATGGACCAGTCGTTCGTGGGACGACAGCTCGAGCAACGGCGGATCGAAGCCACAGTAGGCGCGGCTGAAGTGCGTCTCCACCAGCGACCCCCGCGCCAGGATGAAAGCCGGTTGGTTGTCCGAAGTGTCGGGATAAAAGACCGTGCCACCCTCACGCAGCTGGGCCACGTAGCAGTAGAGGGGTAGCGAGATCCCGGGCAAGGGGTTGACCGGCGGACTCTCGTTCCGCATCGCGTTCGGCATGTTGTAGATCTCGATGTTCGTCCGTCCTGCGGTTCCCCCCTGGCCCCAGGCGGAGGAGAGCGCCAGCGTCGGCGCTCCCCAGGCCCCGAGCTGGTCTACGAGCCGGAAGGTGTGCCGGTGCGGCACCGGGTTGGGATTCTCGTCGGTTTGCACCTGGATGGTGGCGCCCGCCCGCAGCGCCGCGAAATCATCGGGAGACAGGGTCAGTGAGTGCCGGTCGTTGAGGTTCGGCGCGCTTTCGGAGGTCTGGTAGGTCGTGCTGACCGAGGGAATGCGCTCCACGTCCGCTCTCTCGATGGTCACGCTATGGGAGTGCCCGGCCTGCACGTCCGAGGTGGTCGTTTGCGCGGCGACGCCGGCGACGTCACACACCTGCAAGCCATAGCACCAGAACGGCCGCGTATTGCGCTTGTTCTCGGTGGACGAGCCCACGTCGAACATCTCGATCCCCATCTTGTAGAGCAGGCTGTTGACGCCGACCGAGTCGATCCCCGGCGGGTGCGGCTCGCGCGGATCGTCCCAGTCGGTCACGTTGACGGGATCGGTCTCGTGGCCGACCTCGCGTTCGTCGGGCCACAGCTGCCGCGCCGGGCGGAAGCCGTTGATCCACAGTGCGCCGCTGTTGGCCAGGTAGATGTTCATGAAGTTGAAGGCCTTGGAGGAGGCCTGGTTGCGCGACGGGATGGGATCGAAGAACTGCGCCGCCCGCCGCAGCCCCGAGCTGCCGTCCCGGCCGCTGATCGTGCTCCAGACGATGGCCTTGTAGTCGAACACCTTCTGGATGGGTGGCGGCTCCTTGCGATTCTCAAGGACGTCGTAAACGTCCAACTGGTTATCGAAGATGATGTTGTTCGCCCCGGCGACCTGACTCAGGACCTGCAGCCAGCGGGCGTCCTCCCCGGCTTCTCTCGGGGTATCGGTCTGGTAGTCCGTATCGTCCACCCAGAGCAGGTCGCGGGCGCGCGTCACCGCGTGCACCGTGATCTCATAGATCGCCCGGGTAATGGATTCGGCGTTGTCGCGCACCTCCACGAAGAACCGGTGCGAGCCGGTGCTGAAGGCTCGCGTCGGCGCGCGGGTGTTGCTCAGGGCCCAGCTGGACCATTCCTGGTCGTTGTCGGGGTCGCGGATGTCCCAGCCGTAGCGGTAGGCGACGATCTCGCCGCCGTACTTCGAGGCGTCGGCGCTCCAGCGGAAGTTGATCGGCTGTCCCGCGGCGATGTCGATGGGGACGGGCCGGGAGCCGCCCACGAAGGTCGAGGTGCCCAGGAAGACCTCGCGCACCGTGAGCACGGGACCGACGGCGCCGCTCACCGTGACCAGAGCCACGTTGTTCTTGTTCTTCGTCTGGTAGTCGAACACCGGGGTGATCGCCCCGCCCTCGTCCATGGCCTGCACCGCGAAGATGTAGTAGCCCTGGGTGGTTCCTTGCGCCTCCAACAGTCCGGAAACCACGGTCCGCTTCCCCGACCGGTCGTCAGCATCCCAGCGCTTCCACTCGCTCCAGGAATAGCGCGCCGGCAGGTCGTAGAGGGAATCCGGGAAGCTCGTGTAGGTGTCCCCGGGACGGTTGATGTCGATGGTCGAGGAGATGAGGACGTACCGCGACGCCACCGGTTCGATGGAGGAGGCCTCGTCCACTGGATCCTCACCGTCCCAGTTGAAGACGACCACCGGCGGTGCGGTGAACACACCACCCGCGGCGACGGGGGGCTTGATGAACACCGTGGGAGCGATGTTGGTCGAATTGAAGGAGCGGTAGTCCGGCGTCGGGTCGACCGCGCCCTCGTTGTCGACGGCGCGGACGAAGAAGGTGTGCCAGCGCTCGAACGGCGTGTCGCGAACGTCGCCTACGTTCTCCCCCGGCCCGGGCTGCGGGTCCCGCAGCAGCGAATCGGCCAAGCTGACGAAAAGGGAGTCCGTGGCCGTGGTGCCCACCCAGCGCGGGTCATCCGGGCTCGGCACGGTGATCACCACGCGGGTGGGATCGTTGTCCCCCGGGTCGCCCTCCATGTGGGTGCGGATGGGCGGGTGGTCCACCAGGATGAAGTCGTAGTGGCTCACCGTCCCGTCTCGATCAGTCCCCGACCAGTAGAGCTGCACCCGGTAGAGGGCGGCAGCGGTGGAATCCGGTGGGCCGCTGGAGAGCTTTGTCTCCGGCGGCTGGTTGGGGCGGACCTTCTCCACCCCGAGCTCGTTGTCGCCGCACCCTGCCGCCAGGACGAGGGCGAGGAGCCAGACAGCGCGCCTCATGGCATCCACCTCTTCCGCAGCGCGAAGGGGCTGGGACTCGGACCGGAGTTCCCGGCGCTCGCGCCTGCTTTCTGGGTCAGGCGGCGAACCTCTTGGTACTGCCGCCAGATCACTTGCCGGCTTACCACCTGCGTGGTCCGGCCGAGCCGGTAGATGGGGATGGGGAACTGGGCAGGTCCCTGGCCGAGATCGCTGGGCTGATCGCAGGTCTGGCCGATGAAATCCGTGTCCCGCCCCTGGAGGGTGAAGACGTAGGTCCCGAAGTGATCATCGTTGAGCACCGCTCGCGCGCGCTGCACCGTGCAGGGCGTGGTGACGCACACCGTATCCAGCACCATCCGGACGCGCAGGACGTCGTCGTAGACCTGCTGGCCCGGCGGGTCGCTCTCGGAGCGGACGTCTTGGTGCCAGTTCCCCTCGTCGCGCAGCCCCACGTCGGCGCAGTTCGGCGTGGAGCAGTCGAAGGTGTAGATCCAGGAGAGGATTCCCGTGCTCGAAGTGTTGTAGTAGACCGTTCCCCCCGGTGGGTTGAGATCGCGGGGATGGTCGTGTCCCCAGGCCCGGAAGGGGAAGGTGAAATCGTTGTAGCCGAGCCCGAGGGGCGTGGTCGTCGGATCGGCGATGTGGGTTCCCACCACCGCCAGCGTGTCCGGGCCGAACACCGGCGGGTTCGTGCTCCAAGGGCAAAGAACGGGCGCGAAGATGTCCGGGCACTTGGGGATGAAGACCAAGACCTTGGGGATCTCGAGGCTGTCCAGCTGCGGCGTGCCGCTGACGTAGAAGGGAATCGCCGCCGGGGTGCCATCCACCTTGTCGTTCTCGTCCACCGCTCCGGCCTCGAACTTGTAGTCCAGAGGACAGGTCCTCCAGGTGGCGTCGGCGCCACGGTAGGTGCCGCCGCCCGCCGCGGGCGGAACGATCAGGTCCGACGCCGGCTTCTCGGGGTCGGAAAAATTCATGTTGTTGCTGGAGTAGTCCACCGCACCGTACTCGAAGCGGAAGCGGTAGCGCGCTTCGGCGCGCCCGCTCTCCGGGTCGATGGGTGGATCGCGGTCGTCGTCCTCGCCCTGGGCGAAAAACCGAACCCGGCTCAGGTTCGGCAAGGTATCGCCGGGACAGAAGACGCGCCATTCGTCCCGGGGGAAGCTGTCCACCAGACCGATCCCGGTGATGAAGCCCACCGGCACCTGCCGCGACGGCGAGCAGTTGGCGGGCGGATGGGGACAGTCGCACTCGGGGAGCGAGAACAACCGAGTGTCCGGGTCGTAGTTCACCGTCACCAGACGGTGACCTTTGTCCAGCAGAGATTGCTGCTTCGCCTGATCGCGCACCCGGACGTGCCAGCTGAAGTCCCCCGCCGGCACCGGCTTCTCCCGGCTGCTCTCGGTGTAGACCGTCACCGTGTCGTGTGCCGCCGCGAGATGCCAGCGCAAGCGCTGCTCCGGATCGTAGCCGGTGGTGTCGCCCTGGATCCCGCTCACTTGGAGGAAGAAGGTGTCCAACTTGGTGTAGTACGGCTCCCAGAGGTCGAGATTCGGTTGCCAGGTGTAGCCGGTGATCGCCCCGTTGTTGGAGCGGCCGACGAAGCGCGTTTGGAAGCTGGTGAACATCGGCACCGTGCAAGGCAGGGCGGCGGCACAGGGGAGTACGCGTGGATCGGTGGTGTTGGCGGTGACCCCGAGGAAGTCCACCAAGGGCAGCCCGTTGTCGACGACGCGGAAAAAGGAGCGCGCCGGCGACGGATCCAGCTCGCCGTAGTCGTCGATGGCGACGATGTTGAACACCTGCCTGCCGGCCTTCGAGTTGAAGAGGAAGATCGAGTCGTTGCGCGTGGTGTAGACACCGCGCTCGCGGTCCACCGCCAGGCTCGGGTCCCAGTTCAGCTCCTCGTCGCGGTTCAAGGTGTCGGTGATCGCGAAGAGGAAGCGCACCACCTGGCCGTCCGGATCCTCGCCACGCCAGTAGACATGATAGCGATAGAAAGCGTTGGCGAAATCCTCGGCGACGATGGTGAGGGTGGTTTCCGGAGCGCGGTTGCGGCGAAAGAGCGGGGGGACCTCTTCCCGACAGCCCACGGCCGCCCACCAGGCCAGAAGCAGGAGGACGCCCCCTGCCAGCGCGCGCCGTGTTTCCATCCAGACCCTCTAGTTCCCTGTGAACACGTAAGTTATAAAAAGCACTGAAATATAGAGTCGGTTCCTTGGGGTGTCAACCCCGTTTCGGCACCAGGAGCGGTCGAGGGGGGCGCTCGCCGAGGGCGTGAAGCGGCGCCGTGCGGCGACCCATGCCGCCGCCGCCGCGGGTGGCACCGTGACCGTGCCGTTACCGGCGGCGGCCATTTTTCGCCGCGCGCGGAGCAAAAAAAAAGCGGGGCGTGCAGCGCACGCCCCGCTTCCGGCCCAGGGGGACCTTACTTCATGACCACCATCTTCTTGGTCAGAAGCTTGTCTACCGCGTTGAGGCGGTAGAAGTACACGCCGCTGGCGACCTTGTTGTTCTGGTCGTCGAGACCGTTCCACACCATCGTGTGGTTCCGGCCGGCGGACATGTCCTTGTCGACCAGCGTCCGGACCAGCCGCCCGGCGACGTCGTAGATGCGCAAGCTGACGCGTCCACTCTGGGACAGGTCGAAGCGGATCTCGGTCATCGGGTTGAACGGGTTCGGAACGTTCTGATACAGGACCGGCTGACGCGGCAGCGCGTCGACATCCGGATCGTCACCAGTCCCGGTGGCCGGGTTCGGCGAGTGCAGACAGGGCGCCGGGAGCGCCGCGCCGAGGATCTGCCCCAGGAGCGTGAGCTCCGGCGGCGTCGCGGCGGGCGT
>Ga0075418_10001107_pt1 | contig 30128 bp, 38 predicted proteins | sample SoiMetdeltSBSDD2_FD_81776 | JGI IMG/M metagenome (GOLD analysis project Ga0075418, IMG submission 81776) | Bulk soil microbial communities from a Populus tree surrounding site in Tennessee, USA - Soil MetaG P. deltoides SBSDD2 | ecosystem: Environmental > Terrestrial > Soil > Tree plantation... | reverse complement strand
ACGAAAACGCGGTCGCCCTCCGTCAGGAGGGCCATGTTTATAGGCGGTGAACGAAAACGCGGTCGCCCTGCGTCAGGAGGGCCATGTCAGTCAGCGAATCCTAAATGTTCGCGAAGACCAGCTTATGACATGGCCCTCCTGACGCAGGGCGATCCATTCCACTGCTCAATTCTATAAACATGGCCCTCCTGACGGAGGGCGACCGCGTTTTCGTTCACCGCCTATAAACATGGCCCTCCTGACGGAGGGCGACCGCGTTTTCGTTCACCGCCTATAAACATGGCCCTCCTGGCGGAGGGCGACCCATCCCCTGCTCAATTCTATAAACATGTCCCTCCTTGCGGAGGGCCTCCTACATATCTACGAACCTTCGTGGTGACCCCAATCCCCTGCCTGAAGTATCTTCGCCGCGTGGTCAGGAAAGTAAGAACTGACGCGGCCGCAAAGGCCAAGAGCTTTGGAGCATGCGGCATACAGGTAGCAGTTGGTCACGAATGACAAACAGATACGGACTACGGAACTACTGACTACGGACTAAAGCCAAAGGAGAACTCACTATGAAAACAATTGCAAAGTTCACGTCACTAGCGCTGCTGGTGGCAACACTCACGGTCTACGTCGCGAACCATCTTGAGACCGCGGTGAATGCTGCTCCTGCGACCCCGGCGCAGAACCAGACCGCGCCGAACACCGATATCGAATTCGGAGCTGTAAAGATCGGCAAAAGCCAGAATGCCTCTATCATCGCGATATTAGCTACTGACCGAACCGGTCGCGATCAACGGCCCGTCGACGTCGAATTCATTTTCAAGGATTGGGCCGGCAACGTGCTGGCGAGCGAGACGAGGACCCTTATGCCGGGCCAGGCGTCGTCCTTCGAAATCCAGGACGGAATTCGGCTCCCCGGGAAGTCAATCGAATTTGTGGCATCCGCAAAGGTCCTGGTTGATCCGTACGACCCAAGGGCGAATCGTGTAACCGCTACGCTGCAGGTGTCGGACGAGACCGGCAAGGTGCAGTCTCTGCAGTGTCGTAAAGCCGGAGGCGACGCCTGAGCCTTACACGGCTCGAACCAGTTCGTCGTCCCGAAGGACCGGAAAAGGGCGAGCTTGGGAATCAATTCGCGACCAGGTTAGAGACATTAGCGAAAGGTCGCGCCTCTCGCTCGGGACATCATTAATCGATAAGGAGAACGGAAAATGAGATCAAGAATCAGTTTCACTCTCAGCGCTTTGATGTGGGCAATCGCACTGATCGTGGCTTACGCGGTAGTCGCGCGAGCTCAGAACAGCACAGGCAAGAACCAACCGTCTGCCAGGAAGACCGAAACGGTTCAACAATCAGCAATCGACCTGTCTTTTGTCGGCACGATCGGGCAGATACCCAAATTCACCGGCGTGAACACGCTTGTCGACTCGGTGATCAGCGAAGACAAGTTCGGCAATGTGGGCATTGGCACGCCCCTACCGCAATCGAAACTCACCGTGAAGGGAATGATCGAAACGACGATGGGCGGGATCAAGTTTCCAGATGGCACGGTTCAGACGACTGCCGCGGTGTCGGGTGGTGGTGGTGGTGGTGGTGTTACGGTGCCGCTTCTCTTGAACGGTGATGTCGCAGTACCGGTTCTTCAAGTTTCAAACCTGTCTGGCATCGGAGCAGAATTTGCCGGCGGCTTGGGTGGCAAAACCGCCTTAGTTGCCCAGGGCGGGCTGAACCTCGGGAATCAGGGAGGCACCGGCGTAATCGCATCGGGCGGTGGCGGTGCGGGATCGGGCGCTGTTGGTGGCATCGGGGTGCTCGCGCAAGGAGGCACGTCGCAATTTCAAACCGGTGGCGTCGGCATATTCGCCTTCCGTGGAACCAGGACGGATGTCAACCCGGCGTTTGATGGATTGGCAGGATATTTTTCGGGAAATGTTCAGATCACCGGCACGATCTCCAAGGCTGGAGGCTCATTCAAGATCGACCATCCGCTCGACCCCGAAAACAAATATCTCTATCACTCGTTCATCGAGTCGCCCGATATGATGAACATCTACAACGGCAACATCACCACAGATGCGAACGGGCAGGCAGTGGTCGAATTGCCCTCTTACTTTGAAGCGTTGAACCGCGACTTCCGCTATCAACTCAGCGTCATTGGCACATTCGCCCAGGCGATAATTGCAGAAGAGATCTCAAACAATCGTTTTACGATCAAGACCAGTGAGCCGCGAGTCAAGGTTTCGTGGCAAGTGACTGGCATTCGTCAGGACGTCTTCGCAAACAGTCATCGCATTCCCGTCGAGGAGCTCAAGAACGAAAACGAGCGTGGTCATTATCTTCATCCAGAACTCTTCAACAAGCCCGAAGAGCAAAGCATCGAGTGGGCGCGCTATAGCGAGGTGATGCAACGAATGAGGGGACAGCGGCAAAAGTAGTTCGATCTTAACGCTGTACTGTAGGGGCGGGCCTCCGTGCCCGCCCTACAAATGACCCGCAAGGGGCGGGCACGGAGCCCGGCCCATACATTAGTGGGAGCTGTGACCGCTGAGGCACGCAAAAAATGAAATACGATCCGGAACAAATTCGTTTTGAGGCTTCGAAGACTGTTGCCAGAATATCACTGGACACGCTGAGCGCGGCCGACTGTCTATCCATCAAGACCGCCGACGAGACCTACGTATTCGTGGTCACTGATCCGGAAGAGCGACGCGGCTTGTTGACCGGCGGCGAGCTGGGATCCAGCTCAGCAGCGTCCGTGTTGCTCGGCGCGGACACGCGACAGAACGACCAGGTGTCCGCTCTTTTTTCGGGTCTGTACCAGGGCTCGCGAGCGATCTTCTTCGTAGAGTCCCGCGATGGTATCCGGCAATTCATCACGTCCGAGATAACCGGGCTGGTTCATATTGAAGCAAATAACGCCCGTGATCGGTTTCATTCAATATGTTTATCTCAGATTGATCATTTTGGCCCTGGTGATGATCGCGAATAAGCTTCGCCTGGCATACCCGATCGTGCCGGCCGCTTTTGCGTCTGACAATCTTGTGACAGTTCTTTCCGAAACCGCTGAGAGCCTCAACTGCTTGGCCCTCGCCCTCGTCTGTTTGTTTTCACTTTTCTTTATGGTCTACTGCTGAGGGCTAACACCTCTATAACGCCGCTTTGAGAGTGAATCCGCTCGATGCTCCACGAGTGCAGAAGACTCTTTCACAGTATTCTGTTTGACAAATCTCTAGCTTATCCATACAGTTGCAACGAACCGAGCATAGCTTACTCCCTTCTTCAGCTTCTCTGGAATCATCCAGTCCATCTGAATCCAACAGCTCACCTTCAAAGGAGCTAAAATGTTTACACGCAATGTGACAATGAAACTGAAGCCGAATACGGCGCCAGAATTCAAGGGGTTAGTCGAGAACGAAATTCTCCCACTGCTTCGCAAGCAGCAGGGGTTCCGTGATGAATTCACCTTTGTCGCCCCGGAGCGCTCAGAAGTTCTAGCAATCAGCATCTGGGAGACGAAAGAGAACGCGGAAGCTTACAACCGCACGGGGTATCCGGAGATACTCAAGATCGTGTCGAAAGTCATCGACGGAACTCCCAAGGTCGAGAACTTCGAGCTTTCCACTTCGACGCTGCACAAGCTTGCTGCCAGGGCCTAGTATCTAGTTCTCATTCTTTCGAGAGGGTGGACTTGTCTGCCCTCTCGTCGCAATCTTGCTCTCCGGCGAATAACGGAGATGCGCCCGTGCTTGATGTGGCCCGGACGATCGATCGCTTGAGAGCACACAATCGTTCACTCTGTTAGACCGGCAGTATCCGCCCGCAACCGTTCTCGCGAACCGCTCGGCCTGCTTTCAACTAAATCAAAAAGGAAATTTACTTATGTCAGCAAAATTGTTTGTTGGTAATCTCTCGTATGAAACGACCAGCGATGAAATACGGGACCTGTTCAGCGAGGTAGGTGCGGTGGAGTCGTGCCAGGTGATAACGGATCGAGAGACGGGCAGGTCAAAGGGATTTGGCTTCGTCGAGATGAATTCGAAAACTGAGGCTACCGCGGCCAAAGTGAAGTTCGACGGGCAGGACCTACACGGTCGAGCGCTAAAGGTCGATGAGGCTAAGCCGAAAGTTGACAGCCGCAGTAACGGCGCCGGCTACGGCGGTTAACGAAGCTACTAAGTGGCGGACTCGAGTTTAGCTCAGTCCGTGGGTCTGTACGGCCTGGCTGAGAAGAGAGCCCTGATAGTTCTCTTCTCGGCCCCGCTTCAAGCATCCGCGCAACGTAAGAACCGCCTGCCAAAGTAATCCTGCTGTAGCCTCCACCGACAGGTTTTCTTTTCGAAACTGTCCAGTAGTGAACAGAAAACTCCGCGCAGTAGGCATATCATTCATCTGATAGCTATCTAAAGTAAGGGGCTGGAAGCTTATGAGCATTATTGCTTTGATTGTGTCGGGTCTGATTATTGGCGTGATTGCCAAGCTCTTGATGCCTGGCCGCGATCCTGGCGGATTTATCATTACCATTCTGCTGGGCATTGCCGGCATGTTCCTTGGCAGCTACATCGGGCGAGAGGCCGGATTCGATCAGCCCGGCCAACCTGCTGGATGGCTCGTGTCGATACTCGGGGCGTTAGCTTTGTTGGCGCTCTATCACATGTTGTTTGTCCGTCGTAGCACGCATCGATTCTTTTGAGGATATGACGAGCGCCCTTCAAAGGGATCAGATAGACGCCCGGTATGGGCCCGCTCGTACCGATCCCGACGAGTTGTAAAGCGAGGCGTTTTGCTCCAAGGCTCGATGAATCTTCGTGCAGGAGCGAGATGCGATTGTTAAGAAAAGGAGTTCTAATGAATGTAAATGTCTTAAAACGAGTGGTCGTGGCGTTTGTTATCAGCGGAGTATTGCTGACGGGAGCGAGCATGGCGGCCGGCGCACAGGAAAACCAGGATAAGCAGCAACGCAAACAACAGCGCAAAACCGAGCAGCAGCAGACTGCGCAACAGCAAGCGTCTCAGAAGCAGGAGAAGCAGCAGCGCAAACAGCAGGTTCAAACTGAGCAGCGGCAGCAACCAAACAAGCAGCAAGAAACTCAAGCTGCGCAGAAGCAGGCCAATAGGCAGCAACGCCAACAAGAGGCTCAGGCAGCGCAACAGCAGCAGCAGAGTGAACAACAGAGTCAGGCCGCTCGGAAGCAAGCCAAGCAGCAGCGTCAGCAGCAACAGACTCAGGCCGCCCAACAGCAGCCCATCAAGCAGCAACGCCAACAGCAGGATCAGGCTGCGCAGCAACAGCAGCAGAGCGAGGCTGCTCAGAGGCAGGCTAATAGGCAGCAGCGTCAGCAAGAGGCTCAGGCTGTCCAGCAGCGTCAGCAAGAGGCTCAGGCTGTCCAGCAGCGTTCAGGCAACGGTCGTCAGCAGCGCGTTGAGCAGCAGCAAATCCGTCAGACGCAGTATCGAGAACAACTGGCGCAGCAGCAGAGCCTCCTACAACAGCGAACGTCGCAGCTACAGCAGCAGCGGCGTATGTCGCAGTACCGGTATCAGCAACAGTACTGGCAAAGCTTGCGTCAAATTCGCCTTCAGAACGAACGTTACTACAACTCCAATCGCAATTCGTACTTCTACGCGGCATCCAATTATCGGTACTTGCGCGGTGGAAGCTACTACCAGACCAATCAATACGGCGCGAACTTGCTTAGGCAGGCCGTCAACTACGGCTACGAGCAGGGGTATCGCTCCGGACAGGCAGACCGTCAGGATCGCTGGAACTCCAGCTATCAGGACTCCTATGGCTATCAGGACGCGAACTACGGCTACAGCGGGTACTACGTAGACCAGGGTGACTACAACCACTACTTCCGCGAGGGCTTCCGCCGGGGCTATGAAGACGGCTATGACAGCCGGCATCAATACGGCAGCTACTCTAACGGAAGGTATTCCATCCTGGGCGCCGTTCTTTCGGCAGTTCTCAATCTGGAATCGCTTCGTTAGAGACTCAGATAACGTCCCTGTTCCGGATATGCCTGTAGCTGTGAGTGCACAGCTACAGGCTTCTTCTCTCCGACGCCGAGAAGGTTCACATCTTAGCGGCGACCCAACAGAAAGTGGTGCTGCCTAATGACAAGGAAGATTCTTGTTATTGACGATAACCCCGACACACGCGACTTGACCCACCTTCACCTGACCACCGAGGGATTCGCCGTAGTCGTTGCCAGCGATGTCAGGGAAGGTCTCTACATGGCCGTTGCTGAGCAGCCCGACCTGATCATCACCGACATCAGCCTGCCTGAGATTAACGGTATTGACTTGATCAAACATTTGAGCGCTCAACCAGAACTTGATAACGTGCCGATATTGGTGTTGACCGCTTATGGTGACGAAGAAATGGACAAGGCGATCAGGGCTGGAGCCCACCGCGCTATGGGCAAACCCGTGCACCTGGATTCGTTGATTGCTGAAGTGAGACAACTGTTAGCAGAATCAGAGCCTGGATAGAGCCTGCGCGCAACGCCCCGAAGAGATTCACATTACTAACCCTTGGCGGGAACCTGCTTCATCAATCAGCCGGTCAATAGTTGGCTTCAGACGATCAAAGTCCGGCTTGACCAGGTAGGCTTGCGCGCCCGCAGTCAGCCCCCTGTTAATGTCAGCTTCATACCCCGCGCCCGAATAGAACATGATCGGCATCGAAGGGTCAAAGGCGCGAATCTGCTCGCATAGCTCAATACCGTTTGAGTTTGTTAACCAATGATCAAGTATGCACAACGCGAGCCCTCCGGACTTGACCGTTTCCAATGCAGCGGACACCGAATCGGCGATTACCGCTTCATAGCCGTATTCGCCAAGCAATGCGTCCATCATCTCCCTGGTGTCTTCGTCGTCGTCAACACAGAGAATCCTTTTTCTTGTTGCAGATGCCATTTCGACCTCACAATTCGGGGCTGTGGCCCTTCCTATCTCCTGATCGCGTCAGGCTTTGCTTGTACTGCCGATGAATGAAATGAGGGCACTGAACCCTTACCAATCGGTGTACGGGATCGACCTGCATGGCTGGCCGACGCCATACACCCATTGGTAAACTGCGGCCAGACTACGCCAGTTGCGGATTTAATGATGTTCAATATTAGACAAATGCGAGAAAAAAGGTCCGATGGGGGACGCGCGGACTTTGCTAGGCAATCGATGCCAGATATGCGGTGAGCTTATCTTCCTTGACGATCAGATAGTGTCCTTCGGAGAGTTCAATCAGCCCCAGGTTTCGAAATCTCTGAATAAAAATGCTGACACGGGGCCGTGTTGTGCCGATCATGTTCGACAGTTCTTCGTGTGAAATTCTGAGCTCGATACGTGTGCTGCGAGGGCCCTTTTTACCCAATTGTCTGGCCAGCTGCAACAAGGTCTTTCCTAAACGTTGTTCGCTATCAACCGTTACGAGATTAGCGATGACCGCCTGTTGGTCCGCCACGCGCACGGCCAGATACTTGACGAAGCCTTCAAGCAGCGCGTCCGCGGCCAAACGTTGAAGGAACTTCGTACAGTGAACTTTCTTCAAAAGCGTGTCTTCCATCGCGGTCGCCGTTTCGAGCCGGCCCGCTATCCCCGACAGGCATAGCTCGCCGAAGACATTTCCTGCAGAGTGGATAGCAAGCAGACATTCTTTGCCTTCAGAAGAGATCATAATCAGTTTTACCTGCCCGCTCTCGATGAAGTAGACCATCTCGTCCTGCTCTCCAAGTGTATAGACGTTGGCGTGTCTTGCAATCTTGATTGAGCGCGAGCCCTTGACCTCGCGCTGCAACGACGCGCGCATCTGTTCCTTGAAGAGGTTGGTGTCGGGATAATCTTGAAACATTACTTCGACCCTCCGGCTGGGGCGTTTATTCGGTAATAATGTTCATCAACCCTTCGGGCTGAGAATGTATACAGTTATGCTATGGGTTTTCAAGACCGGACAGCGAACCAACGCTTAGACGGGTGTGAATAACTGGGCCTGAATACTACGAACTTCAGAGACCGTGCGAAAATCCCAACACCCACAACTTTTCAGTTGTGGGTTCTTTAGTTTCAACCTACGTAAGCCCAGTCAAATCCTCTTCCGCTTCGCGGCGCTACGGTCCCGCGCCGCCTAGGGTAAAACTAAATGACCACCAACTGAAGTTGGTGGTATTGCCTTTTGACACCATCTCTGGAGTTATTATTTTGAGAATTGTCTCATACTGCACAGAAACGGATCTCGAACAGGCGTAGCATTGAAATGTGAACCGGAGTCGGGATAGAGCCCCTGGGCGCTCGACCCGGAAGAAGGGATTACACGGAGGTTGCTATGCTTTGGACAATCTTGGTCATTTTGCTGATCCTGTGGCTGCTGGGAATGCTCGGCGGTGTCGGAGGCGGGTTGATTCATCTGTTGCTTGTGGTTGCGGTGATAGTGTTGATCTTCAACCTGCTGAGCGGGCGTAGAGTCGCCTAAGCTCACAAAACGCTCTGTAATCCGGTAGTAAGTCCTGAATAGTGCGGCAGTTTCTTCATCTCCGCCAATCACCTTGTTGCGGCGATGCGATCATTTGGAACACGAAATACACGAAATGACAGCTTCGAATATTGCCGATCTTTACGAAGAGATGCTCTACACTCGCGCGGCGAATGGCATCAGGCCGGTGCTTTATGTTTCATCACAAGAAGACCTCGAGTGCAGCGTGCTAATGCTGCTGGATGAGGCCGTGGAGACAAAGTTGGCGGTCGCTGGGGGCCGGAGGCCATAGGATTCAGTCAACGCGTAATGACGAATTAAGCTGCTGGAGGAGGTAGAGAATTGAGTGAATACATAGACAAGCGAACAGTAGTTCAGGATGTGCCAGTTGCGAGGCGCACCGTCGTCGAGACTCGGCGAGGGATGTCAGGCGTGGCTGTCACCGGTTTGGTTGTGGCAGCCATCACCGCCGCCGCTGTAATCACAATGATGATCGTCAACAGTCAGCAAAGAAACAGCGATGAAGCCCTGGCGCAGGAGCGTGCGAGAACCGCAGCTGCTCAACAGGCGCTTGCGCAGCCTGCACAGCAACCGCCTGTAATAGTCAATATGCCGCCCGCACAGCCGCCTATGTTGGCGATACCGTACCCAGTGCCCGGTCCCTCGTCCGCGCCGATTTTCGCGAGGACTGCGCCGTCGAACGCCAGTGTCGAAATAGACGTAACCTCACGACTACAGACCGACGAATTGCTCCGACCTTATGCCGTTAATGTGAAGGTCTCAGGTGGGGTCGCAACGCTGAGCGGCAAAGTCCCGGATGAGGACCTCAAGAAGCGAGCCGAAAAGCTTGCTCTGAATGTAAACGCGGTCCACAGCGTTGTAAACGACATCGATGTGAGACCTTGAACCCGCCAGGGAGCAGCACTGAAGGCGCGTTCCAGAGCGTGTATCGCGCCGTGCGAACCTCGACTGTAGCGCCTGACCCAACAAGCTGCTCGAAATACGAGGAACCAGGCAGATGAATACCCTTCGATCGATAAGTGTTGCTGTTTCCGTTCTGATCCTTCTTGTTGGCGCCGCTTGTGTGAATGAGTCAACGAACACAACCGGCAACAGGCCACCTCCGACCGCCAACTCAAACGCGGCAAGCGTTCCCGCAACAACGCCTGGACCGCCGCCGGCAACGACCGGCAATGCGGCGCCAAGCACCCAACCGGTGACCTTACCAGTGCTTGATGCTTTCTTCGCGCTGGAGAACTTCGCGGCGGACCTCAAATCTAAACTGCAGCTCACGGATGAACAGGTGAATAAGCTCAGGAGTATCGCGCGTCAGGAAACGTCCAGGCTGCGCGAAAGTGATAATCGCGATGAATATGCCGGCAAGACAACCGCAGCCCGCGAAGACGCTTACGAAAAGAGCAAGGGGGCAATCGGCGAAGAAAAAACGCGGGAGCTGATCGCATTTGTAAACGAGCGCTGGAACGGCGACGTCGCCCCTCCAGCAACAGCAAGCGTCACACCCGCCGGACATGCCGTCGGCGTACCCCAGGATAAACGTGTTGTCGTCAACGCGCCTGCCTTTCGAATGGATCTGTTTGAAGGCGGCGAGTTAATCAAGTCTTATAAGATTGGCATAGGGTATCCGGAATTCCCGCTTCCGACCGGGCTGCGCAGAGCCGACACGATCATCTTCAATCCGACATGGACGCCTCCAGATGAACCCTGGGTTGAATCGCCCGGAAGCAAGGTGAAAGTGGGAGAGAGAATCGAAGCCGGCGATAGGCTGAATCCCCTTGGTCCGATCAAGATTCCGATCGGCTTGCCGTCGCTGATACACGGAGGCAAAGCTCCGGCTAAACTCGGCGGCTTCGCGTCACATGGCTGCGTTGGATTGACCAGTTCGCAGGTACAGGACTTTGCTAAACGGCTTGCGCAACTTGGCGGAACCGAAATCTCGGATGAACAGATCTCTGAGTATCAAAAGAACAAGACCGAGACCAAGCCCGTGAAATTGAGCAAAGCCGTGCCGGTTGAGCTGCGCTACGAAACCATAACCATTGAAGACGGCAAGCTGCACATCTACCGCGATGTATATGACCGCGGCACGAATACAGAGGAGAATCTGCGCAATGTGCTGCAGCCGTATGGCGTGACCCTCGATCAATTGAGTGAGCTCAAACGTGCAGAGGTGATGCGCGCCCTCGGACAAATGGCTCGCGACGCTGGCGGCAAGCCGGTACCAGACGCAACCGGGAACAAATCAGAAGGCGGCTCCTCGAGCGCTTCGTCAGGAAAGCTTGATAAGAGCAAAGAAACGACAAGAGCGAACAACATCGTGAGCGGCAAAGTGACGCGCACAATCAAGGGGGGCAAGGAAGTGGTCGTCGAGATCCCAGAGCTCCTGGGCAAAGGCTACCCTGCGCCTGTGGATCTGGACGCGGGCGTTGCGTCGAAGAAGGCCGCGCCTCGCTCTCGCCGTCGAAGATAGCGAATTACAGATCCAGCACGTTCGCCGGGCTGCCGGAAGTGATGGGGGTCATAAAAATGCAACAATGCGCGTGTACAACCACACAGCACGAGAATCATCCGGGTACCACCTGCGATAAGCCAGCGACTACCGATGGTGGATATTGCAGGGAGTGTCACGGCAAGGCAGCGAAGGAGCACGCGACTACCGAACCGGATATGCGGTCCTATCAGCCCCGATAACAGTTTGGGCGTGTGGCACCTGTGGCGACTTCTCACTTGCGGACAATCAAGGGATAGGGGTTGATTGGAACACCACCGCTCCACTGATGCGGCGATGTAAGCTTCGAGATGCCAAAGTGGAGGTGATGCTTTCCAGCGCCGGCATTGCCAGTGTCCCCGACATAAGCGATCACATCGCCCCGCCGCAGTTGTTTCCCTTCCGCGACACCCTCAGCGTAGTTCATCAGGTGTGCGTAGTAGTAAACATAGCGGCCTGATGGATCGAGTTCGTAGAGGGTCACTCCACCCCTGTCGCTGTAAAAGAGCTTTATCACCGTGCCGTCACTCGTAGCCAGAACGGGCGTCCCCTGAGGCGCCATGATGTCGATCGCGTCGTGCTGTCGCCCTTCGGAACGCGCTTGACTGAAAGTATCGCGCAACTGGCTCGCGGTCACGTTCGCCACCGGTATCAGCAGATCTCTCTTGGAAATGTAATCCAGATCAGCATCCGTTACCGTGGTTGTCAGCTCGGGCGGCGCTACGCCAGGTGGCTCCACTGTCGGTTTCTTCACTCTCGAAGGAGCCGGCTTCGACGTACGAGTGGAGTCTGTTTTAGTCGTGCTTCGGTCAGGCGCATCGGGCATCGGGCCAGTCTGCAGTTTAAGCAGAATTGCGGCGGCCAAAAACACACACACGCAAAAGAGGACGAGCACGTTTCGCCCACGGTCACCTGATCGGCTGCCGCTACCCTTCAACTCTCACCTTCCGTTCCGGTGCATCAATGTTACCGAGTCGAAGTTATTCATACCCAGCAACTTATTCTCGAACTTGTGCTGTATTGGACTGAAAGCCATCGCTGCTAAGCATATCATAGGAGACCTACAGCACCGGATGAAGCTCCTGGAGATACTGAGATGATGGAAATTACTGGTATCGGGATGGGACTGATGATGACTGGAGTTGCAGTGGCGACTGGCGGACTCTTGCTGGAAGCCGCGCTCCTGTTGATGTGCCGAGCCGTCCGGAGTGCTCACCTTATGGCATCCTTGGAGCCGGCCCCGATCCGTTTGGGTTAGGTGGACAGAGAAGCCGGACGCTGGACGTCTCAGGGCGAATGTCCCCGAGAGTTCGACACGAAATTGCAAAGACACTTGAAAGATAAGAGGTAAGAACATGAAACTCGGAATAACAAAGGTGATGGTAACGTCGGTGATTCTCTTCGCTTTGGCAGCGCCGGTAGCGTTTGCGCAGCAAGACACCCAGGGCAAGCCTACGGCCAAAGGTCAGATGAGCGCAGGCGGTAAGGAAGCGGGTAAGGCAGGCAAGAGCCTCGGCTCCAACCTCAAGCACGGTCGCGTCCTGCGCGGCGGCAAACGCTTTGGCAAGCGCATCGGTTACGCCGGCCGGCACATAGGCCGCGGCACAAAGCGCGCTGTTAAGACAGCGGTCAAGCCCTAGTCAATCTCGCTTCCTGGCAGCAGAAACGCGGAGTCGAATATGAATTTGAGTGTTGAGAGTTTAATCATCCTGCTGATCGTCGGCGGCCTCGTCGGCGTGATCGCGCAGAAGCTAGCTGGCTATTCACGCGGCGGCTGCCTGACCTCGGTCGCCCTCGGCTTCATCGGCGCCCTTATCGGAAGCTGGGCCGTCAAGCAGTTTGAGTTGCCTGAAATCTATGTTTTGAAAATCGGCAACACCAGTTTCCCGATCGTCTGGGCGATCATCGGAGCGGCGGTGTTTGTCGCCGTCCTGGGATTGCTCTCGAGGCGCCGGTATCTATGACAGAGCTGGGCGCCTCCAGGACTTGAGTCAAACCAAAGGAGAGTTATGAGTGCAGGCGTCGATAAGAGCAATGTGTTGTTAGACGAAGAGCGCAGGCTGACGTCGCATCAGGAGGTCAAGGCCTCGATTGATGACGATGTGAACGCGCGAATAAAGCAGGAGTCATCGCGAGTCCAGCCAAAGGAATCGGCTCAAGTGGCAGGCGTGGCTCAAGAACTAAAACAGAAGTCGGTGCACGAAGCGGTTAGCACCGAGCGCGAACTGGGCCGCGGCAGAGCTGCCGCTCGGGTCTCCCAGGTTGTCGACTACGTTTTCTACCTCATCTACGGGCTGATCGCCTTGGAGTTCCTGCTGGGACTGATGGGGGCGCGGGCCGGCAACGGATTCGTTCAGTTTATCGGCGCGGTCACACGGCCGCTGCTCGCGCCGTTCGAACGCATCGTGGGAACTCCGTCGTCCGGAGCATTTCAGGTCCGGATATCCTACTTGTTCGCGCTTGTGGTCTACGTCTTGATTCATCTCGCAATCAATGGAGCGTTTCGCTTAGTGGCGCACCGAAAGGTAACAGTGTAAGGCTGACGTAATGGGCGTCCGTCGAACATCCCAAGGAGGGAACCCCATGCGAACAAGATCAATTATTACCGCCGTTGTCACAGTTCTCATCATCGCGGGTGCGGTGTATTACTTCTACGGTTATCGCAATCGAGACATCTCGTCCGACTTCAACGCCGCACGAGAGTACACAGAGGATGCCGGCACAACCGCCGCCGTCAAGAGCGCGCTCGCTCTCAACAAGCAGCTTGCTTCTCTTGACATCCATGTCAGCTCGGCCAATAACGCTGAGACCAAGGACAACAACGTAACTCTAACCGGCAAAGTGCCGACCGAAGATGACAAGCGAGTCGCGGAAGAAATCACTCGCGGTACAAAAGGCGTCGCTCTCGTTGTGAACAACCTCGAGGTCGTGCCAAAACCCCAGGCCGCGAATCCCGAGAAGCAGTACGTCCCGGATCTTGAAATCAAAGCGGCTGTGTTGCAGTCCATCCTTAACAACCCGAACCTTAAAAGTCAGCAGATCAAAGTCGATGTCTACAACGGCGAAGTAAAGCTTACCGGCAGTGTGCAAACTTCAACGCAGAAGGCAGACGCGGAATCAGCCGCTCGGGCTATCACTAACGTCCGCGAGGTGGATTCGAATGACTTGGCCGTGACCAAGAGCGGTGCGGGGGAACCATGAACGTACGATTGATCAAGCCCGGCATGACGCGAACGAATGACAAACAAAAACTGCCTCCCGCTGAGGTTCCAATCCTCGAAACCCTAAGGTCGTGGGTTCGTGACTTTCAATCGACAAGAACCGATAGAGCTCGTCTGGATTTCAAGCGAATAAGAAATGCGGGGAAGACATAACGAGCATAGTGAAAAGGAGCTAACAATGATTAATACAGGAACGGGAATCGCCGCAGCACGGAATAGCGTGCTGCAGAACAGGCTAAACCGCCTTTTCGAGGAAAAATTCGGACCGCTTACTACGCAGGCGCCTATCAGCGAAGACCCCGGCGCCTTCACAACCTGGACACCACTGTGTGACATATACGAGACGGATAAGAATATCGTCATAAAGACGGAGATACCGGAAGTTAAGAAAGAGGACGTCTCCGTCACGTTTGACAACAACGTGCTCACGATCAGCGGAGAAAGAAAAGCAGAGGATGTAATAGGGCAGAGCTATCACCGCCAGGAGCGAATCTATGGTCGCTTCCTGCGCACCTTCACACTCCCTCCGTTTATCGACACGAAGGATATCACCGCTGAATCCAGGGAGGGCATGCTCTTAATAACCCTGCCCAAGGTCGAAGAAGCCAAGGCCAAGCAAATCGAAGTCAAGGTCCAATAATTCTTCGATAACTGTCTAAGCTATAGATGCGGAAAAGGCGGCCCGAAGAGCCGCCTTTTCGTTTTGACAATCAGGACGTCGCCACATTTTCTTTTTCGAGATGGTGCAGTATTGCACAGCAATGTGATTCCAGGCCGGCGGATAATCTACACGCGGCATGATCAGGTTGAATGAAACAAGGGTGTGGTGCCGGATTATTCCGAAATAGATTAAGAAGGGGAGAATACTAAAAATGAAAGTTAGCAGATTTATTACCGCGAGCGCGCTGTTTCTCATGGCTCTCGCCGGTACATCTTTCGCTCAGACTATCGAGGTTACAAACACCTCGCAATGGGTTGCTGCCCGCCGCCAGATCCTGGCCGTCAAGTATATCGAAGATAACCGGACGGCGGTCAATATGGCGGGAACATCGCTGGTCCCACGGGCGACCGGCAAGGCTGACGTTGAGTTCAAGAACGGTCGCTCGAGGATCAAGCTTGAGATGGAGAACCTCGGCCATCCGCAATCGCTCGGCGCATATTACACCACCTACATCCTCTGGGCTGTGGCTCCCGAAGGACAGGCTGAGAGCCTGGTGGAGTTGCCGATCAGTGGCAAATTCAACGTTGATGCGACGACAAAACTTCAGACCTTTGGTCTGATGATCACCGCCGAGCCGCACCAGAGGGTGGCGCTGCCGAGTCCGGTGATCGTGGCTGAGAACGGTCTGCGCAGCGGGACGGAAGGCAGAATCGGCGTCAGCCAGATTGAGTACAGCGGCGATCCCGGGACTCTGTATGTTGTCTCCTCACCTGGCGCTCCCGGGTTGAGTGCGGACTTCAATACGCCGTTGCTGATTCTGGGGGCGCGCCGTGCGGTGTGGATTGCGCAGCGGGCCGATGCCAGGGCGTTCGCCGCGCCGGAATTGCGTGAAGCAGAAGTCAAGCTCGAAGTTTTGGAACAGAACTGGCCGCAATCGCGCAAACAGGACGACCAGCGCAAGAACGCGGAGAGATATGGCGGGCAAGCTCGTGATGTGATGCGCATGGCTGAACACGCCCGAAGCCTCTCCGTGGAACGGAGCGCTAAGGCGAGGCTCGACGCCGAGCGTCGCGACGCCAGCGATACTATTGCCCAGGCGCAGTCCGAGGCTGATCGCGCCCGAACTGATGCCGACCGATCGGCGACGGATGCAGGTCGCGCCAGACTTGACGCGGATCGCGCCAGAGCGGAAGCCGAACGCGCGCGGACATCTGAACGCGAGGAGACGGCGAGGGCCGCAACCGAGGCCGCTTTGTCACGCCAGCAAGTGGCGCGGGCACAATCCGAAACAGAGGCTGCGAAGGCTAATGAAGTCCTTGCATCCAATGAGGCAATGCGCGCACGCATACAAGCATTGGACGCGCTCCGCGAAAGAGACGCCGCGCGGCAAGGCCTCTACGTCTCACTCTCTGCGATTCTCGAAACCAGACGCGAGGCCCGCGGGCTGATCGTGAATCTTTCAGATGTGTTATTCGATACCGGCCAGGCGACGCTCAAGCCGGGCGCTCGCGAGAAGCTCAGCAAGCTGGCCGGCATACTGTTGGCTTATCCCGGCGCCTACCGAATCGAGGTCGAGGGACATACTGATTCAGTGGGGTCCGATGACAGCAACCTCAAGCTGTCACAGGGGCGAGCCGACTCAGTGCACGATTATCTCTTGCAAAGCGGACTCAAGCCTGACCGCATGATGACGGCTCGCGGGTTTGGCGAGTCAACTCCCGTAGCCGGGAACGATACGGCGGCCGGCAGGCAAGTCAATCGGCGCGTGGAGATCATCATTGAGGATTCAGCCACAAAAGTAAGCAATAAGTAACGACGGCGATGGCTCAACCTTCAGTTGAGCCATCAGCCCCGCACCCACTCGATTGTTAGGATGTTTCGAACAGCTTTGAGATACCTAAGCTGTCAACCGACCCGACTTTTCCCTAATTACACCGCTGTGAAGTGATTCTAGAGACGCGCTGGATTACGCCGGCCAGGGGCTCTTTCTGGAGCATTCATTGAAAGGTTCTCTGAAGATGGGTCTCTAGACTAAGCTACACACAAGACGAAGTTGAATGGGAGCATTTATCCTGTTCAACTCATCCTTCAGCTCTTGAGACGCGGCCAGTTGAACTTCTTCAACCTCAAACAGAGGGAGCCACTCAGTGGACATTTGCGGATTGTTGACTTCGAAGCGCCAGTGAGTCTGCTGTTCCATGGTCATACCTTATGCGCCAATGGTACAAAATTCAGTTCGAGGGAGTCTGTTCAATATTGGACAGAATTAGAAAAGTTAAGAGGAGTTGGGAAACTTGAACACTGATTACACTCTCTCCAAACGGTGAGCTACACGCCTCGCTGTTTGGGCATCCTCAGCTTTCTTTCTTTGAAAGGCTGCGATCCGACAACGCCAGAGGTCATTTCACAAAGAAAGTTGATAATTGTTCAATAGTGAACTGCGAGGCTTCTTAAACGTGGCGTATACTGGGGTAGTCGATCAGCATTAAATAGACAATCGGCGAAACGGACGGTAGAAGTATGCTTCAGAAAGCTACTCAGTCGGATCAATTCAAAGAACAAATGCAGGGGTCATTGCTCAGTGAGACCAAAAACTCGAGCGCAATCAAGGTCGCCAAGCACAGTCATGTCTACACGATTGGGGACGAACGAGAGACCGTGTACTTTATTGAAAGAGGGCAGATCAAACTGGTAATGGTTTCGGAGGAGGGTAAGGAATGCATGCTCGCAATCCACGGCGCCGGAGATGTTTTCGGTGAACTATGCCTGTCCGGGCTTGGCGGGCGCCTCGAAACTGCAACTGCAATGGAAGACACGTTCCTGAAGGAGATCCCTTGTGGCAAGTTTCTCGGTCGCCTCGCCACAGACTCTCTCCTCGAGGGCTTCATCAAGTATCTGGCCGTGCGGATTGCCGATCAACAGCAGGTGATCGCAAACCTGGTGACGGTTGATAGCGAGCAGCGCCTTGGGAAGACGTTGTTGCAAATAGCAAGAAAGCTCGGCAAGAAGGATCCGCGGAGCATACGCATCGAGGTGAAGATCTCACACGAAGAATTAGCGGCAATGGTTGGTACTACGCGGCCGCGGATCAGTGTATTCATGCAACGATTCCGGAACCTCGACCTCATTGAATACAACACTGAGCATCACCTGATTATCAAAGAACACAAACTCACCGCTTATCTCGCATCGATCCTCTAACAACTCCGTTCACCGCGAATTCTTCAACGCTGTCCAATATTGGACGGAAGTCCAACGCAACTTGCGTTACGATTAAAAGCGGGGGAGGACTCGGGAGGCGGGTTCCTGCAAAGACCTGAATACCACGGAGTGCTTTCGCCGCCTCCTGGGCCGCTCCGATTGGCCAGCGCATAGGTTTGAGATCGACCTGAGTCTAATCGACGAACCTCAGCGTCAACCAAGTTCAATGACAATTCGCACTGAAAAGCGCGGGGTTTCAAGCGGTCCGGTAAGTCCGGACAAGATGGAGGTTAGAATGAAGGCAAAGACGGTATCGACAGCAGTAGCAGGCGTGTTCGTTTGTTTCGTACTAAGCACGGTGTGCTTAGCGCAGAGCCAGAGCAAGGATTATCGCGACGGGGTATCTCAGTCTGAAAAGGCGGCTCGGGTGTTCCGCGAAATCATGCGCGCGCCGGACAAGGCAATTCCTCAAGACATTCTCGATGGCGCCGAGTGCGTTGTGGTGTTCCCTCAGGTTCTCAAAGCCGGCTTCGTGCTTGGCGCGAGAGGCGGTCGCGGCGTCGCCAGTTGTCGTACACAGACTGGCTGGAGCGCGCCTGCGTTCTTCAACCTCCGGGGCGGAAGCGTTGGCTTGCAGATCGGCGCGCAGTCAACCGACTTCATTCTTCTGTTTATGAACACCAACGGCCTAAACAGACTGATGAGCGACAAGTTCGAGATTGGCGGAGACGCATCGGTTGCAGCCGGCCCGGTTGGGCGCCAGGCCGGAGCTTCAACGAACGTTCGAATGGATGCTGAAATCCTCTCCTACTCGCGGAGCAAGGGATTGTTCGCAGGTTTAGAGTTGAAGGGTGTCGTCATCACCCTGGATGACGACGATATGATCGCGGTCTACGGCGAAGGCGCCAAGGCGAAAGCCGTGCTCCGGGACACAAGCCTCAACGCGCCCGCCGCCGTGCGCGCCTATCCGACTACGCTTGGGACCTACTCAAAACGACGAGCAAAGTAGCCGCCGGATATCAGAAGGGGCCGCCCGCTAGTGAGTGCCGGCCCCGCGGAGCTTCGTTCCTTCGGCGTTTGTGCGGGCAACCACCGAAATGCACGGCCGATCACCAGAACGGTTTATGCGATCGATGTAAGGGAGATGTAAACAAATGACTCAAGCGCAGAGGAAACACACTCTGGAGAAAGAAGGGCGTACTGGTCACGAGTCGCTGGCGGGTCATCTGACCGCCCCTCTGATGGACTTCAATCTGGCACAAGAAATCGCGCAGCTTCACGACGAAGAGGCATGGGTGCGAACGGGCAGGAATTCGAAGACGCTGGTGAAGCAGCCTGATTTCAGAATCGTGCTCATCGCGTTGCAAAAGGACGGGCATCTTGAGGAACACAGTGCCGACGCGAGAATCTCGATTCATACGCTGAGCGGTCACGTGAAGCTAAGACTGCCCGAGCAGACGGTCGATCTGCCGAGCGGTCATTTGCTTGTGCTCGATCGCGCTCTCGAGCACGACCTCGAGGCGCTCGAAGAGAGCGCAATCCTGCTGACCATTTCCTGGCCGCATGCCGAAGAGAATTGAGTACCCGGGTCACGGTGAACACTCAGCGGCTTATTTCAAAGCTGTCCAATATTGGACGGACGTGAATCCGGCAAATGCGTATGCTGAGATTGCTTAGAGAGACACTATGAGAAGAAACAACAGACAACTCAGGCTCATTGCCGACGGAGCTGCTGCTTCAACCAACCTGACGGACACGTCCGGCAACCCCAGCGAAAGCTATCACTGGGGACACCTGGCGGCTGTACGCCGCGAGTGGCTACACGAGTTCTGGCATCCCCAGGTTGACGCGTTTCCAATGACGTTAGCCGAAATCAGGACGATTGAATCTCAGGTGAGACAGGAGCTTTACCCATGAGTGGTGTTGGATTAGGGAGCATCGTGCCCGACCATCGATTTGCCGCAGAGGTACAGATGCCTTCCCTCAGCCTGACGGCGTTGCCGGTTGGGAGTACGGCCGTCTATCCAGGTCAGGGCCCCTGCCGCATTGGCCGCGCGGTTAAGAAGGTCGTCGATGGCAGAGGGATGATGTTTCACCACCTGACTGTACTGGATGGTCGGGGCGGCGAGTTGTTCGTCCCGGTAGAAAAGGCGTGCGCTATCGGAGTGCGATTACTGATGAAGGAGTCTGAGGTTCCGGAGCTTATGGCTCATTTAAGGAAGAGGGCCAAGCCAGCCGACAACTGGAAGCAGCGCTCCAATGACAATTTGAAGCTGTTCAACTCCGGGTCCGCCTTTGACCTGGCTGAAGTCATTGCGTCACTGAGCGAACTAAGAGAAAACAAACCGCTCTCACTTGGGGAATCTGGCACGTTCGAGAGGGCCAAAAGACTGCTCATCTGCGAGATCTCTGAAGTCACGGGAGAACCAAAGGCGATGGTTGAGGAACAGGTAGATCAGGTCCTCAACGAGAAGACGGCCATAAGCCTTATCGTCCTCAACGAGAAGACGGGCATAAGCCTTATCGACCCTCCCACGCTGTGAACTTCGGGAAAGAATAGAGGGGCAGGACGAAAGTTGCAGCTTGCCCGCTCGACGACGCCAATCCACAGGCTCGAAATCAATCTGCAACTGTAAGGGACACCTTGAAAAATATTGTAGTTTCCAAAACGCTTCCAGCAGGATTAGCGTTAATCGCGTTTTTCCTTGCAGGCAGTCTGAGCACGGTCTTAGCGCAAAGCACGAATAATCGCACGATCGATCAGGCTCAACGTGCGGTCAGGCAGCGTATTGTGAGTCAAGAGGGCGGGCGCAATGTGACCGTGCTTTTTAACACCGATGCACAAACCGATTCAACATCGCGAAACGAAGTTCGAGTCCGTGGAACCGGCAGCTTCTCTCGGGGCAACGATTTAGGGTACGCCAACCCGCGCGACAACGATCAACGCAATAACGACTCGCGCAACAACGCTGTGAGATCGAAAGACTTCTCTTACGAAGCAGTCGTCAACAACCGCAGCCGCTACGGCAGTGTGTCGGGCGTCAGGTACGACTTAAGAGACGGCTGGTCCGGCAACGGCCGGGACAACAATGGCCGGGACAACAACGGCCGGTACAACAACGGCCGGGACAACAACGGCCGGGACAACAACGGCCGGGACAACAACGGTTGGGGCTCGAGTATGGGCAACCGCCCAAACGGGCGCGTGAGCTACTCCGGACCAATAATGAACCGTCATAGTAACAAAGCTCTGGACGTGACTGAGCGGAGCAATCAGGATGGCGCCAACATCCAGCAGTGGAGCTATAGCGATCAGCCAAATCAAAACTGGGATGTCATCGACCTCGGCAACGGCGAGGCCGCGATCATCAGCCGACAAAGCGGCAGGGCGCTAACCGTCCAGGGCGGCCGGGACAGCAACGGTGCAACCATCATCCAGCAGAGTTGGAGGGGTAGCCCGCAACAGCGATGGCGTCTGGAGCAGATTGGCGGCGATTACTACCGGATCGTGAGCGTGGACAACGGCAAGTGTCTCGATGTAACCCAGGAGGGCAAACAAGACGGGGCCAACATTCAGCTCTGGGACTACGCCAATCACGCTAATCAACAGTGGAGGCTTCGCCGATAGCCTAATCGCACTGATAAACAACCGGTTAGCCCCCCGCGCGGTGTCCGCTCCCCTGTTCTTATTGGGGAGCGGACAAGCAGCCCAAACACGATGGTGCGAAGCACCATAGCTGCTCTGTTCGAATTGGACTAAATCGGACCGGATGGAACTTGAGATGATATCAAACCACTTAGAAACGGAGCGATTCGATCTTTTGAACGACGACAGCGTGTGTGTTGCCGACTTTCGCTTTGGTCACAACAGGCAGGGCAAGCGCGACGTGTGGATCGAGCGTGGGGAAAAGCGCGAAAGGTTCCTCAGCCAGATCACTTTTGAGGGGCAAGCTCTCTCCGTCCGCAAGGAGATCTACACAGGTCGCTGCTACATACTACGCGAGAAGACGAGCGGCAATTACTTCTTTCTCGATCTGAACGATTGCGGCTTCTGGCTGCACAGCGCTGCGTTTTCGGGCGCGGAAAGCTTCTGTGGCGATGAGTCGGTTAAAATCCAGAAGTGGTTGGATGACCACACTAACTGATCCTGAAGTCAATTGCCGATTCCTGGCACTATCTCAGTGCCCTAAGAACAGTGAATCCACTGCGCGGCGCCAACTATTCGCCGCAGGTCCTCGTTCACTCGCATCTTCGCTCCGAGGCCGGTGATAACCAACATCCCGAGCCATCCCCACGACCACACCAGACTTAATGGCTCGGTTTGTAGCCCCAAGTGATTGAATGACATCAGCGCCAATCCGAGGCTGGCGATCACCAGACCCAACAACCCCATGATCAGACGTGCCCCCATTGACGGATTTTGCGGAACCGTCTTTCTTATGTCGCGTCGAAAGCGCCAGCAACGGCTGACCCATCCAGCAAGCACCCAAGCAAAGACGAAAGCAAGCAGCCAGGCTGCCCGCCTGGATGCGGGGTCAACGCCCGGCGAGTATCGAGTTGCGAACCCGGCAAGATAAAGCAGGTCGGAGCTCAGCGCAGCACCGAGAAGCAACAAGAGCCAGAACAGTCGCCTGGCGCCTTCTGAGACCGGCTGGGCAATTGCTCGACTCTTTGTCCGCAAAAGGAGTTGCGTATAAATGCCGCGCGAGCTCATGAGCAGTAGCGCTCCTTCAACAGCCAAAACCGGCCAGCCTGCCGGGAGCTTCCGAGTCGTGTGCAATAGCACGAACCAAAAAATCGGGAGCAACGCAGCGCTGACCAGGGCACGGTTGAAAAGCACCCTGAACGCCGGCGTCGAATTGTCAGCATCAAGCAGATAGAAAAGATTATGGAGCGCCAGCACGGACCAAACGCATCCAACAATCACCGGGCCCCAGAATAGAATTGTGCCGAGCATTAGAACGAACCCTTCAGTTCGGCACATTCTACGCCGGGTGCTCCAAAGGGCCAACTCCTGAACGCCAGGACTCAACGCTAGGACTCGACAGCTCAAAGTAACCGGGCTAGACTCGGCGACATCGCCCAGGATGGAAGCAATTCGCGACAACTGGCAACTTCTATATGCGCTGGCGTCGGCGGCAACTGCTGCGCTGCTCGTGGTTGCCTTTCGCTTTGATGAGCGCTTCCGCTGGTTCAACGACGAGTTCCGCTTTCACCGGCCGATAGCGGCGCGCATCGCTGCGGTTGTCAAATTGGGAGTTGGCCTCGCCCTTTCGAGCTTGTTCTTATCCGTAATTTGTATCTTCGTTTGGAACCGCTTCGCTGAGCAGCAGGGTCGTGCCGTGATTCCCGATTTTTTTCCAGACTATCCGCCGATGTTTTTCAAACTGGCGATCGCCTGGAACTTGCCCCTGTTTCTGGTCCTGGCTTTGCGGTGCCGTCGGAGAGCGCTGTTTGATGTCTTCTTGAGCTACAAGAACTATCCCGGTGACACAGAATTAGTCCGCCGCATCGCCGACCAACTTATTGGCGGCGGTCAGCGCGTCTGGTTCGCCGAGTACGAGATCTTGCGCCTCCCGGCCAGAGCACCAGAGAATGGCAGCAACGAATCCCTTGATCATCGACCCGACTCTGACAGCGCCGGAGGTGGAGGCGAAGTCGAAACTCCCAAGAAGGAGAGTCGTGAGGACCGTATGATAAGACGCTTTCTCGATCGCGGCGCGCGTGAGAGCGAGTGGGGACTCGCGTTCACCAACAACCTCTACGTCGAGTCCGACTGGTGTCGGATCGAGATGGACCGTTTGCTTGCTCGACGAGGGCCGAAACGGCTACTTGAAGTTCAAATCCCGCGCGAGGATTTGCCGAGGCGTAAGTACAACCAGTTAGTCGCGAGCCCCGCACTTGAGAGTCGCAGCGTGGGCGAGATCATTGATTTTCTCGGTGCTCACACCGGCCTTGCGCGCGGGTTGCGCGAGCGTAATGTCGATGCGTCGTCGTTAGACCGCTGGGAAGGGCACTGGATGGGAAGCTCTGTCTCGCTCGATGTTACCGGGTGGGAGCTTCATGAGCCTCCTCGTGAAGGTGGCTTGGGAGGAGTTACGTTTCGCTATCCCGCCCTCCAGCCTCCGATCTTTGTCAACATCTGGGCGCATCCTGAGACATCCAAACCCGGTCAGCGGGCCGACAAGAGCATCAACGATAGGGAAATGTTTGATTATCTAAAGTGGTACGCGCGGAAACATCTCCGCCAGATTCCGGCAATGAACGTCAAGCTTCGAGGAATCCATCTTTTGTTTCACAGCAATCTGAGTCAGATCGGGCTCACTTATTGGAGCGATCACTATTGGGTGCGCAAGATCTCTTTGGTAATTCCGAAGCCGAGCCAGGTGAAGCCGGGTGGTGAAGGTCTGAGGCAGGGTAGTACAAGCGCGAGAACTGCAGCGCGAGAGATGGCGGAGTTCGAATTCACCTTCGGCTTTGTCGGTTCATTCGCTGATTACTGCCTGCACAGCAGCCTGATGGACCGTCTGGCACTATCGCTCGAATGGCGGTAGGGATCCACTGCAGAAGGCAGAAGGCAGAAGGCTATAAATGGTGAGAAAGAGTGGAAAGCAGGAGAAGAATGGCGAGCTGAAGAGTGGTCAGACCAAGGGTAAGCTTGGGGATGATAAGGATACCCTTGAGGATGATCTTGATGCGTTATTCAAGCTCCCTTTGACAGAGTTCACCGCCGCCCGCAACACACTTGCTGGACAATTGAAGAAGGGCGGGCGTGGCGGCGAGGCGGATCTCGTGAAGGCGTTGGTCAAACCTTCAGTCACGGCCTGGGCGGTGAACCAACTCTACTGGAAGCATCGCCAGGCATTCGACCGGCTGATCGCGACAGGTGAGCGCTTTCGAAAAGCCCAGACATCCGGTCTCGCTCAGAAAGTCGCGGACATGCGCTCGGCGCTCGACGCTCGCAGCGAAGAGCTATCTAACCTTTCAGATCTGACGACTGCGTTGCTGCGCGATGCAGGTCACAATCCCACATCGGACACCATACACCGGATTACAACTACCCTCGAGGCAATGTCCGCCTACGCATCGCTCCCCAATGCTCCACGTCCCGGTCGTCTGAGCCACGACGTGGATCCTCCGGGTTTCGAGTCACTCGCCTCATTCATCCCAGCTGCCGGCGTAAGGGAGTTGAGAGAGGAAACGTCGCGGGTCACGCCCTCACCGAAGTCAGGCCCTGCCGCCACGAACACGAAGCAAAAAGAGGAGACCGCAGGCGACCTTCGCAAGATTGATGAGACGCGTAAGGCAAGCATAGCTGCAGCAAAGGCTTCAGTGCGGGACGCGAAGAGTTCGCTGAGCGAAGCGCGAGCGAGAGCACAGAGCTTGGAAGCGGCGCAGAAAAAGGCTAACGCGGAGGCTGAGAAAGCCGGGAAGCAAAGACGAGAAGCCGAGGAGCGCTTTGAGAATGCTAGAGCGGCGTCGGAAGATGCGGACCGCAGCGCGCAAAGGATCACAGTCGAGGTAGAAGAGGCGGCACAGCGGGTTCGCGATTCCGAGCGGGCTTTCGAGGAGGCATCCAATGAGCTCGAATTGTTGTCTCGAAAATTGCCAGGAAGGTGAAGTCGAGTAGTGTGTTGATCGATTAGAACCCCCGGGTAAACGAAAAATAGATCAGGTTGCGCTCGTGGCTGTGCCCGAGCTCAATTCGGGCTGCGAAATTTTTCGAGAATCGGTATTGCAATCCCCCACCGATCGAAGCCCTCCAGTTACTTGAGTCAAAATCCTGATTAACCAAAATCGCCGGGTCGGTTTGTGAGCGGTTATCTCCCCAGACCTGGCCGGCGTCGCCAAAGCCAAAAACATCCAGGCCCCGTTCTTCACTCTGAGCCCGTACCGTCTGGCGCAACTCAGCCGAAGCCAGCAACATGTTGTTTCCCCTAAACCGGAAACTCTTAAAGCCTCGTCCGTACAGCTGGCCCCCCAAAAATGGCAGCTCATAAAAAGGTATCTGGCTGCCACCCCTCGGGTCTTTCAGAGTTGCGTACCCCCGCAGCGCAAGCGAAGTCTTAGCGCCTCCCAACGGGATGTAGCCGCGAGCCTCAAGCTCGGCCGTCAACCAGCCGTAATCGGAGAACGCTGTCTTGTTCTTAAGCCCCTTAGACGACCCAACTCGTGTGTAGAAGTACGCCCCCTTCGTCAACCCTTCTGAGTCATTTCGCAGATCGTATTGGGCGAAGCCTCCGTAGGATAGAATCTTCGCGGTAGTGAGAAGTCCTGGCACCCATTGTGCGGGAGGAACCGTATCCCGGTCGCCTGAGAAGAGAAGGTTGATCGGGATGTCGTCATCTTCTTGTCCTTTGTAGGTAGCTGAATTGGATACGCTAAGGTACGCGCCGACCTGCAATTGTTCGTTAAAGTCGTGGTAGAGCGACCCGTTATAGCTGCGTTGCTCAAGATCGAAATTTGTCTGTGAGGTGTTCGGTATTCGAGGCCCGATGCCGAAAAAGTTGTCCTCAGGACGCCTGAGATAGTCGAACCAGATATCCGCATGAGTGTTCTCACCAAACACTCGAGGAAAATAGGCTTCGGCCTCAAACCGCCGATAGAGGAGCGTCGATACAAACGCCGTGGCGCGGAGTTCGACGAATTTAAGGGCGTCGGCCGAAGTCAATTGAACGCCGAAACTGAACTTTGCGCCCTGTTCGAATCCCCCCAAAACCGCGCGAATATACTTGGCCCCAAGCCCGACTGTCATCCAGCTCTCCCGTGTGGGTCCGTTGCGGTCGAAACGCTTAATCGTGCTTGACTGAGTGTTTGACTGTGGAGTCGGGGGAATTGCGGTCCCTGCTTCTTTTTCTTCTGCGGGGGAAGCAGTTGAACCGACGGCGGCCGCTGACGCCGGCCACCTCGTCGAGGATGGCGCCCCCGGCTCCTGGGACTTTCCAGATTCTGGCATTGAAATCGAAATAAGCGCTGCCAGCGCCATCCCAAATAAATAACCCGGTATCGATTTCTTTGATTTCTTCATCATTTTGTCTTCTTTGAAATCACTTGGGTCGCCATCGATGGAATTACACGTTGCGGGCGCGGGAAAATCAACTCCATTGGGCGGCGTGGCTTAGCGGTACGGAATCTGCAAAGCGCAAATCATCCACTTCGTTGGCAAAGATCGCCGGCAAGAGCGTGATCGCGCCGTGAAGCCTCTCTGGGAATGTCGGATTAACATCGAACGAGAAGAGCAGACACCCAATCGCATGGGTTCATTTGGTGGCGCCAACGCCGGGAACGGTTGGTATCGGAGACGATGCGCTGGCGCTGCTACACTGTGCGTCCCATCTAAAACAGAATCTCAAATCGTCTGGTTCGTGTCCAGCTGAGAAGCATTCTCGCACCTCGATTAACTTACTTATTGCCCGATGACGCTGATGCTGCTATCATTCATTACCCGCCAGAAGTTCAGAAGTGAATAAAGAGACAATTCGAAACTAAAAAACAATTCGAACCAAAGGAAGGTGCTTATGCGCGTGTATCATGCTTGTCGTGTGTCCGTTCGTGTGTCCTTAGCAGTCGTTGTGTCCATGTCGCTCGCTCTCGCCGCAGCGGCCGATACTAAAACCAGCAGATTTTCCACAATCTCGATCAAGAACTTTGGCTGTGTGAATGAAACCTATTACCGCGGCGCTCAGCCTCAAAAACAAAACTATGCAGAGCTGGCTTCGCTTGGAATCAAGACTGTCATCGACCTTCAGCGCGACGGCGAGGCTGATGAACAGAAGATGGTCGAGGCGAATGGCATGAAGTTCTTTCGACTGCCAATGACGACCACTGATACGCCTGATTCCCAAACCACAAGCGAGTTCTTGAGAATAGTAAACGATCCGGCGAATCAACCCATCTATGTCCACTGTCGCGGCGGCAGGCACCGCACTGGTGTCATGACTGCAATCTATCGTTTGACCCACGACGGATGGAGGCCCGATCAGGCCTATTCCGAGATGCAGCGACACGACTTCGACTGGGGTTTTGGTCACGGTGCGCTGAAGCGCTACGTTTTCGACTACTTTGCGGGCCTCGAGGCACAAAACAGTTCCGGCGCCAGGGAATCAATGAAATCGACCGCCGCCGGCGCACGAAACTGAAGCAGTCACGTCGTGTCGGTTCACACTGGTCACGGACTAAGCCGCCACGTCTCTTGTTCCTGTTGATTCGCTCGAAGAAAGAAGCTCGATGAGCAGTTCGGTAACGGCCATCAGGGCTTTCGGTTCAGTTAAACGCACATACCGGATCAGCGAAGCGATCTCCGGCGCGGTGAGGTCGGCGGCTGTTCCCGCCGAAACTCCGAGCATTAGAAGGCATGAGCGAACCTTTAGCCCAGCGTTCCTCAATCCGGCAAGCAGTTTGCCGCGAAACTCGGATCGCTGATCGATGGTGATCGACGAAAGCGCCTTGCACACGGCGTCTCGTAGAGCATCAGGTTCGGCAGCGAGGGATCCGGTCTCTGGCTGGATCCCCGCACCGCTGGATCTTGTGTATTTAGGCGCATTTCCGCGAGTCTGTAGCATAACGTCACCCCCGCAATTCAAGCGCTCAGAACTATAGTCAGTTCTGAAGAATCAGACGCTCTCGCCGTCAGGCGCGAGCGTGAGGAATTCATCTAGATACAAAAGGCAGGGCCAGACCTCTGGCCCTGACAGGTAGGGGCAGGCGCTTCGTAACGAGTCCTACTTGTCGGACTTTGTGGCAACCTGCTCGCCGGCAGCTAGCCCTTTGCTGACTAGCATCTTTACTTCAACACGTCGATTCTGCTCGCGACCTTCACGCGTCTTGTTATCAGCGACCGGGTTCATTTCCCCGCCGGAGTAAGGTACGACGATGCGCCGGATGGGGACACTACGGACGCCCACCAGGTAGTCGACCACCGCATCATTTCGTTTCGCCGACAACAGATTGTTGGAATAGGTCCCGCCTTCGCTGGAGGCATAGCCGGACAACTCGACGATGTACCCCTTGGTACTTATCGCCTTTGACGCAAACTCATCGAGCTTAGACTTTGAGTCCTCTGTCAGCTGAAAGCTACCAGCTTTAAAGGTCACGGTGATGCTACTAACGACCTCGAAGTCGTCGAGGGACCCGATCCTGCTATGAGCCGACACGGCTGTTGCCTGGGCATTAGCGGCGTCGCTCTTTGCACCGTCTGCTGTGCTTTGTGCCTTATCCGCGGACTCCTGGGCGTTATTCGCATTCTTCAAGGCGGTCTTGGCTATTCCGTCAGTCTCTTCAAGTTGCTCGCCTTGACGCAGCAGCTCCGCTTCGATTGGGACCGCGCGCGTGTGGAGTTGGGTCTCGGCTCTGAAGTCGGCGTCGTGGAAAGCGACCCACTTGGCTGTCAATTGGCCGGCTTCGTTGCCGCGTCCTCTCGCTTGTACCCTCAACCCAATCAGGAGCGCTCCCCGGTTCATTTTCTCAGCACCTCGGAAGATTCCTCTTCGATGTGTGCTGATCTTGGTTTCGGGATTCAGGACCACAACGGTCTCGGCACCGCTGAAATCACAAACAGTGATCATATCGCCTTCGCCCTTGGTAATGTTGCCGGTCAGCGTGACCTTCTCCCCATTCGGAATGGTGCGGACGCTTGTGGCCCGGGTCACCGTTCTTGGGCGCGAAAACCCTCTCAGATCCTGCCCCTTTGCCGGCTGGATGGTGACACCCAGTACGGTCCCGAGGAGGATCACGTAGAACATCGCCTGAAACTTTTTAGAAAGCATTTGGATTACCTCTCCATTTTTCGAGACGTCTGGGATACCACGCTGCGCGGCTGATAAGGCAGCGGCTCCTGGTCTCTGTTCAAGATAAAGGAGGACTTGGCGACGTCTGAATTTCGTACCCACTGCTGGACGCTGGTGAGCGCGCCACACATCCGGAGTGCAGGACGCTGCTGAAGTTCGTCGAATCTACCAAGCCTCCCCACACGAGAATCATATGAGTAGATCAAGCGTGGCAGAACTGGCAGAACTTACAGTTCTACAAACAAAAAACAGACAGCAAAACAAATAGATAGAAGAATAAATGAATTGAAGAGGGCTT